>Ga0268246_10000612_pt1 | contig 14421 bp, 11 predicted proteins | sample AgamicOrSfe_FD_200242 | JGI IMG/M metagenome (GOLD analysis project Ga0268246, IMG submission 200242) | Agave microbial communities from Guanajuato, Mexico - Or.Sf.e (v2) (version 2) | ecosystem: Host-associated > Plants > Phyllosphere > Phylloplane/Leaf | place: Guanajuato, Mexico | collected...
CACCTCACCTACAACACGCCCCCCTTCCTCCCACTCGTAAAGAAGTATCTCACAATAAAAACCTGCAGTCCCGCAACCCCCACCATAAACACATTCTCCACGACGCTAAACCTGAAGATCCGCTGTTCCGTACTCCTTACAGTACTGAAATTGCGGTTCTCGCGCGTGCGAAAGTACTTCTGGTTTCGTGCGATGGTGGACAGTTGGCCCGAGAGCTTGTAGATGGATTCTTGGAGGTTCGAGGTTTGTTCCGCCGGGGCGCCTTGTTTGGAGGGGAGGGAGGCGCGGGTCTCGTTTTCGATCTAGGGCAAGAGAAGAAAGGGTCAACCATACGCTGCGGCAGAAAAAGGAAGTGAGGGAGGACAGAGAGATTGGCGAGGGGTGGTGGATGCTGAGGGGCAGAGAAAGGGGAGGGAAGACATACAGCGACCTCAAAATCCACAGTTTTATCCGATATCGAACTCATGCCGTTGTCGAAGCAGAACGCATACTCGCCCACGTCGTTCGCCGTGAAGACGAAGTCGCCCTGGCGCTCTTTTTGGCCGTCGATTATTGTTTGGTCGCCGGGGCCGATCACGCGGTAGTCGATGTCGAAGGAGCCGCCGGATTGTACCTAAAAGGTTTGGCAAGCATCGTGTTAGACTCTGTGAGCGAGCGGGGAGGAGCAGACAGATGGGGACTGAGACGTACTGCGAAGTAGAAAGCCATCTTGACGCCCTTCTCCTCGACCCAGGCGTAGAAGCATGACTTTTCGTTTGGGGTCATGCGGTAGGTCAGGGCGGTCGCGGAGACATAAGAGGATAGGAAGCAGAGTAGCGTGGCTACCGCTAGGACGGACCGCATGTTGGTAGACTGGGCGGGCAACGTGTAGCTCGAGGTTGATGTGTACACGCGAGGATGTGGTGTTTCAGTAGTCAGGAGTCGCGCCGGAGTTGGACTCCGTCAACATCTCGAAACAACAATGACAAATACCCCATCTTCCTAGCATCACCAAGCGAGCATGTTGCGGTGATGGCCTCCGATGCGCAGCCTGGAGTGGCGTCATCAAATGCTCTGCCGATTGCATCGCTCGATCCATCTCAATCTACTCTCCCACAAGACCGCACTCTGATCGCGGAAGTAGCTCTCCTCTGGCCCTATTCCTCTTCGACTCGTCGCGCAGCTCTCCTGATCACCGAGCCCGACTTTCGTCTCCGCCGCCACCGCGGCCAAGTGCGCGTGCAACTTCACGGAGCCGCTGCTTTAGCCATTGGCCTCTCACGTATCGCTATTGGTGACCATGTACAGCTCAGTCTTTCAGGCGCAACATGGGCAAGCGAAAGAGCGGCTGTGACTGCGCCAGGACGGGCTGTCGATGGGGAGTTGCTGTTTGATCGGGAACTGCATCTGAAGGTGAACGATGGCTGGATCTGAGCTGAGTAGTGTGTGTAGTGAGGTGCTGATAGATATCTTTAGATAGAACGGGATGGTGCAGTCCTTAAATCCATCGACGTGCATGAACCGCGCCCAGCTTCTCCCGCCCGCATCACTACGTCTCCTCCGTCGTCATCTAGCCGCCTACCGAGCTCGCAAATTACGAGCACGTCCTTGACATCACCCGCAGCATGGGCATCTCCCGCATTTCTCCGCCGAAAAGAAGAGCGCTTCCGTCCAGCTATCCGACCTGCTTTCACCGCACCAGCGGACCCCCTGCCATTTTCAACAGACGAGATAGTACAAGAAGAGCTTGATAGTCAAAAACCGAGGAAAAGGACGAAGTTTGGGAGGAAGAGCGGGGAATGGAAGTTCACGCAGGAGGATGATGCTCCGGATTATGCGCAGCATGACCTGACGGGCACGTTTGATGTTGAGATGATTGAGAGGGAGATTGATGCGGAAGAAGGGAGGAAGACTTGGTCGCCGGCACGAGTGGGGCAGGAAGAACGAAGGACTAAAAAGCAGGATCGATGGCCAGTGGCGGACTTCGGACTCGATGGGAGCTCGGCGTCGAGACCAAGGCCTTTTGTGGAAGCGGAGGGGTTTGAGCGGATTGTGAAGGAGTCTGTGGCAGAGTCTCGGCCGGCATTATCAGAGCCGACGGTGACAGAAGATGCCAATATCGATGAGGATCAAGCGATAAGTCGTGGCTCGCAGGACGCATTCTCGACTGCTCCTGAGCATGTTGTGGCGGATACGGCTGATTCGACCGTAGATGATGTGCAAGCAGAAGGGTCGAAGCTCAGCAATGGCTCGATACATGTGCTGGATGAGGAAGAGGATCGTGGAGACAAAACCTCGATTGCATCTAGGCAGGAACCGCCAGAGCTTACTGAGGAGGGAGAGAACGATGCTCATGACGTTTCAGGACATGACCATGCAGAGGAAAATGAGCACGACATGAATAACGAGGATGGGGACGAAGACGAAGATGATGAAGAAGATGAGAAAAACGCCGAGGACGAAGACCAGGATGACACTAACGATAACACGAATAAGGACGAAGAGCGCATTCAACAGGAAGAGGAGCCAGAAGAACAACAGTCACAAACTATTGCCAACGAAGAGCAGGAAATCACCACAGCACAACCACAGATCTCTGCCATCACAGCCACAGAGGAAGTTTCGCAGGCAAATGCTCAACTACATGCGGAGCTGGCTTCGCAGCTGGAAGAGCATGGATTTGTGAACGAAGATCTGAGCAGGACTGACGAAACCATGCAAGGATTCACTGCGCCACAACACCAGGAAGAGGATTTACGAAAGTCTGGCGAGGACATGCACGCAGATGATAATGTTAAGATTCCATCCGTAATACCTGAAACTCTAGAGGCGGCGCATACGCTCCCTGACACGATGGATCAGGATGTTATAGTAGCTTATCCGACCGATCTTCTGAATGTGGCATACGAGGACGCTAGTACTATAGACGTCTCGCCTGGACCTGACACAAGTTCGGTTGAGCAGACTGGAATCAATGAAGAAACTGCGGATAATACAACCCCAATTGAGAAAGACCCGGAGGCAGAATTGCCCATAGTCGTGAATTCTCAGCTCGACTCTGTGAATGATGCGGAGCCTGATGGAGATATCATTTCTCAGCATGCTGCTGATGATGATGCACATGACGAGGCCGAAAAGATTACCTACCTTGAGGCCAATGCATCGCCCGTTGTTGCCAATGAGGACGAACCAAGCAAGAGTCAGGCGCACAAGCCCCAGAGACAGCCCGCGGGCGTAACTATGATGCAAGCACAGGATCATATTTCACGCAGCGTTGAACATGTCGCTGAACCTGTACTGGAGCTTGCTGCAACAGTAGAAGCAGCAACAGCCATTCCTCCCTTGCCAAACACGGAATTGGATCCGCAATCTGGTCCTGAACACGAGGCGCAAAGCAGTCCTGACGACGATAGCCTTTTCCTGGATGGTACAGGACTGAGTATGGAGGAGCCAAGTCACCAGGAAGAGGCGACCAAGATCGAGGACATGGGCGAATCGCAAATAGAGCTGACGAGTGACACCATGCCGCAACATGAAGAGGAGGCATCAGAAACCGCCGAAGACACCATCCAGGTCAACGTTTTGCTTGAGGCAAGTGAAGAGCCAGTAACCACGTCAGATCTGCCAGAGGAAGACGTCACAACGGATACCATGAACGATATCGAGCTCAAAGTTGCGCGTTTAGAGGCTATGACCGATGATCAACTTCTTCAAGAAGGACAATCGCAGCTAGACAAGCTAATTGAAGAAGACGGAAAAGAATCACAGACGCCGTTCGCGCTCGGCGCGACGTCTACACCAATGTTGATAGACATACCGATCGTCTTTTCAGACGAGCTAGCGTCACAAGAACCTCCAGCACACCGTCTAAGTGCCTTCGAAGTGATGCAGTCAAGGCTCAACAGACCAGTGAAGCAGACAGTTGATGTCCCTGCATTCACACCAGACGGTGCTGAGCAATCCGAAGGGAGCTCTTCAGAAGAGGAAGTACAGGAGGACGAGAAACAACCATCGCTTGTCATCAATGTGCTGGATGACTCCACTGATCCCGAGGACAATCAGGTAGAATACGACGATGTTCCGAGTGTTGCTGAAGCTGCGAGCCCATATGGCTCGAAGGGTAGCGAGGAGTCTTTTACCGGCTTTGATGACGAAGAGCAACTAGGTCCAGATGCTGCGGCTGTCGACCAGGACTCTGTTATTGGCTCTGCGGTTAGTGAGCGAGCAGATCCTGAGCGAGCCTCTTTCGAAGAAGAGCCCTTTGCAGAATTTCAGGACGAAGAAGAGGACGAGGATCGACCGATCCGTGATCTTGGGCGACTCGAAGAGATGGAAGATGAGAACGAGAGAGGGTTTGATGTCCAGACTCTGGAAGAAGATATGGAAGATGCTAAGGTTGAGGCACGTCAAACTTCTGGCACCGCCGAGAAGGTGACCGCGGACGATACCCTGCGTGGACGATTGCAATCTGCTGAGACCGAGAACGATAGAGTCGACGAGGAAATTACCCAGGAAGAGATGAAGAATCAAGAACAGGACAATGGAATCTATGACGACGAGGACGGCGACGAGGACGAGGTACTGCCGGAGCTTGATTTCAAACTCATTCCTGACCTCGATAAACCACTTGTGGCAGCTTTGCAGGCCGTTAACAACGCGGTGCTTGCGTTCTCCACGAGAGACAACGACCTGCCTACGTTGCAAGATTCAGGCGAAAAAGTAGATTCTCTTCCCGCTAACGCCGGAAATGGTACTCATTCTGATCGCGGCGTGCATGGAACCAATCACATACACCATACTGAGACATCTGAGGACGACGAGGAGGAAGATGAAGAGAATGAAGTGGATGAGCATGTGCACATGGGCACTATCGCTGAAGAGCTGAAGAGTCAAGCAAAGGATCACGACAGATACGAGGAAGAGGACGAGGACGATGTCCTGCCGGAGCTTGATCTCAGTCAGATCCCAGCTCTTGAGAAACCACTTGTGGCAGGTTTGAGCGCGATCAACGATCCAGCGCTTGAGCCCTTTGGAGAAGAGAAATCCCTTCCCGCATTAAAAGATCAGGTTGAAGGAACGCACACTCGGATTGCTGAAGTCGAATTTGGGCTTCATCACGATCGAGGTAATCATGCAGCCGAACACATCGGCCACAAAATTGTCAATGGACATTCCACTCACGACGAGGCAATGCCACTTGAGCAGGCTGAAGTGGACATCCGAGTCTCGAAGCGCGAGAAAAAGTCATCCAATAGAAAGAGCAATGTGCCATCTGAGCTGAAGGGCTGGTTCTCTCCACGCGAAAGTCTGCAAGATGGATATAGGAATGAAATTACACCAATTGAGAAAGAGGTGGAAGTGTCGCAGGTAGAGGGAGTTCACAGTGGTGGTCGTAAACCAAGTCTACCGACAAGCTTCAATGCTGATGGAGAAGCGCATGGTCACAGAGGGCACAAGCAGCAGGCTGCCGAACCATCTAGTAGTGCTCCTGTGGCAGGATCACGACAGGTCAAGCACTCGGGACTTGTGCCTCAGCGCCTCAGCGACGAAGCTCACAAGCTCGTGGGCGGACTCCATACTTCGTTGTCCTACTACACGCCATTGACGGATCTGCAAATTCATACCAACTCACAACACGAGCACGATTCGGTCGTCGACGTCCTGGCTGTAGTCTCATCATTCACTGCAAAAGCAAAACGTGCCACATCTGGTCCGAAGGATCATTTCACGACGTTTCACATCACCACCCCAACATCAAGGACAGTCTTCAGTCCGGTGGAAGTGCAGGTCTTCCGTCCACGGAAAGAGGTACTGCCATTGGCAGACGTCGGTGATGTGGCACTGTTGAGAAACTTCGTGGTCAGAAGCAACAATGGCAAAAGCTTCCTACTGAGCACGGCTGCGAGCGCGTGGTGTGTTTGGCGGTATGCCAAGAAAGAGAGGCTGGATCTGAAGCATGTTGGAGAGGAATGCCTAGGCCCGCCAGTGGAGATTGGCGGCGAAGAACGTCAACGAGCGCAGGAGCTGAGCAGCTGGTGGAAGAATGAAAAGTGAATGAGGCTGATGCAGACGCTCGACCGTTTTTAGATGGAGCTGGAGGGCTTCAGACTAGCTGAAAACTAGCTGAATTGCTGAGATGCACATTATAGGTGCGCTGGATATTGTCGCAAAGGACTCACGTGGATAGCGACTTCCTGTTCTTGAGGAAGTGACCCTGTTCAGCATCTAAAATTTGTATCCCAAGGATATCGAGTCAGGCTAGAATATCGAGTAACCTTGACCACCTCCCGAACGTGAATGATGCAATGATATATGCAGTCTCCTCTCACGTACAGCGCAATGGAAATGTGGACGCCATATCCCGGAAAGAGACATCATCTCAGATCTGTTTCAGGTTGAAACAATACGCGGGATCAGGTCCGCAACCGTTTTCAATGCGGGAGAGTGCCGTCCAAGTTTTCAACCTCACCTCAAGTCGGTCGATCATCATCATCATCACCACAACATCGTTCACCTCACTTCTTCTTCTTACAACCTCTTTCACTCCCCTCCGGCGCCAACCTGCCCGGCCTTGCTCACATCTTGCTTTCCTTTGTTACTTTCTTTATATTATCTTCTTACTTTACCTTATGACCTGCATTTTCTGCAGTGCTAATATTGCCCGTCGTCCCACTTCATAGATACCCACGAGCCTTCCTGCATCGCGACGTATCGAACACATCGTACAGCGACAATACTGCGTCTCGTTTCACAGTACATTTACTAACGGTGAGTTTGACTCATCATCCCCACTGTGACTCGATCCGCGCGGACTCTATTGCCTTATTGACTCGAGCATACCCCCTCACACCGAATATAGGCATATAACGTCCCGAGCACAGCTCGACGATTCACGACAAGATTCACGACGATATTGCATGTCTTCAACTCGGATACTAGCCATTTCTTGATCACTCAGTGACCAAGCGTGCCATCACTCTCACACTGCTGTGTGCAGACCTTCGCACGATTCTTCACTTCCAGTGACAATGGGGTCATCAAGCAGCAACACAGCCAATATGCCCGATCAACCTTCGCCTTTGCCCAAAGTATGGCTTGCAGAATTGCACAAAGACTTCGAGGCCAAAGTCAAAGCCACTGAGCAGCATGAGCAACTTCAAGCAGCTGCGAGATTGAAACGACGACCAAAGAAGCGTACGTCTGCGCAGCCTGATAAATCCACGGACGACGTTCTGAAGCCTCTGACAGTCTCGACCGCGACATCAGCACATACTGAGGTCACACAAAGACAGATGACAAAGGCTCACAAGCCAAGCCAGAAGCACAAAATGAAGCCCACGAAGCACAATGACCTTAGTGACAAAGCCAATGGCATACTAGTTGTGCACAAAGACACGTCTGTCACTAGTGATAGTGACACTACTGTCACTGAGAACCAACAAGCGCTCCAGGAAGGGTTCTTGACGCAGCTTCTTCGCCGGAAGAACGATGAGCAGCAAACGATCCAAAGTGAGGATGAGCACGAGGCTCGAGCCTCGATCAGTAAGATGTCGAGCAAAAAGCCTTCATATGGCGCGATGCAAGAAAGCCCAGCGACTGTAGTCGTCTCTACAGCTTCAGATCAAAGCGTCCCAATGATATCGGCATCTACATCTCACATGGCCGAATCTGGAGAGCCCTTCTCTAATAGTGTTCCAGCAATGTCTGGACCGCAGCAGCCTGTCACTGAACAGCCCAAGAAATCCATGCCTGAGATCTCAGTGCCAGCCACACATGAATATCTGGGGGTCACAAGACCTTCAACGCTGGATCTGCACGATACCAAAGCCTCAACGCGAAGATATAGTGTGGAAGAATTGAGGGCGATACGGAAGTCATGCATATCTGGACGCCTCAGATTGTGGGATGTCGAACGAGATTTGCAGCATGTTTTCACGAAGTCTTCGGCTGTCATGCTACGTGCTTTTACACAGTTTCAGTCCACGCTGGACCAGCCAGCAGTTCCTGATGAGCTCCCGCCTCGATATCTGGACTCAGTGGAAGGAAGGGCGAATGACAGCCTGGTACCGTGTGGTCGAGGAATGCACGCAGATCTCAACCCACCCCGCGTGGACTCTCGCACAATAGCAGCAGTCGACTCGTGGGCCTCATTACTCGAGAACCAAGACGCCGGTCTCAAGCTTGTGGAAAAGCCTCCTGTACCGACAGTCATACTTGGCCTGGCCGCGCGAGTAAGTGCGCGGGAGGAACTCTTACAGAATGAAGTGCCTGCAAAACCTCACAGTGAGGACATCGAAAAGGCCAAGGCAGCCGTACAGCCTCCAAAAATAGGTCCGTCAAGGAGAAACAAAGGCAAGACGATCGAGCCCAAGAGGCATGACAAACTGAGATACAAACCTGTCGAAAAGCCTCCCGAGTTCTTGGATCTGCCATTCGAAGTCCAGACCACGATCCTCAAATACGCGCTCCTGCAGAACGAGCACATTCACGTCGACGCTCTCTTTCGAACCCTGAACAAGAAACCAGGGGAGTTCAGAAGAAGAGGCTACGGAGCTCTGTTCGTGTGCCACCACTTCCACAAGATTGGTCGGGAGGCATACTATGCCATTAACACATTCACGATGTCCCTAGGTCTTTGGATATCCTTGGCAAAACTGATGACTAGGTGGCCAAACATTCCAAGGTACGCCAACAACATCCAGCCAGCATTGATGCACATGAGACATATCATTGTTGCACAGCTTGGACCGGGCGAGCATGGCTCTACTTATGGGCTTTGGCGCCACCTTGTGCAGTTTCTTCGTCCATTTCAGCACCTTGAAGTCGTGGAGATTGACTTTCGAGAGCCTGAGTATGGTGGTAGAGTGTCTGATGGAAAGAATGACAAGGTGGTGCCTGTCACCAAGGAGTTAAGGTTGAGACTGCAGAGTGCTGGTGGTATCCGCATTGGTTGGACCAAAAAAGAGAGTAACATGACGGGGATCAAGGAGGGTGCATTGGTCTACAGGACTACGAGGTTGCAGACAGGATATTGCAACGCAGCCTCACTTGCACGAGTCGTTAATGACCTGCAGTAGCAATTGGACAAAGGCTGGTTTCCGAAATGGAGGACACGAAAGGTTGGGCTAAAGTTGTTTCAAACAGAAAGATGATTGACGAGAAGAAGCATTAACGATTAGTGATCCATGACCTGAATGGCGACATACTCGTCCCGCCATTCCTCTGTTCCTTTACTGATATACTGATATGCTATGTTGCGGTGATTTATGATCTATGATCCGAGTCTTCAACAGTGTGCGCAAAATGACCAGGTTACAAAATATCAAGCGTGTGGCTGTTGTCGGTGGTGGTAAGCGTGACATTAGCAGTAAACCTCGAACGCTTGCCAATCACCCTGTGTAGGTCCAGCAGGGGTTGCAACAGCGAAGTAGGTGTGGTACAAATGCCACTTGGTGACTTCATGTTGAATACAACGCGCAGATACCTCGAAGCAGAAAGACACTTCGATACCATTGATGTCTACGAACAAAGAAGCACAGGCGGTGGCGTATGGAACTACACGCCGGAGAATGACGCTGATGCTACATTTGCCATTCCATCGACGTCTCCCGATGTAGGCCTCGAGCAGCCGGTCTGGCGTGAGAGTACTGAGACGAATCCACGAGTTGTGCAAGAGAAGAAGAAAGCTACGTTTATCTCACCGTTGTGAGTTGTCTTTGTCCACCTGGAAGCACAGCACAAACTGCCCACGGATGATACTGATCGCCCCTATGCAGATACGAACGCTTGGAAGCGAACCTGCCCAAGATGCTCATGCAGCATACAGACTTTGCATTTCCTGATGACGAGCAGCTTTTTCCAACACATGCTGCGATAACAGAGTATCTTGAACGATATGCTGATGAGGTACTACTGCCATACTGGCAAAGTGTTATAGAACCGCGAAGCTCATACGACGGTCATGACAGGTCCGCCATCTTGTCAAGTTCTCTACCCAAGTCACATCAGTCCTCCCACTATCTGCACCTCAGAAGGGTTGGTCGGTCACTACACGTTCTCTCACAAGTGGTGCCCAAGAGACGCATGAGTACGACGCGATTGCAGTAGCAAGCGGCCACTATACAGTCCCATTCATTCCTGACATCCCTGGGATAAGTGAGTGGAATAAGGCGTATCCTGGCAGGATCTCGCACTCGAAGTTTTTCCGACGGCCTGAGGAGTACAAAGATCAAGTAGGTCTTCACTCATCACTATGTCGAATCTCGTAGATCTGGTCGGTAAGCACAACAGCACAAGCACTGACAGTCTTCCTAGAAAGTCATTGTAATCGGCTCAGGTTATTCTGGCCAAGATATCGCCCTACAAATCGAGCCTCTTTGCTCTCAACCTCTTCTACATTCAACACGATCAGCCACTCCTGCACCAGACACCACAAGTCGTATCTCCGTACCCTCAATAGCAGAGTTCCTCCCTCCTACCTCGTCCGAACCAGCTTCCGTCCGCTTCACCGACGGTCGGATAGTATCCAACATCAACTCCATCATCTTCGCCACAGGCTACCTCTACTCATATCCATTCCTTTCTCCATCCCTGACCTCCAAGCTCACAGCACCCACCTCTGGCGCACGCACAAGCAACACTTATCAGCACATCTTCTACACCCCGGATCCCACTTTAGCACTTCTAGCGCTGCCACAAAAGATCGTGCCATTTCCCGTCAGCCAAAGCCAAGCTGCTGTCATTGCGCGTGTCTGGTCTGGCAGGTTGGCATTACCGGAGCAGGAGGAAATGGTGACCTGGGAGCGAAGACGCGTGGAGCAGATGGGGAATGACAAGCGCTTCCACTATCTGACCTCGCCGGAGGACATTGGATATGTGGAGATGCTGGCAAAATGGGCTGAGTCAGCGGATGATGAGGGCGATGGCGTGGGCAAGACGCCACCACGATGGGGTCAGAAACAGGAGTGGATGAGAATGCGGATTGCGGATATGAAGCGGGCGTTTGTTGAGAGAGGGGAGAAGCGAAGGGAGGTCAAGACGCTGGAGGAGATTGGTTTTGACTATGAGAAATGGAAGGAGGAGGAGGGAAATGGGCAGGGTGAGGCAGAGCATGTAGAGACTGAGGAGAAGAGAGGGGAGAATGGACTGGATAAAGCTAGTGGCGGTCAGGCAGAGTGACAAAACGGATTCTTGATTTGCTATATGAGTTGCAAAGTGACCAGGTTATAGACGACAAGAAACAGCATCTCAGGAACGATGACAGCGAGACGAGTGCTATGATCTCCAATGGTTTCACGCCAAGAGACCCTGAATTTCCATTGAAAGATGTTGAAAGCAACCCCACCTTCAATCTGTCCTAGAAACATTTTGCGTACACATCTTCTTCCTTTAATCATCACATCAAACAACAGCCAAAATGTCTACCGAGCAAACGTGAGTACCTACTTCGATACTCGAGAGACCGCGATACTGACAATACCACAGCTTCATCGCTATCAAACCAGACGGTTAGACTTGATCCCTTATTCTACATCACTTTGAGCCACCCCCTTCAGTCTCGAACATTTCGCAACTGTCAAAAGAGTAGCAGCTGACACAGAACTCTGGACAGGTGTCCAGCGTGGACTCGTTGGCCCTATCATCTCTCGCTTCGAGAACAGGGGGTAAGAGACACTCTTCACCAGCACAACATCCCACATCTCTCTCCAAGGCAACACAGCCCCTCCGATCATCTCAACTCACACCCTTCCAGCTACAAGCTCGCCGCCATCAAGCTCGTCACCCCCTCGCAAGAGCACCTCGAGACCCACTACGCCGACCTCAAGGAGAAGCCCTTCTTCAAGGGTCTAGTCACCTACATGGGCTCTGGTCCCATCTGCGCCATGGTCTGGGAGGGCCGTGATGCCGTCAAGACCGGCCGTGTCCTCCTCGGTGCCACAAACCCGCTCGCCTCTGCCCCGGGTACCATCCGTGGTGATTTCGCCATTGTGAGTGCACCGACACCTAAAAGAACGAAACACAACGATGATGTGCAAAGATGAGAGAAAAGGAAGCAAGCTAAAACAGGGATATCTAGGATGTCGGCCGCAACGTCTGCCACGGCTCCGACTCTGTCGAGAACGCCAAGAAGGAGATTGACCTCTGGTTCAAGAAGGACGAGGTCATCTCGTGGAAGCAGATGGCTTTCAACTGGATCTACGTATGTGTTCTTGTGAAGGAGCAAGTGAGCAACAGTCTGCTAACACACCATACAGGAGAAGGATTAGATGTTGTCTGATATCATGCCTTTTCACCTTCAAAACTCGGGCTATATACTTGACAAAGTGTAAAAATTCAACGAGACAAACGATCCACTACAGCCATCACAATCACCATCTCTGAACTCATTTGTTCAAAGTTATCCCCATTCTTCTCACTTCTCACCTTCCCCTTCTCACCGTTCCCCACCATCCCCTCCTGCTCTCCTCCTGCCGTTTTCGCATGCCCTACCTCTCCTTAGCACGGATGTCAAATTACAAGCCCGGGTCCCATTTATACCCTCGATTGTGCCGAAGATGTGCTTATAGCAACGTTCCCCTTCCCTCCCGCACTGGCGAGCTCGTCAGGGCCCGGCGCGGGTACCAGGAAGTGGAGCGAGACGGCGCTTACACTTTGCTGCGCCCTGCACGATCGTCTCCACGCAGGGCGCGGCTGGTTGCGCTTAGTATACATATTTTGGTGTTGGAGCTGTGAGGGGGAAGGGAAAAGGGAGGAGTGGTGAGCGAACGGACTGAGAGCAGGCTGTATCTGCGTATGACACAAGACTCGATGCGCGAGAGTAGCTATAATGAATAGGTAAATGGTTAGGACGAAAGAGCAGTCGCGACACGACCCCTTTCTTGCTGCTTTTTTGCCAACCTCTGCCAAGTCCCACCATTACAACTACATCATCGTCCTTATAAACCTCGACTTCCGTATTCTAGATTTATTTCGAGAATCAGTGATCTCCGTCGTGCTCCGTGACCATCTGTGACACGATAACTGTTGTCTCGTACTACCCTCTAGCGGGAAGAATCTCACCATCTCAGAGCTTTGCTCCACGTGAAACGGATTGCCAAAATGGACTACAGCTACAACAGCGCTTTGCTCAGTCTGACTCCTCACAGCACACCGGACCCATTCTGTGTGTATGCGAATGGATTCTTCTACCTCACCTACACAACAAATGACCACATACAAATATGGAAAACGAGAAACTTGCAAGACTTCATGACCACGCGTGACAAGACCATAGTTTGGCGGCCCCGTCCAGATTCAGATGTAAGTTTTGCTGTCTTCTAGTCTACTTCATGCCCTCTCATGAGTATAAGTTATTCCGTAATGTCGTGTGAGCCCGTCAAAGGACCTGTCTTGAGCAGAAGAAAGCTATACCATCTAACCCATCAACAACAGAACTCCCAAGGCATCTGGGCACCCGAACTCCACGCCCTCAACGGCCGCTGGTACATCCTCTACTGCGCCGAGCACCCACGCATCGGCAACGCCTCCCACCGCCTATTCGTCCTCGGCGGCCCCCCTTCCACCCAAGACCCCTGCATGGACGTCTCAACCGGCGCCTGGCAAGATCTGGGCCACGTACAAGGCATGCGTACGGATCAATGGGCCATCGACGGCACGTACTTCACGCTCAATAACGCCCTGTACATGGTCTATGCTGGCTCTCCTATCGGCCAGGATCCGGCAAATTTTAGTGATAGCTTACTGCATATTGTGAGGATGAACAGTCCGACGCAGTGTGGCAGTCAGCCGGTGCCCATTAGTGCGCCAACGCATGATTGGGAGAGGGAGGGGTGGCAGGGGATTAATGAGGGGCCGGAGTGGTTGGAGGCGCCGGATGGGAGCTGGAAGGGTCTTGTATATTCGGCGGGCGGGTCGTGGTGTAATAGGTAAGCTAGAGTACTTACTCGATCTTCAGAGTCCGGGGCTAGACGTAACGTCGCAAATTAGGTACAAAATGGTTGTGCTTCACTACCGACAAGGAGGCGATCCGCTCGATCCAAGATCATGGATCAAACAGACAGACAAGCCCCTCCTGGTCAGCGCAAAAGGTCAACATGGACCGTACGGCCCGGGTGAGTCAAGCATACACATCACATCTCATCTTCTACCATATACTCACCATATACTCATCATACTCATCTCCTCATTTCCCGTAGGCCACGGCAACTTCATCACCCTCGGCCAAGAAACTCTAGCCATCTTCCACGCCACAGATCGCCCAGACGAGGGCTGGGAGAACCGCCGTGCTCGCTGCCAGCGTGTTGCGTGGACTAGAAATGGACCGGTGATGGGTGACGGCCATGTCGGAGTGAGGGTGGACAATATACAGGCTTTCAGACAGGGAGTCTCGCTACAGCAGGTCGAGGCCGCGCAACATCAGAGTAAGTTGCATAAGTTCGGGGA
>Ga0268246_10000617_pt1 | contig 14388 bp, 6 predicted proteins | sample AgamicOrSfe_FD_200242 | JGI IMG/M metagenome (GOLD analysis project Ga0268246, IMG submission 200242) | Agave microbial communities from Guanajuato, Mexico - Or.Sf.e (v2) (version 2) | ecosystem: Host-associated > Plants > Phyllosphere > Phylloplane/Leaf | place: Guanajuato, Mexico | collected...
GCTTATAACTACGTATAATGTTACGTGTCTATTAAAAGCTTTTAACTAATGTTAGTATTAATGAAAGTATTGTGTTATCTTTAGTTTTACATATACTATGCTATAGTCGGGATTTTGAAGTTCGCTCGAATTTCACTAAGTCCCAGCGTTACGAAGCCAGCCCCAGCCTGGATTCTCTCATGATAGGAAGTACTACTTACTACTAAACTTTAAGCTCTTCGCCCTTAGTTAGGGTGGCCTTATAGGTAAACATATATTATAAATGTATAAGGATATTTAACAATCCCTTTTATACTTGTCCTATAAGTTCCTTAATTTATACCTATTAACATCTTTAGTATATATGCATGCTAGGAACTAGTTTAGATATAGCTATTAATATAACCTATGATTAGTAGCCTTATCTACTAACGTCTACTTGTTTAGTGATTATTTAGTTCTATTATTTTAGTTTAGTTTCTTTCGTTGCTATTCTATGTCCTTATTGTAATTAGAGCTGTATATAGCTATCACTGCATAATCAAGATGCTGTTTTCACCCCAACCCTATACTTATTGTAAGAATACCTTAATGTCTACCTATTAACGCCTCTAGTATGCATGCGTATAAGGAACTAGGCTAGATAGGGCCATTAGTATAATCTGTGATTAGCAGCCTTACCTGTAATGTCCGCTTATTTAGTTATAGTCTTATAGTTATCTCTATTCAGTCTACTTTTGCTATTATTGTCTTACGCTGCTATTGTTACTAGAGCTCTATATAGCTACTACTACACAATCAGAATACTGTCTCACCCTTAAGTGTTTAATGTAGCATATGCTTAAGGGAGTAAGGTAATATTTATATAGATTATGTTCTATAAGAGTAACTAGTAAGAAGTCTAATATATGCTTAATAGAAGAATATAGTAGATAAGTAAGTTATAAAGGTTCTTATAGAAGTAGGATTCTAGGCATGCTAGGCTATTACATAGCTAATGAATATCTAAGTAGTCAGCCTTATACCTTAAGGAACTTTAGATTTAATAATCCTTATAATACTATACTTTTTAGATATTAATATCTTGGTAATAATATGTTAGACTATAGTTCGGATTTTAAAGTTCACTTGAAATTCACTAAATCCTAGCATTATGAAGCGAGCCCTAGCCTGAATCCACTTACAGTTAGGGTTAGGGTTAGGGTCTATAAGAATTTTATAGACAGAATTCTTCTTTATAAATTTTAATAAAGCCTAGATGTTATCTATAGCTTTCTTATTATAATCATCCTTTATTTCTATTTAAAGATAGAGGAGCACTCTAGTAAGTTTAGCATGATTTAATCTTTTACAAAGTTACATAGCTTGCATTCTTATCTTATGGTTAACTATCGACCTCTATTTAGTTATCATGACATGCTTTAGAACAAATGTACAAAGATCAGGATCGGATTAGGACATACATTTTCTTCTCTAGATTCAATGAGCTCTATAGAAGATGATGATAGCAGCATTTTTCTAACTACAACCAGCTGTCCATTCTTTAGCTAGATTGTACAGCGGCTACATAACATAAAATCTGAAGGTCATGTTGTCAGATACTGTTCGACTAGGATTCATCGAAACGCCACGCTTGGTCGTAGGTTCGGCTCAATTCTTCAGGCACGTTGGCATGCTAATCAGATTACGCATACTGATCAAAGGAACAGAATCTTAGAGTATACAAGATTGACTTGCTCGAGGCATGTATACTCATACAGTCAAAAGCTCACGTCTAAAGTAGGAGTTGCAGCTTACCAAGTGCGCGGTCAGCAAGTCCATTCATCAGAGTCGCACCAATGCCCGAGGACTATAATTCATTACACGACTCAAGATAGTATGACGAGCAGAGAATACACCATCATAGTAACGATCAAGGCAAGAGAATAAATTCCACCGGATATTCTATCTAGTGAAGCACAACTGCAACATGGTCATCCATGTACTTGCTGATATCTCCCAAGAAGCAGGCGGCGATAATACTGATCGAACCAAACGCGATACTGGTATAGTAGACGTACTTGTATGCGCCAGCGTAAGCGACTTGTCCAGCGGCGATAATCAGCTCCTGGGCGCCTGGTACACCCTTGACACCTTGGAGTTGACCAATCTCCTCCAAAAGAGAAGCACCAGTAAGCGTGATGGCCTCGGTGATGACCGGAATGCTGGTGATGTTGAGCTTGAGGACCATAGTACCTCCGATGTTCTTGATGGCGAGCGGTACAAACTTGTTGTAGAAGACGTTGTAGTAGATGCAGTATCCGACAGATCCACCAATGACACGAATGGCCAGAGTCAAGGCAGCGACAGTCGCAATAAGGTCATCAGGGCAGATAATGGTCGTGATGATCGAAGCTGGAACGACGATACCACCAATTCCGAGACCAGCGACGATGAGGATACCCCAGAGGACATTGAGATTGTCGACTGTGGCAACGGCGAGAGCACCGCAGCCAGCAGTCATCAAAATGGAGGAACCAATCATCAACTCGCGGTTCTTTCCCCTGAAGACGGACAAAAGCCAAAGGACAATGCAGGCACCGGCGAGAATCGAAAAGCCAATTGGGATACCGCGGATACCGACGCCAACGGGGTCGTGACCGTAGACATTGAAGGCTTGGGTAGGCCAGAACATGAGAATGCTGAAGAAGTTGGCTCCAGAGATGAAAGTGATGACCAGAGTGAGCAGCAAGATGCGGGGCGCTTGCATAAGTCTCCTTGGGAACATTGGAAACTTGGCGAACTTGGCTTCCCACACGGCGAATCCGACAAGGAGGGCGACACCGAGGATGAGTGGGACCAGGACATGTGCCGAGCCCCACTTGTATTGGTAGCCACCCCATTGCATACCAGCCATGAACAGGATCATACCGGCAACACTGAGGAAACCACCGACAAAGTCAATCTGACCGATCATCTCCTTCTTGGTGAGACCGCTCGAGTTTACTCTTGGTGGCGGGAAGTAGAAGATAGCAGTCATGATCGTTCCAATGGCAGCCCAGACACCGCACAGAAGGCCAATCCAGCGCCAGGCACTAGGGGACTGCGACGCAATCAACTGACCCCAGAGAACGGATGGGCAGAAAGGAACAATGGTGAAGATGAGTACGGCGACGTACTTGCCGCGCTTGGCAGTAGGTGCGAGTTCAGATGTAGCGGCAAGAGCAGTGAGCTCGTTGATACCGGCACCAATTCCAGCAAAGACCATACCACCGATGAAGATGTTCATCTCCTTGGCAGTGGAGCAAATGATCATTCCTAGGACGATGAGAGAGCCTCCGAGGATAGCGACGTAGCGACGACCGACTAAGTCAGAAAGGGATCCGACAAAAGGGCAGACTGCCGCAAGAGAAAGAAGGTTGGCAAGAACCAGCCAGATCCATCGATCGGCGCCTCCAATGTCGCGGTAGATGTAGGGAGGAATCTAAAAGTCAGCTTGGTTCTGTCAGAGATAGACGACCAACTCACTCCACCAAAGAGGTAAACGGGAATCTGAGATCCGGTCCAGAGAAAGGCCATGGCGACAAGAGCCATCATTCTGGAAAAGGTCATCTTGGGCTCGACCTCGTGGTCTGTTATCGTCAGCAATGATCCAGAGCGGTATGAAGACATAACCGACCTTCGCCATCGCCGTATGTTCGCAATCCATTCTTCTCGTAGTAGTTGTCGTGACCAGGAACCTTGTCGTGAGTCGCAATGCGCTCAATGTGTGCCGCCGCGGACTTGTCTTGAAGTTGGAACGACCCCTCAGGGCTATACTCTCTTTCTTCCACAGACATGATGATAGAAAGCTGATGTAGAAGAGAGAAAGAAACGAGATGTGATGATCGATACAAGACTGGAAAAACCAACCGTCGTCTTCTTATGATTCTTATGAACGTCTGGGGAGTCTTTCCCCGCGTGGGGAGTGTGGGGTGCGGAGAAGACTAGTGAACCGTGTTTGCCCCCTTGAACTCCTATCAAACGTGTAGATCTATACAACAGTGGTCCACTAGTGAAGACGGAGTGGAGCCTCGGCTTACCATACTGTTGACATGAACAAACCGAGGCCGAAATTTATCGCTCAATGGCCCAAGCGGAATGAACAAACCGAGACCGGAACCCATGGCTCGAGTGACTTGATACAACGGACTCCGGAAAGTAGAATCGCATTCTTCGTTGCAAGGTTTCCTCGCCAAATGATAAGACGGGCATGGCTCTTCTGTCGAATTGAGCCAGCTGCGTAGGTTTCTTTCAACTCGGTGATCGTCTGGTGCGCGGCAGATCAGCGAGCATGGCCGACACGCGATGCAGTGGGTTCTTGATAGGGCGAGGCGGGGTAGTCCATGTTGATCCGGGGATGCAGAAGATCAGAAGTCGTCGGACGGCATGATCAGTGAATGACCTGCCCCATATGGTATGGTGTTGTTTTTCTGACTCTTTCTGGACTCGAACTGGCTTTCACCGTTGCTCGCGTGAAGCCAAAACTTGAGTCGAGGTCATGTGCGTACCGGTACTTCGGGCTTAGAAAAGCTTCGAGGCAAGAAACTGCTGGAAAATATCGACTAGACGTAGACTAGGCGGTCGACCACAGTGACAGGACCTGGTAGATTGTGGTGGTGACATTCACCTGGTATCGACAAGGTGGCGGTAGTTGACGAGGAGGCGGTAAAGATACCTGCAGCTCTGCGTGAATGTATCGTTACTTCGTGGAGATAGTATCATTAGCGCAACGAGCGGCTCTCTCAACGGGCAAAGATTGTCCGTCAACCACTGATGAGATGGGAAGATGCATGTGCGATATGTCTTTGCATCCACCACTGCCCAAAGACAAGAAAAGCAACTCACAGTCCGAGGTAACTTATCCTCAATCGCGAGTCGCAGCATGACACGCACGACTCACGCGCCCTGGGACTGCTTTTTCGCTGCCCGCAGCAGCCCCCTGCGCGTCTGAGTTTGACAGGGAGATCTTCTCTGACCGGATGGTCGCGTAAGTTCCCAAAAGCATTTCTGCAATCGCTGTGGAACAATAGAAGTGCAAAAACAGAACAAAGTCTGTCTTGCAAAAGTCAGAGGGCGCACAACAGGTGCAGTCGAGTGTTGCTGCCTTATGATCGGAAGCTCCGGGTTAGAACGCGTGGACATACGTGGAAATCACGACAGAGCTATATTTTTAAGAAGTGTTCCTCGTCAGGTAATGCTGAGTGCCGCACGACTCGGAAGAATAGTGGTATCATGCTCGTTTGCTGCTGTGTCTCGTCATGAAGCCGCACCCTGATTTTGCTGTGGTTGTCATACGACTTGATGAAAAGCAATTCTCGGATTTACCCCAATTTTACCTTCCCCGACTGCTCGACCCATGGCGCATCTCCAATAATCCCGCCCTCGATGCACAATACCACTACTGGATATGCCTCCACCCAGGATCTCTCGCAGATGGCCCGGCCTACTCGCTGGCGCGGTGGTGGCAATAGGTGCCGGCTATGTTCGCGCTGCATTCGCCGACAACAAAGAACAAACCCTGAACCCTTTCACATTCGTCCGCTTCAACATCGAGTCGAAAGAATCCGTCAGCAATAACAGCTCCCTCTTCAGACTCTCACCATGGTCCACCAAGTCTGCAGAAGTCTGGCAAGAGCAATGGAAAAAGGGTGTATGGAGCGTTTCGATAAAGCAGCCGCAGCTGCAAATTGCAAGAGACTACACCCCGCTACCTCCACTGCCTTCTTCGCCTGGAACACAGCCTGATCCGCTTAAAGGCCCCCAAGATGGAACGTCAAACGACGGTGACCTCAACTTATGGATCCGGAGAGAAGTCCGCGGCGAGATGTCCAACTACCTGCACGCTTTACCCCTTAATGCGGAGGTCGAGATCAGAGGTCCAAAGATTGAATATCAGCTCCCGGATCAAATAAGCAGGATAGTCTTCCTGGCTGGTGGAACGGGCATAGCACCAGCATTACAGATTGCGCACGCTCTACAGACGAGAACAGATTCAAGGACGGAGATCAAAGTCCTCTGGGCAAACAGGAGCAGAACTGACTGCGCAGGCGGTGTCAGCGACGGCTTTTCGCGTACAAGCGCAAAAGGCGCATCGTGGTGGAAGTTCTGGGTAGGACACGGTAAAAATACTGCTCAGGTCAACCTCATGGAGACCAAAGATCGAGCAGATCAAGCAGGCGCCATTGTCAATATGCTCTCTCAGCTCAAGCAATGCAGTGGCGGCATGTTAAAGGTAGACTACTTCGTGGATGACGAAAAGACATTGATCACGCCGCAACACGTCAGTCAGCTTGTCCATGACGACCAACAAATGAAGAGCGACATGGGGGACTCCGGAAAAAGCCTCATCATCATCTCTGGCCCAGATGGTTTCGTCAACTTCTGGGCAGGACCCAAATCATGGTCTAACGGTCACGAGGTACAGGGGCCTCTTCAAGGAGTACTCGGCCAGATGCAAATATCTGGCTGGGAGGTAGTCAAGCTATGATCGGTAATCTATTGTAAGTCCATCTGCAGTCACATCTCGCTCCTTTATGCCTTTTCCTGCCTACCGTCTTTCGTCTTCCCCTTCTTCTCGTCACCACCTTGTGTTCCGATAGATAAGGACAGACTCAGTATCACACTGAATCCAGTGGCTGCTGTAGTATACCACAAGACTGCTGAATATGGCTGGCTGGCAGGATATAATTTATAGTATCCTCCCCACGTAGGATTCCTCTGCACCACATCGAAAACTGCTGTCGCGATACCGAAACTGACTGTCGTAAATAGCCTGGTTATCATCTGAAGAATACCGCCGGCAAGAGCCTGTTGATCCGTGGGTAGACTCGTCATGACATACATGTTTGCGACGTTGAATTCGAGATCTGCGCCAACGACGCATAAGAGAAACGCCGGGAAGCAGAATGCCCAGTAGCTGGACGACGTTCGGTTGATTGCCAGCAAGAGGAAAGAAATAGTGTAACACGTGGTACCGACAAGCATGAGAAGCTTGTTGTTGATTCGGTGCATGAACGCTCCTGCGAAGATGTTGACCATTACGCCCATTACCGCGAGAGGCAGGAGATGGACCGCTGTAGACAAAGCCGAAAAGCCCCAGACGCGCTGGAAGAAGAGAGAAATAAAGAACATGCCCGGCGGGAATGCCATGAATCCGAGCAGCAAGATCCCCATCAGTAGAGAGAAGTTCATGTCTTTCCAGATTGTCATTGGCAGAAGCGGATAGGGGTACTTTGACTCCCATATCACAAAGGCGACGATAATGGCGAAGCCGACAATGATCAGGGCGAGCACATAACCAGTCTTCCATCCTTGAGGAGCGTTCGAACCAAGCGACAACCCAGCAGAAAACATGGCAATTCCTGAAATAGTGAGCAGCATGCCGACAATATCAAACTGCTTGATCGTTTCTCGATTGAAAGGTCGTTTCGGCGTAGTGTCGGACGGCACGCAGAAGAATGCTGCCGCCGTCAGGACAAGGTAAATGATCGACAGTAACCAGTAGCTTGCCCTCCATGAGAACAGCTGCGTTGCGATACCTGCAAACACCATTCCGCAAGCGAATCCAACAGGATTCCCAGCAGAGAAGCACGCAAAAGCGGCATTCTTCCTTCGACTGGGTTTGCCATATACCAGACTCAAGCTCCCCTGTGCAGGTGGTATGCCGCTAGCGCAGAGGATTCCCAGTACCCCATTCAGCACATCAAGAACAATCGGCGACTTTGCGAAGCCGCAAGCCAGCGTAAAGACGGCGAACAAGAAGAAGGACACGATGATCATGGTCTTTCGACCGTACATGTCAGCGATACGACCGAAGAAGAGCAGGAATGCTCCGCTTGCCAGACTGGACGAGGCGGTTAACCAGGTCAATTGCGCCTGCGACATGTGCAGATCCAATGCGACGAAATAAGGAATGACGGTGGTTGTGCCAGATAGAATTGCATTCATAGCCATTGCCATGGTAGTGATGAAGACAAAGAGGAGCTCTTGAACCGTAGTCTTGAAGCAAGCTGGACGTGCGCCGTAGCCATCTTCGGCCTCGTCATTGTTCGAATCCTGGTGAGTTGATTTGGGTGAGAGCGCGGCTTCTGTTATGAGGTTTTGGGTCTTCTCGTTCTGACCGGCGACGGTCGTGGTAGAAATTGGTACAGGCTGGCCCAATTCCGCCATCGGAATCGATACTGCTTCTGGTTCCGGAGCCATGGTTTGTCTTGACGGGCGATGGTAGTATTGGAAGGCGATTAGAATTGGCTTCTAGTGAGTCCCGAATAAAGGTAAAGGTATTGATATATCACGACCGCATGCCCCGGTATGCTTTGTCAGTGAACAATGTGAGCGGCGTGAATTCCGCTATACGGTCGCGGTCCTGCTACCTTGTAAGGGGCAACACGAGACGTCAAATGATAACTTGTCACCTCAACGCGTCAAGCGGTATGTTTTCCGCGCTGGATATCCGAGATGTTGTTATGGTCCTATCAGCTTCTGCTTTGTGATATGTAGGCACTCCAAATGTCGAGCGTCAGCATACAGCAACAACGATCGAGAAACATCCAGGACCGGCTCCAAAAATGCCACTCCTCCCTCTCCAACAACCCCAACATCAACGGCAGATCATACATGTAGCGAGCGTACGCGCGATGGCCCTCGGCGCCGGTAAAAAGCACAGCAAGCAGTAAAGAGGCACACAGCTTCCTATTTAGGCTCTGGCAAGCGGCACTGGGGTACGGCAAGTGGGTCGGCTGGTCGTCGGCTCCACCTCGTGCGAGTTCTCGGGTTATCCGTCGCCCCATACCACCTCACGCTTCATACTTGTGGCGTGTCTGGACTCGAGCTTCATCATAAACCATCAAGCTACAAGTGCTGTATCCAAAAAGCAAGGGTATTCATTCATCATAACCATAACCTACGTTTCCCAGCCAGACGCCTCATTGCATATCATACCGCCCAGTGTTTCCTCAACTCTTGTTCCGATCAAGCCGGATTGCCTACCCCACCGCCGTGCTCCTTGATCTGCGTCTTATCGAGCTTCTGAATCTTCCGACTGAGCAGATCCCTCAACTCAGGACTGATGACCTTCTCCTTCTCGGCGCCAATACCTTGTGCAACTGCATCACCGACGCTTTGCTGCTTTCCTCTTGCGTCAGTACTAGACGATGAAGACGCTTGAGGTGACGATGGTTGCTCGACAGGACGTCGCTGTCGCACGCTTGGGGTTGGGAAGTTGTGCTTCTTGTCGATTGCTTCCACGGTGCGCTGGAAGCGGCGGAAGAGTGCTTCTGCGCGAATAAGAGTCGACTCCAGGTCGATTGTGTTCGAAAGCTCGTTGACTGTCGTCGTTAGCCGCGTCCATGCGCAAAACGAGAGATACTTACCATATTTCAGCACCTCGTCGAACCCTTTGAGATGCTCCATGATGACGTTGCGATGCTTCTCGAGAATGGCCACAGCGATAAAGATGTGGAAGTTGCTGCTCTGGTAGTCTGTCCAGAGACTCTCCCACAACCTTAAGACCTGATCCCATTCGAATTCTCTCTTGTACCATACCAACAACATGCGGAAAAAGAAGAAAAAATTGGTACTGTCGACCTTTTGCAAGTGAAGATACAGCTTCGGATCGAGCAGCTGGACGAGGTGATCAAGTGTCGTGAGCTGCAATCGCATACCAGATTGGTCGCGAAGGAAGTTCCGTTCCATCCTCTCCATAAACCCAACGAATCCCCAGAAGGCAACAGCATCGTCTTGCATGACTGCGTATATCGGGGCGAGCAAATCGCTCATACCTTGAACGTATCCGAGGTCTCTGTTGTACTCGTTGTAGGTCAGTAGCATGTCCTTCATCTGCTCGAGATGAACATTGGTGCCGGCTTCCGCAAAGGGTGAGTCGGGGTCTGGATGTGGTATATCTTCGCCCGCGAAGAGCGCGATGTGACGGTCTGTTCGATGTACATCTTTCTCTACATGGCGAACCCCAAGAAATGGGGAGACGTTAGCCAATGGACTGGACTGTGACAGATGTCTCGGGCCGACTTACCGATACGCATCTTCTGCTCCTTCCACCATTCACGCTCTTCCAATGTGCCATCCTCGTCCATCATCCTGTCCCACCATGCACCCTTCAGTCGGACGTATTCGTCTTGCAAGCTGTTCAACTTCGCTTTTCGGTCGTCTCTGCTGCTGTCCCAGTCGTGAACACCCAACAGAAAGAGCCAAGCTTCCTTCCTGACACCGTCGTTCGGGTCAAGCCCACCGTGGAAGATGCGTTCTTTGACCTCGTCCGGAGTCTTCTGGAGTCGTCCGTCCGTTAGGTTAAAGAAGCCCTCCCATTCCTTCAACGTCACCGGATGTCTCTTGTCCGCAAGGCCGTGCGCCTCCATGTCGAGGATCTCGAATTCGCCAACCTCGCTATCTTCGCTTTGCAGGATATCGTTGGCCGACCAGATCCGTTGAGTGCGGTCTTTGTCACTTTGCTCGGCGATGCTCATGGCCCACCTAGCAAGATAGACTCTGGCGCTGTCGAACTCATCCTGCACGGTCTGGACGTCGGGATTCTGCATCAGTCTCCGCACTTGAGGAGGCAGATTCTTGTTGTCTGCCACCGCCTGCGCTGTCCTTCGGGTAAAGGTCGTGACCTGACTGAGTTTCTCGAGGACGTTCCACCTCGCCTCTTTCAGCGCCTTGGTAAGGGGATCCATACCAGCGTCTTTCTTTGGGGTGCCTTTCTCCGCAGTTGCGACGGATTGATCCTTATGCCCTTCCATAGCTTTTGCAACCTTGTCGGGTGTAGGCTTTCCAAATCCCTTCTTGTCGTCTTCGGTGGGGTTGACCAAGTAGACATTTGCTTCCGGAGAACTGTCTACCGGTACATACCGTCTCAACCATCTCAGTAGCTCATCGCCGCCCCAAAAGACGTTGCCCTTGTTATCAAATGGGTCAAAGGTCTCTCTTGCCAACCTCTTGCGTTGATTGATAGTCGACTGACTCTCGCTGTCATGGAAGAAAAGAGCTGGGAAACTGTCGCCGGCCTTGGGGTTGATGATAACGCTACCGAACCACCATCGGGGGTTCGGAGGCCTTATCTGGAGCGAGTAGACTTCGCTGACTGGGATGGCAAAGGGATACGCGCCGGTAGAGCTATGCGACGTGGTTGTTGGAGGAGCTGGTACGAGGGAAGTCTGCTTTGGTGGGCCATCACCTTCGGAGAGGTCGACCTTGATGTACGTGTCTTTTGCATCCCCCAGAGACGACTCAGGTACCCATGCCAGCAGCAACGAAGATGCATCGGTGTCGGTCGAAGACGAGGCTGTCGAGCTGGTCGACTTTTGTTGAAGCAAGGCAAGAAAGCCAGGGATGTTATCTCGGGCTGAAGGTGTTGGATGGACGTAGACCTTCACAAGTCAGTCACGGATCTTTGGTTTTGAAAGCGACGGCCTACCTTGCTCTTCGAATACAGCAGCTTCACGCCCCTGCCAGTCTTTGCATGTCGTACAGTGTTATACTCGCCCTCCTCGTCGTCACTCATGTCGTAAAAAGATGCGCTCGGTGAAGGCAGGCTTGCAGAAGAGAGATTTGTCTTAGTCGGTGTTGTCATGTCTGTATGATCACATTGCTTTCACGTGAGTGAGTATCCGAGATTTGTATCAGTCAGTCCAGAATATGGTTGCCTTGGGATGTTGATGGAGCGATCGGACCTCGTGCTGCACGCTGTGACGTACGCGGGGGAGCGCCAAGCCGTGCTTCACCTCGGGGACGAACATGGAGGACCCAGAAATTAATGTCAGGGTTACACAACCTCGAGTGCAAGTCAATCTCTCCTTGCTCATGAGTGGCGATGACACGACTGCGTTTCGGTCCGTTCCCGTCATCGATTTAGTGCCACGAGCTATCAGTATTCAGGAGTTATCAATGTTCATATTCAGATGGCTAGATGATCAGGCAAGATGAGGCTAATCCCACTTCTAGGACTGTGTACTATCTACGTAAATGACCATCCACCAGTATAGTGCTGGTGACCGAGTGCATGGGTAGACATCTGGAGACAGTTCAGGTACACAGGTAATACCATCGTAGGTAAGGTAACCGAGTATTATCATCTAGGTATCATAACAGCGCTGGACGTACTCAGAGAACTAAATCCCAGCATCCATTAATTTCCTCTGACAATCAACGCCAACGTTCGCTATGCAAATGAATATCGCCCAACCACAAGACACTGCAGCGATTCACTACAACGAGGCGACGCGAACAGACATACGGCGAGCTGGATCTCCGCTCGTTCCACGAGACGGATCATTCCGGCGGAATTGCAGATTCTTCTCTGTACCTTTCAGACGAGGTTGGTGAAGGAGGCACAATGACAGTGACCGGTGGACTAGGAAGAGAAGAATCTTCGTTCTCCCGCGACATTCCAACGTCGATGCCGAACGGTCTTGAGTCTGCCGTGTCGATGCCCAGGCCTCCGGCGCCTTCCTCCTCAATTATCGGAGATTGCGGTTCATTGCCATCGATGTCTTCCTTCTGGACCACTTTTCTGCGCTCTCTGCGTCGTGTCCTCTCGGTGTCGGCACTCTCTCGCCTTCTACGCACTCGAATGCTGTCGTCTCTGGCTGGACCCTCGCCATTGGCATCGCCGCGCAAGCTCTGCATAAGTGTCGCTGCTCGATCCGCGACATCTTCACCCTCGGAGACCGCTCCCTTATCTGTCTCGATAGGTGCGAGATCGTTCGTATCGCTGGTCGGACTGATCATGCTCTCTTCAATCGTGGCTGACGGCTCTGCTGAATCAGCAACCGACAGATCCGGTATCTGCTGCCCGCTTGCCACACGCTTTTGGTGGCGGTCATTGAGTCGAGCACGTCGTCTTCGGTCTCTTGTCTCGCGTGTGGTCGGGGCTGCGGCACGCAACTTCTCCAACAAGGTATCCATGGCACCTGTGCTTGGGTTTGGCGAAGGTGGCGCATCCGGTACCGCTTCGGCTTGTACTCCAGGATGAGCGGCATGCTTTCGGCGCATACTGGCCTCCATACGTCGCAGATTGTCTTCCACGCCGATGTTCTTCTCCGTCGATTTTTTGTACTCGTTGACAAAGTTGGAAAGCTTGCTGAAGAAATCTCTGCGGGCGTTCTCGTCCTGGTTGTCATCTCCAAAGTAGGTAAGGATGTCATTGTAAGTCCGCTTCATCTCGTCCAGGTAGATCTGCATTTGCTCGGCCTTGCGTCTTGCCTCCTTCATTGACCGTTGGGCGACTTGAGCCACTCTGTCCTCGGGGTGGAACTTGCGAGGATCACTGAGATTACCCGAGTCCAGAGACATCTGTACATTACGAATATTGTCGATATATCTCTTTGCGTCAACTTCGATCTGGTCCACGTTGAGCTTTGAAGCTGTCAAGACACCAGCGATGTCCTCGGTGAAGCCTTCGTACTGCGGATATTGCTTGCGCACCACACGTTCGACGTAATCCATCAGAGAAGATTCGTTCTTGTCATCCTTGACCATACCCAGTCGAGCCAAAGAGCTCAATTTAAAACCAAATGCTTGCTTGTTCGAGTCGTTCATGTAGTTTCCGATATCCAAAATCAGTCCAAACACTGGCATGAGCTTGACAGAGTCTCGCAGAGAATCGGAGACGGCCACGACTTGACGCAGCTTGGTTGCAATCTCATCGTATTCGCTTTCATACGACCTGCAAAGGGCAAGCGCTCGCATTCTTGCCTTCCAGTAATGATGCAGCTCGAAAGCCGTATACAAAAAGATCTGGTCTTCTCGAGTGAGCTCGTCAGGATTTTGCTCCCGCGGTGTGTTCGCTGCATCGGGCCCGGTCCAGTCCTTGCTGTACGGTGCCATCAATTTCGCGGTGTTGTCTGGAATGTTGCAAAGGTCGTCGCGTTGCAGAAACTCCATTACGACGACATTATCCGAGACCTCCTTGTCGCAATGAATGATCATCCTCACCAGATCATCCACAGGAGTCTGTGAGAAACTAGCAAGAGCGATTTGAAAAGTCTGCATGAGATTACTAGCCATGACCTGCTTCTTGTCGCTCTTCTTGCTTTGCTTTTTACCAATCTCCTTGATCTCCTTGGCCATGAACAACTTCTCAATCTCGTCCAGGATACCCTTCTTGCTGAGTTCGGCATACTTTTCTTCTTTGGCTTCATGCGAAGACGGCGTGACAGTTGCCCACATGGTGACTTCGGGAGTGTCGACCTTTTCCCAGTGCAGCGCTTTGAGCTTCTTCTTAGGCCGGGCGACAGCAAAGCCGACATTGGTCGCTGGTTGGTAGACCGCCTTCGGAAGGAATCCACCTTTCTTTCCACCTGGTAGAGGAGGTGCACCGGGTGGGGGTGGCGGAGGTGGCGGCATACCCTTTGCGCCTGGCATACCAGGAGG
>Ga0268246_10000620_pt1 | contig 14372 bp, 15 predicted proteins | sample AgamicOrSfe_FD_200242 | JGI IMG/M metagenome (GOLD analysis project Ga0268246, IMG submission 200242) | Agave microbial communities from Guanajuato, Mexico - Or.Sf.e (v2) (version 2) | ecosystem: Host-associated > Plants > Phyllosphere > Phylloplane/Leaf | place: Guanajuato, Mexico | collected...
AGTGCGAAGTGTTCATCCCGCTGCCCGAAGACGTGTGGTCAAACTTCGAATCGGCAAGTCCAGATGTTTTGGCCAGGCGAACATATGGACCGCCAACAACGATCACTGGAACTGGTTAGTATATGCTATAGTCGACTCATCAGCCTGTACTGATACCTTGCAGGTTTGTTTCAATGGTTCCTGCCCATGATGGCCCTCCTCGGGGACATCATTCAGATCCACCATCGGAAGCTGCATCCACGCTTCGGCAGACTGAACGACGACAGCGACGTTCTGCTCATCGAGTCTTGCTTAGAAGATTGTGCACAAAGCATCAACAAGATCGAGCAGCAATATGAGATGTCAAGTCTAGATGGAGACATGCCAGCAAGCGAAGTCCTCTCGCCAGGTTCTGCTACAAGCCATCAGTCCACCGCGAGTAGACCGTTCTATGATGCAGCCCTGCCCCGACAATCGCGAGGACGTGCCCAAGCACGGCTTGTCACAGCATACAGCAGATTCATACTCCACGTCCTGCACGTTTTGCTGCATGGCAAATGGGACGCCGTCTCTATGCTCGACAACGATGATGGCTGGATCCCGTCAGTCCAGTTCATGAAATGTGCTACTCATGCTATTGCAGCCTCTGAAGCAGTCGAGCGTATACTGGTCTGTGATCCAGAGCTAACTTTCAGCCCGTATCTCTTTGGCATATACCTGCTACATGGAAGCTTCATACTGTTGCTCTTCGCAGATAGGATGCCACAACTTGGCCAGAACGCGTCTGTGGAAAAGGCGTGCGAGACTATCATTAAGGCGCACGAAGTGTGTGTCGTCACGCTGAGTACTGAGTTTCAGGTACGTCCTTCTGTGCTGCGACCATGGCTTGATGATTAATGACCACCACAATAGAAGAGTTTCCGAAAAGTCCTGCGGTCAACGCTGTATTGCGTGAGGAGCGCTGGTCCAGTCAATGCAGAGGAGAGTAGAGCGCGCCGAAGAGCTCTGTCCTTGTATCGCTGGACTAAGGGGGCACGAGGGCTAGCCTTGTAATCTTTGCCGACGGAATTTTGCGGAGGTTGTCTTCAGTGTATCGTCCATTCTCGCAAGAGCCCAGAGCAGCGGCCAACACCAACGCCATATGCAGAGGCAGGGAAGCAATGAGGAGGATTGGGCAGGATCCAACTCCTCGGCGGCAAGACTAAGTGAGCTGACCTGGTCTCGTGCATATAATTATCCGACGGCTTGATACTCAGCAATGTACCCAGGTACTGCAGAACGAAATGCGGGGAACAGTACTCCAGGTGACACCACTCGGGCCTCCACCGAGTGTTGTATTTAGACCATGATGCTTCCTTGCAACCTACACCAAGTGATACCAATTTAGGTCTGATCACGGATTCATCGAGACCATTGCTATCATGACAGAGAAGATCGTTCCCACCGAGCGCGAGCTCAGGCACATGGACCTTGGCAGTGCTGCTGATACAGTCGACCTCATTCGACAAGCCCAAGCTGCTGATGCTGCGGACCGAGAGTTAACTACATGGCAAGCACTGACAAGATACAAGAAGGCAGTATTCTGGAGTTGCCTTCTGTCGACTGCATTGATCATGGAAGGTATGCTCAAACCATCAGATCTGCGCTTGATTGCAGTGCACGACTGACATGAGAAGGATATGATGTGGTTGTTATCAATGGCTTCTTTGGACAACCGTAAGAGTGCCCTCGTCAACGAGAGAGAAGTGCCAAAGTGCTGACACGAAGGCAGCCAATTCGCGCAGAAGTTTGGGTCAGTGGTCCTCAGTCCTCACCAGCAATCCGTGACTCATTGCTGAACAGCACATTCGACCCAACTACTGGGAAACATGCCATCACTGCGGCCTGGCAGTCAGGACTAGCGAACAGTGCTCTCGTGGTGAGTAGATCATTCGGCAAACCCTGGTAGCGCTGAACACAAATATACAGGGCGAGCTGGCAGGTCTCAGCGTCGTAGGATACGCTCAAGACCGCTTCGGTAGCCGACCGACATACTGCTTCTTCATGGGCTGGCTTTGCTTTTCAATCTTCATCTCCGTCTTTGCGCCAAGCCTCCCAGTCCTTGCATTCGGCGAGGCAATGTCAGGTATTAGCTGGGGAGTGTTCCAGGTCTTGACAACGACGTATGCTTGCGAAGTGGTGCCGACCGTGCTTCGCGCATACGCCACAAGTTACGTCTCGCTCTGCTGGGGCATCGGCATCCTCTTGTCGTCTGGAGTGCTCCGGGCTGTGGTCAACTTGCAGGGAACCAATGGATATCGACTGCCATTCGCCCTGCAATGGATTTGGCCACTTCCGCTGGCCATTGGTGCTTTCTTCGCACCAGAGTCACCCTGGAATGCCGTGCGACGCGGGAAGATCGACTCCGCACGCTTGTCGTTGATGCGGCTTCGTGGCGATAGTCCCAACAAAAGACAGGAGGTCGAAGCGACGATTGCGTACATTCGACACACCAACGAGCTAGAACTTGCTGAGACGGAAGGTGCAAGCTACCTTGACTGCTTCAAAGGCACGAACTTGCGCCGCACAGAGATTGTATGTTAAGAGATTCATGCCTGTTTAGTCTCATGAGATGCTGACTGGGAACAGAATTGCATGGCATGGTCCTCTCAAGTCCTCGATGGAAACCCATTGACCAGTTACGCCGTTGTCTTCTTGGAAGCGGCAGGTTTCAATACTGAGCAGACTTTCGACATCAACATCTCCATTTCTGCATGCTTCGTCATTGGCGTTCTGATCTGTTATGCCATCTTCCCATTCTTCGGCCGCAGGACAATCTATATGAGTGGACTCGCTGGCATGTTCATCATTCTCGTCATTGTAGGTGCTGTTGCCTCGAGCTCTTCGCGTTTCGCTTGCTTCTCAGAAGCGCAATGGGCCTGCTTGCACAAATCGTGTTGAGAGATGAGAGCTAACAATCACGCTCACAGATCGGAGCTCTAGGCTTCAATCCGAATCATGAGCACGAACTTGCAATCGGCAGCTTACTAGTCATCTGCACTCTCGTCAACACCATCTGCATGGGTCCGACGTGTTACCCTATCGTCGCCGAAACACCATCGGGACGCCTGAGGTACAAGACCATTGCCATTGGACGATTCACGTACAACATCATCGGGCTGATACAGAACACTATCACACCTCGCATGCTGTCTGCGACTTGTAAGCTGAACAGCCCTTCCCAGTGAGATTCGATACTGACGCCGATGCTACGTAGCATGGAACTGGGGTGCCAAGAGTGGACTGTTTTGTAAGCTCAAGATGCTATCACGCTGCCAAGTGTGATCACTAACATGAACAAGATGCTGGAACCAACTTGTTATGTCTGATATGGTGCTACTTCCGGCTGGTGAGTGTAACAGGCCATCAAGAACACCAGATCACGCTGACATCAAAACAGCCAGAGACCAAGGGTCGCAGTTTCGGCGAGCTTGACTTGCTCTTTGAGCAGGGTGTCGCGGCGCGCAAGTTCAAGCATACTCCAGTGGATCGTGAGTGCCCCAACTGTCATTTCCACGATCTCCTGTCATACTAATTCGCTGGCAGAATTTGCCCATGGCGAGATGTATGAGACTATGGCAGAGCAGGCAGGTGATTCGCCTCGCAAGACGGCGAATGTCGAATACGTCGAATCTGCATGATATGGCTCGCCAACGCCGTGCTGACTGGAGTTTCCATTGTCAAGAGCTTGGAGTGAGTGAGCTAGGATCAAGGCTATTCGGTTTCCCATAGCGTGTGTAGCATACTGCAAGGAGTTCTTCCAAGGCTGTTTTCTCAATAATTTTGCCACATCGCAGTTGTTGTTGTTGTTGTTGTTGTTGTTGTTGGTGGTTCGGATTCTCGAACTCCGCATTTCCACTTCGGCCTTAGCGCCAGACATTGCTTATGCGACTCGTACTACCTTCCTACTTTGTCCTGTTGGTGAAACTTTGTTCCTGTTATCTCTATCATGACCCACCAAGCGATGTTGTTGTTGACATCGATGTAAATAATCCGTTTTTGATGTCGGCCGGAAGGTCTGCATCATTCGCCGCCGCTCAAAACATATCGTGTCATAATGTCCGATGATAAGTCGGAATTACTGCAAGACTACATCCTCGACGGCCTCGGCTTCAAGTCTATGACCGAGCGTCAGGATGAGGTCGCCGAAGCCCACGGAGAAAGCTTCGAATGGATATTTGAGTCGCCAACACGAGCTGAAGACACCCGTGGCGAGGGAAAGCAAAAACCAGGAAGTGACTTTCTCCCATGGCTCGGTGATGACAAACAAGGACTATACTGGATCAGCGGCAAAGCTGGATCCGGCAAGAGTACCTTGATGCGCTTCTTAAGTGATCACTCTACGACACGCAAGACTCTGAAGGCATGGGCCGGGACCTTGCCACTCAGTGTGGCCGGATTCTTCTTCTGGACGAGTGGCTCCATTGAGCAGAGGTCGCAAGCAGGACTGCTGCGGTCTTTACTGTGGCAGCTCCTGGATCAGCAGAGATCACTCGTGAAACTCGTCTTCCCCGACCTGTGGGCGCAATGCTGGACATTGTCTACACGGGACAGGATCGCAATGAAACTGGAATGGTCACTAGATCAACTCATGCTTGGACTACAGCTCTATGTGCAAAACATAGTGGGAAAGACGAGAGCATGCTTGCTGATTGACGGACTCGATGAGTTTGAGGGCGACCACGAGATGATTATCAATTTGTTCAAGGATCTACAGGCACAGTCGGCGCAACATCTGAAGGTTTGCTTGTCCAGTCGCCCGTGGCTGGTCTTCGAGACAGCGTTCAAATATGTGCCTCAGTTCAAGCTTCAAGATCTCACTTTGCATGATATGACGTCCTACGTTCGCGACAAATTCAGCCAGCATCAGACAATGTGCAAGCTTATGAGCCATGAACCATCTGCTGAGCACGTTTTGACTGCCGAACTGGTACAAAGGGCTGATGGTGTGTTTCTATGGGTTGTGATGATTGTCGGGGCACTTCTCGACGATCTCACTACCACGGACAGCTTGGCCGATGTACAGCTTTATCTTCGCAAGTTTCCCACTGATCTAGATCAGCTCTTTCGGCACGTCCTGTTTGATCGACTACCACAGCCTCATCTCGAGGCGGCAGCACGATATTTCCAGCTCATTCGAGCACGGGAGATCGTGTGCGAGTATACTGGCGACAAAAGCAACGGCACCCTCACCTTGTGGGAGATGGCTATGAGTGAAGTCGCATCGCCACAAGAAGTCATCGCAACGCCGATCCACCAGCTTTCGAAGGATGAAATCATAGACCGCTGTACGCGAACCACACACCACCTCGTGACCTGCAGCGCTGGTCTTCTTGAAGTGCATAAGCGTCAAGGCCGCGATGCTATAGAGGCTATGCGGTACGCCACCGACGAGAATGAGGTTCGTGTTGAAAGTGTCGCATATGGCAAGGTGACATTCCTGCACCGGACCGTGAGGGACTTCCTCATCTATTCTGGCGTCTGGGATGAGATCGTGGCTGTCAATGCCGGTGAAATGTTTGATCCACATCTTCAACATCTGAAGAGCTACGTTCTGCAGCTCAAGCTGCCATTCACGAGACCTAAGCTGCATCGAAGACTGGAAGAATGGTGGATTGGCATCGTGCTCGCGATGACACACGCTCGGTATAGTTCGAAGGAGACTATAGGGGATCAAGTTAGCCTGCTGGACGAGCTCAACACAACACTCGAAAGTCTTTGGCAGAAACGCAAAATGCAAGATCCGGATGACCATTGGGCACGCAACGCCTTTGGCTCGTACGAAGCTCGACGGAATCAGGTCTTCATAGATCCTTGTCTGTCACTGGCGACCAAGTTTGGACTCATAGCGTATCTTGATGCAAAGCTTAGCACAGGAGAATTCGGCTATAAAGAAGGACAACCTCTTCTGAGCCATGCGGTGGAATATCTCGTCAGTCGTCAAAAGACAGTATATCCCCACACGTCACCTGAGATGATCGCCGTGTTGTTCAAGCATGGTGCAGACAGCAATCTTCGCTATCGTGATCTCACGACCAAAGCAAACGAAACGCCTTGGACGAAAGCTCTTGGCCTACTCCAGCAAGCTGATCGGAGAGGCTGGATTGTAGGTGAAGCGGATCATGATGAGAATAGTGAGCGCTGGGCCGGTGTTTTGCGCTTGTTCATCGAGAAAGGCGCGGATATTGCCACGCCTACAGTAGGCTGGGCGAAAGATCCTTCTCTGCTGGCTAAAGACATCTTAGCAGGCTTGATGAGGAAGTACGACTTACCACCTGTAAAGGAGCTCCACGACCTTCTCCGGTGAGAAAGTGTGCCTGTGGAAGGACTAATACCTGTATACTCGATCGATATTGCGTAGAAATGTTCAGTGACGATATCAGATGGACTAGAAATGACAACCGTGAGAATCATAGGTGCATCTGTCCACCCTCGTCCAAATCCAGGGATTCTCATACCATGTTTGGTCAACGTAACAAGAATCTTAGCCGTGTTGATAGACAGCGGGAGGCATAGACGTCTTCTCCTCTGTCAGCTGGTACCGTAGTTCTAGGGCTCTGACGTGATATAAAGATGCTTCACCATATTGCAGCGCTTCGCCGGAGGGTGTGGCTCCGAGTTACCATTTTGATACTAGCTTCGTCGACCTCCGGTGGGAGGGAGGGACCACACTCAGCTGTCGATCGGTCATCCCTCCCTCGTCTGCCGGATAAAGCTATCCCGTCTTGGTCACGAGCTGACCCCTCACCTCAATCTGGCGACGGGTACTAGCTGACCTGTGCTATGCCGAGCATGTCCTCTTGTACTGAACCTGTTCTGTACTTGCTGCAACACCTCACTTACTGTGTTGTGTGCTGATATCAGTGCGAACATCACTAACACTATACAGTCGTGATGTTCCTCCAAGAAGGCAATCGCCTCATCTTCCGCTATGATGCTGAAAAGCTATGGATCGAGCCTTGGGGCGCTGATGCGTTCAGAGTCCGAGCTACAAAGCTGGCACAGATGCCTACTGAGAACTGGGCATTGGAAGAAGAGGTTGCAGAGGCCAAGTCTGTCATCGATATCAATGACGATGTGGGTACGATCACCAATGGCAATATCAAGGCCGTGGTCAGCAAATACGGCAAGATCATGATGTACAACGTCTCGACCGGCAAACTGCTCCTCGAGGAGTACGCACGCCACCGCAAAGATCTGCTAGATCCTAAGTGCAGCTCTTTGGACATAGAAGCTCGTGAGTTCGCGCCTATTCCTGGTACTGCAAACTACCGTCTTTCGTTACGGCTGGAATCACTGGACCCGAATGAAAAGCTCTACGGTATGGGTCAATACCAGATGCCCTACTTGAACTTGAAGGGACTTGACCTGGAACTTGCTCATCGCAACAGCCAGGCCAGCGTGCCGTTCCTGCTGAGCAGCTTGGGCTACGGACTCTTGTGGAACAACCCCGGCGTCGGACGTGCCACATTCGGCAAGCACATCACAACCTTCGAAGCCTACTCCACTACAGTCCTGGACTACTGGATCGTAGCAAGCGAGAAGGGCCACCCAAGTGACCTGCTATCGACATACGCTTCAGTCACGGGCTATGTTCCAATGATGCCCGAATACGGTCTCGGCTTCTGGCAATGCAAGCTTCGATACCAGAACCAGGAAGAACTTCTCAGCGTGGCTCGTGAATACAAACGGCGCGGTCTCCCGCTCGATGTCATCGTCTGCGACTTTTTTCACTGGGAACTGCAGGGCGATTGGAGCTTCGATCCCACGTTCTGGCCTGATCCGGATGCTATGGTCAAGGAACTCAAGGAGATGAATGTCGAACTGATGGTCTCGATCTGGCCGACTGTGGATAAGCGATGTCAGCACTATGACGAGATGCTGGCGAAAGGGCTGTTGATTCGCACGGATCGTGGCGTCCGTGATGCGTTGAATATTGGCATGGGCGAAACTGTGCACTTTGACGCCACGAACCCCGAGTCTAGAGAGTTTGTCTGGGCGAAAGCGAAGCAGAACTACTACGACAAAGGCATCAAGCTTTTCTGGCTTGACGAGGCGGAACCGGAGTACTCGGTCTACGACTTCGACAACTATCGATACCACCTTGGCTCAAACCTGAGCATTGGCAATGTATACCCAAAGTGCTATGCACAAGCATTCTACGACGGGATGACAAATGCTGGGCAGAAGAATGTGGTCAACTTGCTACGTTGCGCGTGGGCAGGCTCGCAGAAGTTCGGCGCGCTCGTTTGGAGTGGTGATATTGCTTCGAGCTGGGGGGTGTTTCGCTGCCAGCTCGCTGCTGGGCTCAATATGGGTCTTGCTGGCATTCCAGTAAGTATCTTCTGGCAAAGCTCGGATCCACAATCCACTGACACAGTCTGTACAGTGGTGGACAACAGATATCGGCGGCTTCCACGGCGGCGATCCCAATGACGAGAAATTCAGAGAGCTTTTCGTCCGCTGGTTTCAATGGGGCGCTTTCTGTCCTGTCATGAGACTGCACGGTGATCGTGAGCCAAAACAACCTCAAGTGCGTATCCATGCTCCCATCACATCTCAATTTTGCCGCTGACACCATCAACAGCAAGGTACTACCGGCGGCGCAACGATGCTTTCCGGCGCCCCCAATGAAGTATGGTCATATGGCCCAGAGATACTCGCAATCTGCACAACCTACCTCCGCATTCGTGAGCAACTGCGCCCATACACGCGTTCGTTGATGGAAGCGGCGCATGAACATGGCAGTCCTGTGATGCGCCCGTGCTTTTACGACTTCCCCGAAGACGCGAAGTGCTGGCAAGTCGAAGATCAGTATATGTATGGACCGAAGTATTGTGTGGCGCCAGTGTTGGAGCCGGGCGCAAAGACAAGGAAGGTATACCTGCCGCCGGGGAAGTGGGCAAGGTTTGCGCAGGGGGACAAGGAGGAGAGCAGAGAGGTATTCGAGGGCGGAGAGGAAATTGTGGTGCAATGCGATATTGAGACGATGCCGGTATTCGAAAGACAGAGCTGAATATGTTTGGAGAAACGTACAAGATTTCGGTTAGAGTTATCCAGGATGCAGGACGCACCATAATCAAGTAGAGCGATTACAGGGACGTTACCGTTTGAGCCGTGAGGACGGCGAGGTTTGTAGAAGTGATTGCAAGTCCGTAAATATGAAGCGGGACATAGGGGAAACGGCAAAGGGGTAAGAGGAAAGGGGGAAGGAAAAGGAGAGAGGCGAGCGAACCTGGAAAGAAAGTAAGAAAGCTCGGGGCTTGACGACAAGAAGAGGAAAGGTGAATTTATGCTCACGTGTGCATAAATCATAAATCGGGGTTACCCGGGGCACAAACAGTTGATGAGTCCCATCATGCGACATGCGGGCTCCGTGCTTCTATGCTGTCGATCTGAAGTAGTCAAGGTCATTCCTCTTGATCGTACATATTTCTACAGAGGTGACGCTGTGGCGTCTGTAAAGTCCGTATCTCAGGACTGAAGTACTACTGAGATTTAAGTCGCGCTTATCCCCTGATCATGATCCTCCTTGATCCTCGATCATGGACTGATATCCGCACTTTATTCTCCATCCATTCACCAGAATTCTGCAAGCATAGAATGAGACAATCACACAGATTGGCTGCGAAAGCCGCGCAAGCAGTCGCAGTCCAGCCCACTACGAAAAAACGAAGCGCTTCGACCCAAAGCACCGACACGCCGCAAAAGCGCGTCAAGGTCCAATCGAGCGACGCTTACTTGGTTGACAACACGTCGGAACCAGACACAAGCAAGGCCGATGACAGGCTTGCAGAAAAAAAGTGGCAAGCATGGTCTGCACATGCAACGACAACTCCATTTCCTAGCTTCGGTCATCCCACGCATCAGGAATGTCGGATAGCGCATAATATACTCAAAGAGAAGCATCAGGCGGCTGTAGACCAGGAGTTTACCGACCCAAACACGCCTGAGACCATTCACCATGTTCTTGATGCAATGGTGGTCGCCATCCTGAGCCAAGCAACCAGCTGGAGCAATGCGAAACGAGCAATGAACAGTATGAAAGCAGTCTACGGCTCCATCTTCGAGTATGACGCCATCTGGACCGGCGGGGTCGAGAAGCTCCAGGAGACTCTTCGATGTGGCGGGCTACATGTCAGAAAGTCCAAGCTCATCATGGCAATACTCGAGCAGGTCAAAGCACGACATGGTGAATGGAACCTCGATCATCTCTTTCAGAAAGGCGACGAGGACGCTATGCAGGAGCTTATCAGCTACAAAGGCATCGGCCCGAAGTCTGCTTCGGTTGTCATGGGCTGGTGTCTCAAGAGAAATCCATTCACTGTTGACACGCATGTCTATCGGCTTGCTGGAATCTGGGGCTGGAGACCAAATGAGGCTAGCAGGGAGAAGACGCAGTCGCATCTGGAGTTGATGATCCCCAAGGAACTAAAGTTCGACCTACACTTCCTGATGATTGCGCATGGCAGAGTGTGCCCTCAGTGCCGTGGCGGGAGCAAGGGTGGGCATAGCTGCATTGTATTAGAGGCGTTGAAAGCGTCAAAGTAGTTTCAATGAGATCCTTGGAGGTTTGAGTACTGCTGCTGAAATGGCAAAAGTATTACGGCTTCGCATCGGCGAGCACGACCCTAGGGAGTTCAACCTGGAGGAGTTCGTCCTTCCTATGACTAGCTATTCCCGAATGGCATCAGATCCATACCCCGCAACCATTCGGTGAGCTGCTGCCACGTTCGAGGCTCGAGACATGGCTGTATCGAGTCTTCCTGAAGATTGCGATACCAGTTCCCAAAGAGATTGTTGACTTCATTATGATATACAGCCCGCTGAATTTCGCCGCCTTTTTCCGCATCATTGAGCATTTGTTCACTATCAGTGGCTATCCAGCTTACTGGCTAAGCCACTTCATGTCATCAGCACAATACTCTCTGGCAGGATACATACAACTGCGCGCTCACCCCGGAGCGACCCTTTGACTCTCAAAGAAGTCAGGACAGTCTTGCCGGCACTAACCCAGTCCACGGCACCATTTGCTGCGCAGATGAGCACTCTAGCCGCAATATGGTCCGGCTTCCTCCCTTTCACCATTCTCAGCCCAGACATTCCACCCGCCAGCACGATACGAAAGTACAAGGTCCACTTCGAGGATGTCATGCCTTGCTATGGAAGCAGTGTCCTCCCTGTCTTTATCCTGGCCTTCCTCGATGGACGTATTATGATGCCGAACGACATTCGCACCTACCTTCTGGACGACGAGACAGTCCCACACACAGCGTCGGCAGCGGAGAAGCGTGCTCGAGGTTTGCGGATCGTGGATACGTGGCAGTATGATGGCAAGAAGCAGCTTGCGACATTTTGGCTAAGAGAGGATGTCATGCAGCAGATGATGGCGGCGGAGGGGCATTGGATGGTGCAGATGTTTCGGACGGATACGTGGGGCTTTCATTCGTCGCATGAAGTCGTGAAGAATGCGGTGAAGGATCTGGGCTTTAGGTGGATTGACTGATTCATGCTTACTATGGTCAACGGGGGAAGGGTGGAATGGTGCCATTTGACTAATTAACAGATTACAGACTATCCGCTAGACTTGACTGAGCACGCAAGCTTATTGGAGCTTTGACAACCAAGTCTGGACAATCGCATCCCAGTATTCCTCGCTCCATCGCTGTCCGCTTATGCTGACATTCCTGCGTTTCGACATAGTGCTATACGTACTGTTCACGCAGGGTCTCAGCACGCAAGCACCAGCACAACACCTCAGGAGCGAAGCCTGAAGTGCTGCACCTCAACTGTGCTCGCCCTTTCATCATTGACCCAATAGCATTCAGAGCACTGTTTAAGGAGTCTCAGCACGCGACCACGCGGTCGACAGTCAAATGCGCCACATACGGCAATGCTTAAATGGTCGTGACTATCTTTCCGCGGCATAATACGCGTATCATCATCATCGACTCGGGAGCGGTGTGTACAAGGATGACGGGCCGTTGTGGAGAGGTCTCAGCGCGCGAGCACCGCTATATTAGAGATACAGGAACGAAGCCTGGAAGTCTGATAGCTTGATGGTGCTCGCAATTTCATCATTGACCTGACATCGAAGGATCCATTTGAGGAGTCTCAGTACGCGAGCACGCCGCCAGTTCAATTGGCACACCACAAGACGCGGCTAAAGCTCTTGCAGCAGCTCAATGATCGTGGTGGCGTACTTCACGTATCATCATCATCGACTCGAGCGGTGTGTACAAAGATTGGCCGTTGTGGAAAGGTCTCTGCGCGTGATCACCGCTACCCTTGAGCTGCAGGAACGAAACCTGAAGATCTGAGTAGCTTATTGGTGCTCACAGCTTCATCATTGACCTGTGTGAAGGATCTAAATGGTTTGGTAATTGTGAAGAGATCTCAGCACGCAAGCACCCCTGCCATCGAACCTCAGGAACGAAGCCTGAAGGTCCGTTTGGATTGTGGTACTCACTCTTTCATCACTGACCTTGTGTGGATTTAGAAGAAAGAATTTGTAGAGCCTCAGCACGCGAGCACGCCACGATAATCAGCCCTCCACCTTCGCGTATTAAAGCTCTAATGGTTGCTGGATCTCTGGTGGCGTGCCGCGGTGTTTTCAGCATCGACTCGGATAGACATTCCGCTGCAACTGTTAAGAAGTCAAGAGGTCTCAGCACGCAAGCACCGCCGCAAACACCTTGGGAACGAAGCCCGACGTGGTACAGCTTTGTGAGCACTCACTCTTTCATCATTGACGTTGTGTAAGGATCTATCTGATGGATCTAATTGATTTGAGGAGTCTCAGCACGCAAGCACGTCACAAGTTTAGTCAACGACCACCTCCGCGTGTGACAGCTCTGATGGTCGCTACTGCATGTCGTGACATGCCGCGATCACATCATCACCGACTCAAGTTTTAACCGTTGATACTGGTTTGGTTGTTGCGAGGTCTCAGCACGCGAGCACCGCTGCAAACACCTTGGGAACGAAGCCCTGAAGTGTCGCAGCTTTGGTTGTTGGTGCTCACACTTTCATCACTGACCCGCCACACTTCCCATGGTTTGCTTTGGTTTGGTTTTTGTAAGAGTCTCAGCATGCCAGCACCGCTGCATAGTTCCCGAGGACGAAGCTCAAGATCCTGCAGCTCGAGGTGCTTGCTCTCTCATCACTGACTCGAGCGCGCCTGCTAATCTGGTTGTAAGAGTCTCAGCATGCGAGCACCGCTGTATAGATCATGAGAACGAAGCTCGAGATCCTACAGCTCGAGGTGCTCGCTCTCTCATCACTGACTCGCGTGTTGAGTCAAAGCTCTTGGTTTGGAAAGAGGTCTCAGCACGCAAGCACCACTGCCTGGATCCCCAGGACGAAGCTCAGGATCCCACAGCTGGAGGTGCTTGCACCTTCATCATCGACCTGTCTTCTCTGTATCGCAACGTCTTTGTGAGAGTCTCAGAACTCTGCAACACGCCATACCCTCCGCATCAAGAATGAAGCCTGAAGCAGGGCGTGCATTGGCATGCTGCTGTTGTCATCATCGACTCGTGAGGGTGAACAATCCTTTACCTGTGTTTCAAAGGTAAGACTTCTCGAAACTTTGCTTGGCAGTAATTCAAGTGTGCTTTGTATGTGAAGAGTCTCAGAGCGAATCAGAGCGTCGCAATGCGTGCCTGCCAGCACCCGAGTACGAAGCCTCAAGCGCCATGCATGAGTGGCACGCTGTTATCATCAGCGACTCGCGACTTCCCTTACCATCATTGTTCTTGCGGTGCTATTCGGTCTTCGGACTTGCTCTGGCAGCAGTCCCGGTGTCTGTGATAGTGATTGTGATATGTGTAGAGTCTCAGAGCAAATCAGAGCTTTCGCTATCGCTATGCATGCCACTGCAAGCATCCGAGTACGAAGCTCGAGTGCTAGCATAAGGGAACGTGGCATGCTATTTCATCATCGACTCGGTATCAAAAGCATCGGCATTATGCGTGTTTTGTAATTGAAAAGTCTCAGTGCCTCGAACTTTGTCAGAGCTTGGCAATGCATGCCACTCCCAGCGCTTGAGTACGAAGCCTTGGGCGCTGTGAATATGTGGCACGCTGTTATCTTCATCGACTCGTGACTTCTCTTACCTTGATCATTGTTCTTGAAGAGTCTCAGGACCGTTGACATTGGCCGCGCATGCCACTGCAAGTGCCTGAATACGAAGACTCAGGTACTGTACAATTGTGACACGCTGTTATCATCATCGACTCGGTTCTTGTTACGACTTTTTGTGTTTGATAAGTCTCAGAGCCATATAGATTGGCTGTGCGTGCCATTGCTAGCACCGAGTACGAAGACGCAGGTGTTATGCATGTGTGGCACAC
>Ga0268246_10000622_pt1 | contig 14323 bp, 13 predicted proteins | sample AgamicOrSfe_FD_200242 | JGI IMG/M metagenome (GOLD analysis project Ga0268246, IMG submission 200242) | Agave microbial communities from Guanajuato, Mexico - Or.Sf.e (v2) (version 2) | ecosystem: Host-associated > Plants > Phyllosphere > Phylloplane/Leaf | place: Guanajuato, Mexico | collected...
TGTAAAAGGAGGATCCTGGATAATATAGTACCTTGCCGGATTTACAGGCAGCACGGATAGGCTCAGTAGTTAGTTAGTTAGTTTGCTTTATGCTATGAACGTTTCAGTCACCATTCAAATGTAATAAATACCTTCGCTCTTCTCCTGCGCGTCATGCATCGAGTCCAAGGATGACTTGAGTCATTTGTGTGCCAAGTCTGGGGGAGCCATGTTGTGATCACCGCCATCGATACACCATCGAGTACACTACCCCACCAGTTCTACGCCTCATTTGTACATCTCACGTCGCCTCGTTCCGACTTCCAGTCACGCATCAAAAGCCTCATTCGGCCATTGACGTCCGCGCCACCATCACGACCGAAAGAACAGACGCCTTGCCCTACCACCTGCGCGGTATCTCGAACACATTACCCACCACTTCTTGACATAACTGGCGTCCCGGAGACGATTCGCACGCGCAGACTCGGTCGGAGACACAGCCTGACACTTCGCACACGGAGAGAATAGCTTGGGGAAGTTGCATGGGTTTGGCAAAATGAAGGCAGCGCGACAACATGTCCAACAACCACCACCGCTACAGTAATAGCGCAGATGTGCCTGCATCCCTACGCACCTGGTTTCCCCAGGATGCGAACAATGAATCGAACAGGCTGGAAACAAGGCCTATGCCACCGATACCTGCATCGCCGGCCACTTATGCGCAATCACCAACCACTGGACAGCAAGTGCAGTTGCCGATATACTACCCGGACACAAGAGCAGCGATTGGTGGAGGCCACAGATCGTACCGCCGGAGCGCAGACAGTACACCTCTCGCCGCCTCACAAGAGTATCGTGCGAATATGGGCAGCCAAAGACAGCGACAATACAATCCTCAGGACTATGCCCAGGTCTCACCCTCGAGTCCAAGTCAATTAAGCCGATTCGCACGCCCTGCGGTCCAGGGCACTGGAGGCTACCAGGCATACAATCCAGCTAGATATCAGGACCCAGTAGGCGGGGCCTCGTCTTATGTGTCATATAGTCCTCAGGAGAGCGTCTCATCACAGAGCTTCCGGCCTGTAAACCCATACAGCCTGCCACTACCACCTCCCCCTCCTCCCCCACTCATGTCACACGCCGATACCATCCCTCAGCAGCAGCCGTACTATGCACAGCACAAGATGGCAGCAGGTCCAGACACCAGTTCTAGAGAACCACAGCAGGACTACTATAACCACGACCTACAGGACACTTTCCTACCAGATAACTCCCCACTTCCGAACGCGCGTATGTCATCCACAACAGTGCCCACACAGCACAATAGATACCAGTCTGGATCAAGAACACATTCGCAAGTCTCGAGCCTGTCACAGTCTGCATCTTTGCGCAAGTCAGGTCCTCCTGTGCCACCTAAATCATACGATGTTGGAATAGCATCGTACGGGCCATCTTTTGATGGCACCGACAACCTGGGCGATTCAAGATATAATAGTCCAATGGAAGGCACATCGCCGGTGCGTTCGCAGCTGGGACTTGAAAGGTCAAGAACGACTGGCAAGCACCCTCATTCGCATCCGCTGCCAGGGCCACCGTCAGACAACACATTCAGCATGACGGAAGCATCTGCTTCGCTAGAGGACGACTATGATTCACAAGCTGAAGAGCTCGCCCAGGCCGAATTGTACGAACAGGTTGAACATGCTATGCGTATGAGTGGTAAAAGCCCATCGCATATGCTCCCATCTTGGGACAACAACGAGGCAAAGATAGGCTCTGATGGCAAGCCACCCACAAGTTTTCAGGTCTCGAATGGAGACAGGCATCCTGGGTCCCGGACACTTTCTGTCAGTGCACAGGTTATTGACTTCGATGATCAGGATGACGCCGAAGCTGCAGCTGGCATTGCAGCAATGCGCGCGGCCGAAGAAGAGGAGGCAGCTGAGGCGTTGTGGCGAACGCGGAGCCAAGCAGGTCGATCAGCTGGATCTAGTATCGGCTATGCTTCAGGCGACTACCACAGTAATCCTTCGTATCGAAACAGTACAGCCATGCCATTTGCATTCCCAGAGGCTGTGCCAGATAGCTATCCACGATCAACAGATCTACATCCTTCCAGGAGTGCTGCGAGCTCAGGCGGGTCTTATACTCGTAGTACTGATGGCCAACCAATCATTCGAAACTCGAGTGGCGCGTCCATGTTATCGTTTGCTGGCTCAGTGGGCCGAGGTTATATTGATCAAGCAGGCACCGGTGGTTTTCAGGACAATGCTACTGACCATAGGTTGAGCTTCGACGAGGGCGACGAACGTGGCTATCTCGAAGACCAGGCATTCTCGGGCACAGACCTTGGGGATGTATCGCCTCGAAGATCGAATACTCGACTCAATCGACCTCTGCCTCCGCCTCCCGAGGGCGTGTCACCATTCGTAGATAATGGGCAGGAATGGGATGTGCCGAACATGGATGTACCCCTAGGCTTTCCATTTCCTGCAGCGACGCCAATCTTTCCACCTACAGTGCAGACAAATATTAACACTGGAGTTCCGAGGTCGATATCACTTCTCAGTCCAAGGAATCCAGCGGCGAATTTGCCAGATCGCGCAAAGACGGACGCCGATGAAAGAAGGAAGCAAAATCTGCGTGCAGCAAGTCTGGATCTCTTTAGCGGTGGCCTCGATGTTGCACAAGCTCGCTCGGTCATGTCGAGAAGTGTTACGGATCTGTCACTTGACCTGCCAATATTGCCCGCTGGACGACGCTTTCAGCCTTCCAAATTGACGTATCGTGAATTCGATAGATGTGACGAGCCGTGGGCACTAAGCTCTCTCACGTCATGGCTGAGGTCGATCACTGATGGCGAGAGTGAACTACGCGAACAAGCGTTAGTGCTCGGCCTCGTTGCCTTATTCACGCACAAGGTGCCGAATATACACATCGCTGAGGCGGAAGATTTGGCTGCGAAAGTCTTGACGAGTCTAGAAGACGCAAGTATTCTCATCCGAGAAGAGGAACATCTGCCTATCCGCCTCGGTCGTGGAGACATCAATGGAGTACTCTTTCAGCTAACAGGTAGTGGCTGTTACGCCCCCTCATTGCATGAGCATGATGTGCGTGGGAAATGTTATGCACATCTATGTCAACGAACTGTCAAGCGAATCAACATGGAAGAACAGACAGCTGAACGAAACGTCGATTGGGCTACATTCCATAAGGTCAAGAAAGAAGATGTCGAAGAGATCAGCAAGGTTGAGATTGAGCGTCAGAATATACTTCATGAAATAGTCACTTCCGAGTATGCTTACCTCGACGACTTGAGTCTCTTACGAACGATATATCGTGAAGGCATACAGAAAGCAAAACCCCCTATCATGTCGCCGCAACGCCTCGAGGTATTCCTCCCAAAGGTGTTCGGCAAAGTCAGTGCAGTACAACATGCCAATCAGGAATTCCTATTGCCACAGCTCCGTTACCGTCAACAAGAACAAGGTCCATGGATAGTGGGCTTCAGTGACATCTTCCGGGACTGGATCAGGAAAGCGAAGGTGGCGTATATTGAATACGCAGCTGGCTTCCCGGTGGCTAGTCTTGAGATGAAGCAGGAAGAGCAGAAGAATGGTATGTTTAGTGCTTTTCTCGAGGCTGCACGAAACGACAAACGCTCGCGCCGGCTCGGTTGGGACAACTTCCTCAAGGCGCCAATCACCCGACTGCAGCGGTACGGATTGCTTCTCCAGACTGTCCTCAAGAATATGCCAGACAATGCTGGCCCAGAAGTGACGAATCTGCAATTGGCTATCGATGAGATCCGCGATGTCACCAAAGAGTGCGACACCATCGTCGCGGTGCAAGGTCGGAAGGCTGAGCTTGTTGAGTTGAACAGCAGATTGGTGTTACGTGAAGAAATGAAGAAGCACGTTGAGCTGAATCTGGAAAGCAAAGGCCGTGAACTCTTGCTCAAAGGTGACCTGCAAAGAATGGGCGCGAATAAATTCTCGTGGCTGGAAACCCATGCCATCTTGCTCGACAACTACCTCATTCTCGCCAAGTCAGAGTCGCATAGGCTTACTGGCACGTCAAAGAATCAGACTTATGACGTATCCAAGATTGTGAGTATAACAGCTTGTCCCTCGCGAAATTGATGCTAATGATCCAATGCAGCCTATACCTATGCGACTACTTGAGCTAGATAGTGTGGATGACGATCCTGTTACTAAGTCCTCTGTTCGAGGCGTCTCGTCGACTGCCCCTTCACGACCCACAGGCACTTCAGCATCAAACAGATCAATGTCCATGGCTAATGGGTCTGCACTCACGCCGACCACGACAAACTCGACAGATACTGCACTTGCTCGCACGAATACCCCAACAACTCCAGTCGACGTCAGCGACAAGACTCTGTATCCCTTTCGCGTCAAGCACTTGGGCCACGAAACATATACTCTGTATGCAACACGCGTTGAGGATCGTCGTCTCTGGTGCGAGAAGATCATGGAGGCAAAGACAAAGCATGCCGCAGCGCTATTCCGCCAGAATGCTGAGCCGTTCACATTACGCGTAATAGCAGATGCTGCTTTCGCCAACGACTCATGGGCTGGCCATCAGAAGAGCGTGCTGATAAAAGGAACTAGTCTGAGCAGAGCCATCGATGAAGTCGACCGTCGCTTCGCACATGTGGCCAAACCAGTACCAATCTGCAGAGCCAAAGTCAATTGTGCTACTACATTCTTCCAAGCTGATGGAAGAATGAAAACACTGGTAGGTACTGACTATGGTGTCTATCTATGTGAGAGTGGTGGTGTACGCGACTGGATCAGAGTGCTCACCTCTCCTCGTGTCACACAGCTGGCTGTGCTGGAGGACTTCAATCTGCTCATCCTGATCTCAGACAAAGCTCTGATCGCACATCATCTCGATGTCGTCTGTCCAATGGGTGGAAACGTCGGCGCAGCACCAGCGATACCACACACCGCAGCGAAGAAGCCCCCACAGAAGCTATCTGGACAACGCGATGTCGCTTTCTTCTCCATCGGCAAAATGAAAGACCGAACGCTCATCTTCTACAAAAAGAAAGAAGGTCTCCAATCCATCTTCAAGATCCTCGAACCAGTCCTCAGCCGCTCCTCCACTGCAGCCATACGCTCAGCCAGCCTCGGCCGCACCAGCAGTTCTCGCATCCACGGCTCCACCGACACCTTCCGCGAATACGACGACTTCACCATCTCCACCGACTGTACAGACATGTCCCTGTTCACCAGCTCCATTGCCGTCGCCACAACCCGCGGCTTCGAAGTCCTAAATCTCGATAAGAAAACACCCTTCGCTATTCCCAACCTCGATGCAACACACACCATCGCCGTCGCCCGCCGCCTCGAAGGCCTCGCGCCAGTTGGCATGTTTCGTCTCCCGGCCGAAGAATCCACCGCCGCTGGCGCCCGCATGAACTCCTTCTCAGGCACCACCTCCTCCTACTCCAACAATCATGGATCTAATGGCGCTGCCGATGCTGCTACCGAGTTCATTCTCGTCTACGAGGAATGCGCCATCTATGTCAACAAGAACGGCGAGATTAGCCGGTCCGTGCACATGGAGTTTGTGGGCAAAGCCAAGGCGGCGGCGCTTGTTTCGGGGTTCTTGGTCCTGTGTGATCATGACTTTGTGGAGGTGAGGGATGCGCAGACGGGGAGGCTGAAGCAGATTATTGCGGGGAGGGAGGTTAGGTGTTTGGATGATGGGAGGACGGGGGCGTTGCAAGAGTTGGCATTGGGTGGATCGATGGGGATGGCGAATGAGGGGGGAAAGGGGACGGTCAAGATTGCGATGCAGCATCCGGAGTTGGAGAGGTATCAGATTGTGGTGGAGTTGGTGGCGAATATGGGGGTGTTGAGGTGAAGGGCTGAATGCTGTGATGATGATTGGGACGGGCTTTGACCCGTGGCGATATGATCTAGCCACGGGCAGGGCAGGGCGACAGGCGTGTATGGGATGGATGGCTTGGATAGGAGGTGCTTAGATGAGTTTCATGAATGTAGACTGAGTGTACAATATCATTTCGGATGAAGAGCAACCTTGCACGCATGGACCATCGTAAATATTCTCTTGGCAGCCGTACCGTCGTCGTGAGGATGACTCTGTATCTGTAGTACGGAAGGGGATCGCCTTCGGCTAAGACTTCTACAATCCAGCTTCCATACCCGGATGATGCTTTGTATCGATACATTTTGATCACTTACGTGGGGAGTGCCATCGAGACCTTGCTGAGATCAATGCTTCGGTACGTTATAAGCCACAATCATTATCAATATATCAAGACAACCTCATCCTGCCGCAAGCTCCAAATAAAAGCAGATTTGGTAATCTCTCCTCAATGTCAGAGCCTTGCCTACGCACACAATCAGGGATTTTCTGCCGCAATATCAACAAGGATTGAACGCATCCCCCGGTATCGTCGCGAACCCTATTGTCACCAACAAGCAGAATCCCGACATAAAGACCATAAAGCCTGCAACGAACAGCTTGCTTTCTCCAGATCTAGTGTGCACCTGCGGGACGACAATCGAGGCTGATAACCACAACGTAATCAGACTAGCGCCGAAATGCGCTATCCAGTTCACATGGGCGCCGACCAGCTTCGGGTTCGTCTGGCAGTATTGCGCGTGGTAGGAATCGACGTGCATGGCGAATGCGAGGACTCCGAGTAGCGGTGCCATGACAGTCATTGCGGTGAGGAAGCGGCCTAAGAAAAGGCAGAGTTCGCTGAAGATCATCCGGAACGGGGGCCCTTTGCGCCATTGCTCGTCAGCGATTAGCTTTTCAACCAGGCGAACCTCGCGCCGCTGCGCTTCGATTTCGACCTTCTGTTTACGTAGTGCGTATTCAGAATCTACCAAGTTCTCCTTGGCAGTAGCCAGCTCAATACGATAGCGTGATAGCCTTTCATCGCTCGTTTCATATTTTGGCCGCGCTGGTGCTGCTAGCTCGATGTCCTGGTCCAGTGGCTCAGCGCCGGGGATATTGCTGGGACGTGCGGCCATCTCGATATCCTGGTCAAGTGACTTGTGGCCTGGGAGTGCCGTATTGGTTATATATGATGGTGGCGGTGTGATGTTATCGGATAGAGATACGGTAGAAGTGCTTGATGAGCTTGGTGAGATTGACATGTCTTCACTTGTGATAGACGACGACATGGCTTGAGACGTTCAGATCCGTCCTCGATTGCAAAAGTCCAAAGTTCGAAGCAAAGGTAGGGGCGTTCGCCTGGTATATATACATACGGAAAAAGCCTAAAGTGTATCTGTGGTTAGCATCGTTAACCGATATATTGACCTCAGTCGATCACCGCCAGCTTTTGCTTAGCAAGGGAAGAGTGCCGTGAGGAAAGCGCGTAAACGACTTCTTGTTCCAGATGTTTTGAATTTCTTGTCCTGCAGGCCAATAGAGTGATATACAGTTACAGAATGAAAGTCTATTTCAACAGAGGAGAGTGTCGTACAGGTTTCGCTCTGATCTAGTCACTTACTTGGGCTGTTCTACTATACTACTCAGCATGCCCATACACTGATACATAATCCCAAAGAAAGAGTCCAAAACGATATGAGAGAGTACCGTCTTGATTTTGCTTATCCTCATATTCTTGCATCATCGTGTGTCAAGTCATCTCGGGCTCCGGAAAATGCAGTATTCTCTGTGCCAAAATCCCATACTTCTTCTTCTGCAAACGCTCGGATGGTCTGTCTCTCGTCTTGGTCTTCTCGGGTCTCACCCACAAGTTTGAGTAGTGCGATCGGTTGTCCCGCGTCTCCAGCCAACAGCTTACCTTTTCCATCACGCACCTTCATCGCGATAGCCATTCCTTACTGGAACCGTGCTGCTGCGGGACATGTTCAAATTGGAAAAGGCAAGGTCGAATATGTATGCACCTTGCGAGCAACGCTAGCGGCATCAGCTTAACAGCGTATTCTGCCTTGATGTTATTGAGTTCAGCTCTTGTTGACATCAGTAAGCCATGTACGAGTTGCTTTCGCGCTATCATGCGCAGCTCTGAACACTTCGAAGATGTCAGCACAACGCCAAATTGTCTACAACACATCTGTATGCACTCACACTGTCTCTCTGTATCATCAAGCCCACGCAAGAACTCAACACCGTCGCCAAGCGCTCCGCGGGGGTTGTTCGCATGATCAGCTATCAATGCCGCGCGCTTCGTGAACGTCTAGTGCCGCCTATGTCAGCGTAAAACCATCGCTTAATTGTGCTCTACACATACATCGGTTAGAACATCAGCGATCTCTTCCTCATCGAACAGCTCAAGCATGCGTGCACCCAAGGTGAAGAAATGTGCGGCTTGACTTCGCAAATCGACGGTGCGTGGATCTGCTTTCAGAGCATTCAGGACTCGAGCTGACAGGGAGTTGGGAAGATCGATTGTAGCCATTGGCTGCGAGCCTAGCGTTTGGCTGGAGATATGATCAGATGACATCCCATGTTACGGTACAGTGTACCGAGTACATCGTACCTCACTGCCAGCATCTCGGCAAGCCATAGTGGTAATTCTAGCTTGGTGCCTTCTTTGATCTTTCACCAAGGTCAGTAATCATCACGATAATAGAGTAGCGGTATACATACATCGCCACCAGGATTACCCTCCATGTATCCCAATCCAGGGACTGTAATGTCGAAAGTGCATGGTACTTTCTGCAAAAGATCTTGTCAGATTGGACATGATCAATCCTTCGGGTTGATCACTGTACCTGCGCATCCGTGAGTATAGAGTCTACATCGTAGTAGGAGCCCATCTTCCACTTTGAAGCTCAGCTGAAACAGGGAGACGCGTTGTTGCTCGCGGTGAACGGCAGGTACTTCGACACTGGCCCCACATATTCTTACGTCAAGCTCCAGCTATGATTTCCAATGCCATCACCTCTCTGGAAATACTGAAATCTTTACCACCACGACACTACCATCAAATCAAGCACATTAACACCATGTCTGCATCACTCATCAGCAAGAACCTCGCTCGCGGCGCTGTCCGTGCTGGAGCTCCCAGACGTACAGCCCATGCCGGTGCTAGCTTCGTCCAAGCTCGCGGCAAAGCTACTCTACCTGACCTTCCCTGTAAGCTCTTCCAGTGCTCGCCAGCATACTGCCCTATCGGCATCTGCAGCTCCAAAGCCGACTCCAGCTAAAACTTCCTCCCAGACGACTACGCCGCCCTCGAGCCCTCCATCTCCGGCAAGATCATGGAGCTCCACCACAAAAACCACCACAACACCTACGTAACCTCCTACAACAACTTCTCCGAGCAGTTCTCCTCCGCCGTCGCCTCCAACGACATCACCGCCCAGAACGCCCTCCTCCCCTTGATCAACTTCCACTCCGGCGGCCACCTCAACCACACGCTATTCTGGGAGAATCTGGCTCCCAAGTCCCAGGGCGGTGGTGCCCCACCAGAGGGCGCGCTTGCAAAGGCGATCGATGAGAGCTATGGCAGTGTGGATGAGCTGAAGAAGAAGATGAACACGGCGTTGGCGGGCATTCAGGGGAGTGGGTGGGCGTGGCTGGTGCAGGATACGCAAACGGGGAGGATTGGGATCAAGACGTATGCGAACCAGGATCCGGTTGTCGGACAGTATAGGCCCTTGTTGGGGATTGATGCGTGGGAGCATGCGTACTACTTGCAGTACCAGAACAGGAAGGCGGAGTACTTTGGCGCGATTTGGGATGTGGTTAACTGGAAGGCAGCGGAGAAGCGATTCCAGTAGAGAGATGATCATATTCTGAGCTGAGCGTAGATGATGCAGTGGTATGTTTGTTGGCTTATCAGTAGCTCTAGCACTACTGCGCATGGTCCTACCTCTTCAAGAACAAGCAACAGCGCAAGTACATATAATGGAAATGATGAATACGGCTATTGAGGTCACAGATGAAAGGTCTGCAAATTCCACAAGAAGAGTGCCCCAGGGACTCTGCTCAGACTTAATGTGTACTCTGCCAGGTGCAATGGCAAGTACTGGTTCAGATCGAGCAGTCGACGAACACAGGGATACTTTTGCTTATGGTACTCGCCACAAACCATACCACCACATGATCTACCCCTCCACAAGCGGCAAACTCTCCCACTCCCTCTCCATCCATTCATCACACACCCTCAACCCATCCTCCAGCACCTTCCTCTCCGGCACATACCCAATCCTGACATACCCCTCATACCTCTTCCCTCCCTCGCTCTGATTCCCAAACCCCCTATCACCCGGTAAAAACATCACTCCCGTTTCCGCCTGCAACCTCTTACAGAACTCCACTGCCTGTACCGCCCTCCCATCCCGCATAAACTCCACAAACGCCGTCGTCGCCGCCATCGGCCGCGTCCATTGCGCCCAACCCCGCGCTGCCCAGCGTTCCACATAGCTGCTCAGTATCTGCAGATTACCCGCCGCGAGCTTCATATTGCGGTCGAGGAGCGCAGGCAAGCAAGTCGGACTCAGAGCGAACGCAGCGACGGCTTGGTCGGCGATGGAGACGCTTATGTTCGTGTAGTCGCGTGCAGAGGCGAAGAGTTCGAGGAGGGGCCGGGAACGGGTGGCGAGCCAGCCAATGCGGATGCCGGCGAGGGAGTAGGCTTTTGAGAGGGAGCCGGTGGCGATGAGGTTGGGGTAGGTGGTGGATGCGTTGAGGATGGAGGGCGGTAGGGGAGTGTTGTGTGGGGAGGGAGAGTGGAAGAGCGGACGGTACACTTCGTCGCTGAGGATGGTAATCGGGGGATTGTGGCTTGAGGCGATAGATATTAGGGAGGTGAGGAGACTGTCGGGGAGGATGGCGCCGGTGGGGTTGTTGGGGTTGCTTGGACATGTCAGCTTCGAGGTATTACTGAGAACAATATCGAGGTCGCGCACTTTATAACGATGAGTTTCGTGTTAGGCCGTATGAGAGCTTTCAGCTCCTCAATATCCAGCTGCCAGTCTTTCTCCTCATGCATTTCCCACAAGCTCACTTCTGCCCCAAGACTTCGCGGTACAGAGTGCAGCTGTTGATATGTTGGATTCTGGCATACCACATGGTCACCTGGTCCTACCAGAGCATACAAAACCAGGAAGTTTGACGCGATGGCCCCAGGGTTGATCAGGATGTTGTCGATTGGCAAAGGGTTGTCTGAGTTCTCGTTATAGATATTGGCAAGATTCCTTTTCAGGGCAACCGATCCGCGAATCTCGCCGTATGTCTGAGGCGTGCTTGGGGCGAAGAGGTCGAGTGCCGTCACAGCAGGTTTGTCTGATGATGAAGCAAGCGATAGAAGATGCTCAACAGACACGGACGCACAGCATGTTTCAGCAATATTGTACTTTGCGCTAGTCTCATACTCGTCCATCCACTTCATGTCGATAATCAGCAAGCCATTCTTTCTGCACTTCTTTTGACCTCAGATTCACGCACCATCTCCACCTCGAATCTTTCTACTTTAACCATCTTGTGCAGCGTAGACAAGTAAAGAAAATGTATGGAAGTCGAGATCCCGCTGGTACTGTGCTGAGAAGTCAGTCTGAGCAGCTCAATGGCACTCCGGTGAAGATGTTCCTAGACTTTTGCTCTCTGAACTGTGGTCTCAATCTGAAACTCCACTGGCACGCCAAGCTTTTGTGACCTTCCCAATGAAGACAACGAGATTTCCACAATATGCTGATAAATGCACCTCTAGCAAGAAAGTCTCCAGCATCCCGCAGGCCAATAGGCCTTGCTCGACTCTACCTACACGATCTCAAGCATGCCACGCAAGGCTTCAGAGAGTACCCCTCTCCTTACCGAGCAAGCCCCAACGCCAATCGACCCGATCGATCACGACACCGGCTTCGCGGCTGCCAATAGACCAGACTATGGAACGCGCGGCGACACACTAGACGAAGAAAATGGTCAGGTCACCACAGGAGCACAAGAGGAAGATAGTAGCACACAAGAGCAAGATGGTGGAAAAGCACAGTATACAGGCGAGCCAGACATGCGATCCCAAATGAAGTACATCATGCCAGCACTCGCCATCGGAGTCTTCCTCTCGGCCGCAGACCAGACCATTATCGTCTCGTCATACGGCAAGATTGGTAGCGATCTCGACGCCCTCTCCGAGACCAGCTGGATCGCAACAGCGTACTTTCTCTCCTTGACATCAGCGCAGCCGCTGTACGGCAAATTGAGCGATATCTTCGGCCGGAAACCGTGTCTCCTGTTTGCATACCTCGTCTTTGGACTGGGCTGTCTCTTCTGTGGTCTCGCCCAGGACATCAACCAGCTTATCGCTGCTCGCGCTTTTGCTGGTATTGGCGGCGGTGGAATGACTACGGTTGTCTCGATATTACTCAGCGATGCCATACCACTACAGGAGCGAGGCACATGGCAAGGCTACGTCAACATCATCTACGCAACAGGTGCCGGATGCGGAGCTCCTCTCGGTGGACTCCTAGCAGATGGTATCGGCTGGCGCTGGTCTTTTCTCGGTCAAGCACCGCTATGTCTTCTGGCGTTCTTTGCAGTCTTCTTTCTGCTCAAGCTGCCTACCAAGGACTCCACTGACTGGCGGTCGAAGCTGCGCCGGATAGATTTTTTGGGCGCGCTGATGCTTGTTCTCGCTATCTTCACGCTGCTGTTTGGTCTGGATCGTGGTAGTAATGTTTCATGGCGCGTGAAAGAATGCCTCGTTCCGCTCTGTCTGTCTTTCCCACTCTTTGGCGCTTTTCTCTTCGTGGAGATAAGAGTAGCGAGTGAGCCATTCGCACCCAAACGTATCATCCTCAACCGGTCTCTGGTAGCCTCCTACCTCTGCAACTTTTTCTCCTTCGGTGGCTGGCTTGCAGCACTGTTCTACCTACCTCTATACTTCCAAGCAGTAGAAGGACGCTCTGCATCCATGGCTGGGGTGCTCCTCATCCCGTGCATCATCTCCGGCGTCAGTGGCAGTCTCTTCGGCGGGATATACATGCAGAAGACAGGAAAGTACTATTGGATAACTGTTCTAGCATACAGCGCAACTGTTTTGGGACTTGTAGGCATCACCCTCCTCTCCGGCGTCGTCGCTCAATCTACAGTGGGAATCATTATCTGCAGCTGCGTCTGCAGCTTCGGGAACGGTATTGGCGTCACAACAACACTCATCGCACTCATCGCAAACGCAAGCCGCGAAGATCAAGCAATCGCTACTGCCTGTAGCTACCTCTTCCGCTCACTGGGGTCCACAGTTGGCGTGAGCTTGACCTCGACAGCGGCAAATCAGACTATGAGATCGGCCCTGGAGCAGAGGTTACGTAGTGGTGCTGATGCAGACAAGATTGTCGAGGGCGTGCGGAGGACGCTGAGCTATATCAAGACCCTGGAGCCGCAAACGAGAGCGATTGTGAGGAAGTGCTACTTGTTGAGTAACAGAGCGGCGTTTATACTAGATACTTGCATCGTGCTTGGGGCAGCAATCAGTGCATGGATGATTAGAGAAAAGCCGCTGACGCGGTGAAATTCAGTCTCATATCAGTTGGATTATTGACTATAGTCTAGCCGTAACTACTCATGCCATGATATCTTGTTCATCATTCATCCCAATGTGCCTTGGTCATTACAATGTCGTGGCCTCCCATAACTTAGAAGCCTTGCTGCTCGCCCTGCTGCTGGCCCTGGTCGTAGGACTGGTCCATGGAGTTGTCAAAGCGGTTGACGTCCTGGTCAGCGTCACCTGTCCGTGTGTTAGTCATCGTCCTGTTCATCAATGGAATTCGTGTCTACACATACGGCCCTCACGCTCAACTCCACCAAAGAGACCGCCAATCTTGCCAGCAAGCTTCTCAGGTGCATTCTCAACGTCGTTCACATCACGGTCAACATCCTGTCGTACGTCCTGCTCGGCGTCACCTGCATGGATGGTCAGTCAGGATCATCTACTCTGGAAGATGCTATGCTTACGAGGAGCATTCTCGACATCAGACACACCCCTTTCGAAGGTGTTACCAACAGAGTTCTCGTCCTGCTGGATGTCCTGTCCAGCTCGGTCGTAGTCACCCTCTACGATGAGTGTCGAAGTCAGTAAACGCTCATCATCGGACGAGACCACGGTTCATGAATGCTAAGCTTTCGCCAAGTTGCTCTGGGCATTGGGAATTCACTAACCAACAGCGCCGGCGGCGTATCCCGCATCATTTGCAGCGTTTTGGTCGTAGTCAGACATGTTTGAGAATGGTATGAGAGTTGATTCTGGTATTAGAGTGTTTGCTTTTTGAGATGAAGGAGAAGGACAAGTAAAGGACATCAGGCCAGGTTATATGCTGGAGAGTGCCCCAGGTCTTGGCCTACGTAAAGTCAACATGAAACGCGCCAC
>Ga0268246_10000624_pt1 | contig 14311 bp, 13 predicted proteins | sample AgamicOrSfe_FD_200242 | JGI IMG/M metagenome (GOLD analysis project Ga0268246, IMG submission 200242) | Agave microbial communities from Guanajuato, Mexico - Or.Sf.e (v2) (version 2) | ecosystem: Host-associated > Plants > Phyllosphere > Phylloplane/Leaf | place: Guanajuato, Mexico | collected...
CCACAAAGGCCAGCACGAGCAAATAACACTAACACCTGCTCATCCATTGACAAGTGTGTCTCCCTCTCTACCTTCAAGCTCCGGACTGCATTGCCTAACTTTGCTTCTGTTGACTCATTCACCACCTGCATCCTTTGCATCCATCCCAACAGCAGTTCCTCAGCCGTCATCCTGTCCGCTCAATCACACCTGTCCATCTTATCCATAGTAGCATCTACTCAAACGCGTCTCCGGCTACTCCCCGTGCCTGCCGTCCTATCCTCCCTCGCTTATGTTCGCGCCTTCCTCTTCCAATCTGACGAAGTCTTGCGCCTAGCATCCTGGGGCGTGCCTTCACATGAAGCACTTCACGACGCGGAGGCATTCGCGTGTATGGTCCCACCATGCACTGATCGTGCGGCTGAGTAGATTGCCCTCATTCCACTCGTATCGTGCAGCGCCCGTGTCGCATGAGACCATGCACCTAAGCTAATTATAGCGAAGGAGCGATGACACATCCAGCCGGCAAGCAAGTGAGCAACTTAGGTATATATTCCGATATTCTTGGTCGCTTGGCGGCTTCGTAGTCCTTACATAATTCACACCCGCACAGACTCATTTCGCAGCATCTTCCGTAGTAATGCTTTCGGCGCCCTTGGATACTCCATTCGGTGCCGGAGGTTGCTGCTGCTGCGGCGATGGCACTGGCATGTTCTGCGGCATTGATGTGTGCTGCGCCATGGGACTATGTGGTGGTGGTTGCTGTGGCAGCGATGAGTTGTTATTGTTGTTGTTGTAATTGTTCACACCGTGCGACGAGTACTGGCGCTGAAACTGGGGCGGACCATAACCACCAAAGGAGTTCTGATGCATCATGGGAACTCCACCGCCATTTCGCATATGCGGAGCTAAAGCAGGATTAGCAGCTGATCATACACTACGACAAGAACAAGGACTTACTTTGTGGTTGGTGGCCTGGGTACATCTGCCCAGGTTGTTGAGGTTGCTGCATGTACACAAACTGACCTGGCATAGGGCCTTGGTGGCTTCCCTGCTGCATCATCATCGGCGCAGCTCTTGGACTGCCAAACCCATGCTGACCCGGGGTGTGCTGGTAGAAGTTGGGGTTCACATGAGCTTGTGCTGGCGAGGGCATGCCATGCATTTGTGGTGACATGACGTAGGCACCTTGCGGTATGGCCATCGGAACACCAGCGTAAGCTGCACCAGGAGAGCCAACAAATTGAGCATTTCCTGGAAATGGTCGAAATGGCACTGGCTGGCCGTTGGGTCCCATAGCATATGGAGGCATGGTCTGTCCAAACTGCGCTTGGGTTGGTGATGCCATTTGACCATTCTGATATGGCATCATAACTGGCATCCTTGGAGATGGATAACCTGACTGCTGTGATGGCGAGTATTGCATGCGGTGGTCTTCAAAGCGATGCTCGCGACCTTGGTGCGGTCCAGGTACGCCTTGCATTTGCTGACCAGGCATATATATGGGTGCATTGCCGTGTTGCATTTGAATGGGAAACTGTTGGTGGTGCGGTGGGTGTGTCGCAGTCTGGGAAGAGACCCCTGCTTGTTGTGGCTTTTCAAACATGTCAAGGTATGTCTTTTCTCTATTCTCCTCAGTAGTGTCCCATGTCGGCTGTGTACGGTATGCTTGCGGTATGCCATCGTTAGCAGCATACGTTGGATTTGACAAGCCTTCTTTCTTCAGTCTCGGTATTGGGTTGAAAGCTGCCCGGAGCTTGGTTTTCTTGTTTGCAGATCCAGGACGCTTGTCGCCGAAGAAACTGATCCTGTTGGTCGGCTTGACAGCGACCTGTGTGATCGGCTTCCCTTTATCAGGTGAGCTCACACTGCCGCGGATGAGTGACGGCGAGAAAGCCATTGCTGCCGGATTGGGCTTGAACTCCATAGCCTGAACATTCAACTGAGCTGGCTTCGATATGCTGACACTGGCAATGCTTGCGTGGCGTGAAGCTGATGATCCGATGTTCACATTTGGTGCAGTGGATGTCGCGGATTGAGGATGTTCAGATATGCCTTGATTATGTGCTGAATTCCTGTATTGCTGGTGCTGTTGATGCTGAGCCATAAGCCTTTGTCCCAGATTGCCACCAACGGCACGAGGCGACACAACACCGCCAGCACTAGCCGCAACGGTTCGGTCGGTACGGACACCTTGAGCGATTGGCTCGAGAGGTGGTAAGCGACTGGGCTTCATTCCGTTCTGGCCGTTTGTCGTGGCTACAGCTGGCGGAGACTTCACAATAGTGGGAAGTGTAGAGACGCTAGATCGTGAAACGGCAGAAGGTGTCGAAGGCTGTGATGCTTTGGCAGAAGCCTCATTGCCCTGCTCTTCCAATTGACGCTTCGACTTTTCGATGATCTCGGTCTGCTTGGCTTTGTCCTTGGCCAAGATGCCAAGCATGTCTTGTGGAACGGCAGTCTTCAGTTTGAAGCTCGTGGCGAATTGCTTCAGGTCGTTGAACTTCACGTCTCGATCTTTCTGTGCAGTCATGCGCTGCTTCGAGTTGATACGAGCAAGACGCTGCTGCTCATGCTCTGCGACACGAAGCTTTTCACCAGCGACGAACGACCTGAAGGAGGCTACCACTTTACCCTCAACATTGTTCAATGCGCTGTTAGCGGCTGCTGGTGTAGCTCCAGCCTGGCGGGTAGAAATTGCAGATTTTGGAGAGATGGCTTCCAACACAGCTGACTGCTCTCTTACTGCACTTATTGGCGCACTTGAGCCTACTTCTGCAGGTTGAGAAGTTGTGTTCGCGGTGCCAGCCATCTTGTCTGTCCCAGGTTTATTCACAGCAGAAATACCGGTGGAACTGTCTTTAGTGACCTCGGATGGTGCATCTTTGAAAGACTTCACTTGCTTCGCAGAGTCAGGACGAGCAAGTTGTGCGGTGATGATAGCAGGGTCTACTGGGGCACCATTGACGGTAGCTTGGCCAGTAGGCGCACGGCGTGCTGGAGGCGTGTATCTGTTCGACTGCGTGGACTGTAATGGCACGAAGTCGCGTCGTACACCGCTGAAGCTATTGAAGAGGTTAGGAGAACAAGTCAGGCCAGAATCTTGAAGCTGTACTCACCGATCCTCCTCATCCACGCCATTCGCGGTTGCATCAGACTGGCCACGTTCCTCTGCGATGTGCGGATTGAAGCTGACCGTACTTTCGATCTCGCGAGCTAACTTGTCTGCTGCAGCAACGCGGTTTCTGTAAGAAGGTGCCGAACGATCAATCGTTGTAGTGTAGAAGCTTTCGTCATAATCAGTCTTCAGGCCAGTGATTCTTTCATTTGTCTCAAATTGATCCCATGGTCGGCTGTGACCACCGCTGGTCATGGACATGTCGACATTTGATTCACTGATGGTAGGTTGCCAAGCCTGAAGTTCTCGTTCCCGGACAGCGAGGTTACCAGAGATATCTGTGTCCGTCCTGAATCCAGCAGCAGTACCTGTAAACAGATTAGTTCTTGTTCAATATTACACATGAGACATATTGACATACTGTTCGCATTCTTTCCAGCCGACTTCTCCAAGGACAGATTCTCGACACTGAGATCGATGATATCATTCTGGCTGAAGGTCATGATATGGTCTTCGCCGTTTCCGACATATTCGTCTATTGCATTGAAGCTACCATTCGCCTCACCATTGGAGCTTGAGATCTTCTTGGTCATCTTGAGAACGAAAAGAGGTGCGTCACCGATGTCCTTTTGTAGTGAAGCTGCGGACAGGACACCAGTAAACCTGTCTCCATTCTTCACAACCACAGTAGCCATGTTGCCAACCATGTTGGCGATGAGGAATAAGAGTCGGTCATGAGCGTGCTTGTCAGAGGTCGGGTTGTCGCGTGTTGTCTGACGAGGCTCGTTGGACAGCTTTTGTCGAGGGACCACCCCATTGGCAGTAGCGCGCGATTTGTTGGAGGAGTTCGACAGATTGGGAGTGCCAGTCCGAGCTTGAGGTGTGGTTGATCCCATTGTGGTCGAATGGCAGGTGAGCAGTAGACGGCGACCACCGAGGATAGGTAGGGGAGAGGGGAAGTAGAGCAGTCAGTGTCCGTCAAAATGGCTGATGGCCCCGACTGTTTGCAAAAGGGGAGACAAGGGAATAGATGCTCAGGTCCGCACGTATCCTGGAGCAAAGGACAGTCAGGCGAGCTGTGTGTTGTAACTCGTCGGACAACCAGGATGAGGATGAACGGCTTAGATCTGAGTACCAGGGAATAACGAAAGATGGAGAAATGTAAAGGGGGAAGCGGTTGGAACGCACGTGACAGCCAAGGCTTGTTTCATGTCCAAGGTTGTTGTTAGGTTTAGCGACCTCGTAGGTGTAGTGAGAGTACGACTCGCTTGCATTCAATTCGATTGGATCTCCCTTCGCCACAACCTCTCCCGGCACGTTCGTCTTCTTTATCTCACCACACTACACTAAACTGACGGGAAGTGCTGGCACTCCACATTCACTTCTTTTACGCAAAAAATAGCTGCTTCTTCTCGCGGCCCACCAGATTGACTCGCTCGCTGTCGCGCACGACGGCAGTGGCTCCTGCATAATCTTGGGTCCATGGGTAATTCACAATCTCCCTAAGCTTGCGCAGGTCTGTTCAGGTTCCGATTAGTACACGAAGCTCAGTTCCTCGCCATATACGATCTTCACGACGCGACTTGACTTTGATACCTCATTCTCGACTCACATCTGAACAAACGTGATACTCGTAATGTCTAATCAAGAAGGTGCTCCGCGTGTTTCCTCGACTTCAAGCCAACGATCGACTGGCCACCGTTCTCAAACATCTCAAGCACAAATCTCGACAATTGAGAAGAGTGTCACGCATCTTCTTGTCGCTACAAAGCAATTGCTAGAGATTCTAACGGCATGGTCGAGACAAGAGGCTACCGAGGTCAACGTGTCAGATGTATATGTACGGCTGGGATACGAGTTTAATATTGCGTGTAGAGCTTTCAACACTATCGGGGTAGACACATCTGATCTTGGGCCTGTACCTGACCTCTTGAGGAACATACTGGAGGATACACTGAGTAACGAGCCGTCACAAGCGAGTCTTGAACAATATTTACCACGAATCCGAGATATCATAGTCAGTCTGCTACAAGGTTTGAAGAAGAAACAACAACGACTGCGACAGAGAGGCGGGAGAGAAGGAAGCATCGCGTCCGTCTCGGATAGGCCCTCGAGTTCTGCTAGTAACCATGTCATCGCAGAAGGGGCTTCTAGTAGGACGAATTCAGTGCGGTCGAACCGGGAAAGTGTCAACAATGATGTTTCAGGCTCGAAAGTAGTGGAATTACCGCCTAGGATGTCTTCTGCGCCAGTCATGCAGTCCACGGCTAGCATGCTTCATGAGCGCATGTCGCCACAACGAACAGGCTCAAGTCGACAAGTCACTGCTCAGCCCTCGTTCACTACGGCCCCTCAAGAGACTGCTGCAGCACCAGCTATACAGTATACAGAGCCGACTACAACACCTGTCAGTTATGAGTCGAACCGTCCCACAACTCCAGTACATGAGAGTCCCACGCCCCGGCCAAGACCACAACAGCAAGATGCATTGGCTGCACTACAACGAGGGGGCGAGTTGGAGCGTCGAGCTTCTCGGCGATTCTCGACATATCAGATACAGAAGCACTTGGGCAGCACCTCCTCCAGTATTTCCGTAATGCCTCCGGCGCAACATTCTCCAATACCTAATCGAGGTCGCGACACAAAAGACATCATGAATGCTGTCAGAGTGCGAGGTTCCCCAGCCAGTAGATCACAGAATAGGTTCAGTACCAATTCTCCTAGTCGCCAAGGCGGAAGAGTCGATCGAGAGACACCCTCGTTACAGCACAGCACGATACCGAACTTCCCCATTGGTGTGGATCAGGAGCCCCTGGATAGTCCGTTGGTGAAGACTCCAGAAGACAAGATTCGAAGCTCTTATATCGAGGAGAAGGATATCCGACCGACAAATACCAATTCAGCTCTAATGAATGCAGATGAACAATCATCTGCTCAAGGACAGTCAATACGTCGCAGTATCCACAAGACATCCACAGCAAATACTACAGCGGAAGCTTCAAGTGCTGGCAAGTCATTGACTCTGTTCTTGCAGTATAAAACCAAAGTGAGGAAGGTTGTCCTCGCAGATGGTTTTGAAGAGCTATCAATACCACGGTTGCAGCTTGCCTTTATTGATAAATTCGCCTGGAATACTCACAGCAATGGTATCGAATTGCCCGATATTTACATACAGGATCCGTTGTCGGGTGTGCGATATGAGCTCGAAGATCTCCAGGACATCAAGGATCAATCTGTTCTCGCACTGAATGTTGACGCTCTTGATGACGTGAAGCAACACGTAGACCACGGCATGGACAGCCTGAAGAGCTTACTAGAAGGTCTTCGAGTTGCCATCACTGATCAGCATTCCGTGCTACAGCAAGTTTCGAACACTCAGAACTCAGCCGCAAAAGATATTGCTCGTGTAGCTGCAACACCGTCTGCTGCCACAAGCTCGTCATTGTCTAGAGGAGTTACAGATCGTTTAGATGAGGTACAAAGTCTTCGCCGCGACTTGGCCGTCATGCGTCAGACATACACAAGTCTTTCCACATCCATAGAGTCTTCTATGGCTGCAGTCCGAGTCAAGGCTGCCGCAGTCACTAGTGCTGCCGCGAATGCCAGTATTCCTGCATTCGATACCTCTAGTGGCCGGAGCTATGTCAACGCTGGGAAGAAGATACTCAGTGATGACTCTGAGAAGATACTTACTCGTGTAGAGGACCTTCAAGACACCGTGGAAGACCTCCGGAAAGATGTTGTATCGCGTGGTGTACGCCCATTGCCACGTCAACTCGAAACAGTATCGCGCGATATATCTGCTGCTACTATCGAGTTGAAGAAGCTGCAGGAGTACATCAAGCGTGAGAAGCCTGTATGGACTAAGATATGGCGTAATGAACTCCAAGGTGTGTACGAAGATCAGAACGATTTGAATGATCAAGAAGGCCTTGCAGCAGACCTTGAGGACGATCTAGAAAAGGCGGCGCAGACTTTCGCTCTTGTAGAAGAAGCAACCAAACAGCAGAACCTCGAAAAGGGTGGATCTGGAGGCACCCCAACACGGACAGTGAGCCGCACCATGCTGAATCCGATCAACACCAAAATTGGTAATACAGACGTCGATCCTAACAAGGCCAAAGATGGTGTCCTAGGTGAAGTCCGCGCCCTTCAGCCAAATCACGAATCTCGTCTAGAAGCCATCGAGCGTGCGGAGAAAGCCCGTCAGCGTGAACTTGAAGACAGAAAAGAAGGTGCCTTCAAGAAGGAACTTGGCAGTTTCGTTGATGAGGGCAAGCTGAAGAAGAGTGGTGGCTTTGAAGAGGCCGAAAGGCTGCGGAAAAGCAAAGACGAGCGCTTGAGACGTGGCGTCTTCGATAGCATGGCTGCGAAGGGTGGCGTTATGCCTGCTCCCGAAATAGACACCAAGCAGCAGTCCGGGATGCAGCCATCGGGCCAGACTCGACCCTCTGACACGACCAGCCTGGCCAGCCAAGCACACGACGACCAAACACAAGCGTTGACCTCTTCGCCGCCGTCTGCACAGATGGACACAGCGCCTAGCACCCCGACTGCAGAAATTCCTCCTCCACTACCTCTGTCACCACAACGCGCCTCGAACCCCTCCTCCATGTCCTCGCCGCTTGATGCCACATCCCCGGTCACCACGGCCACAGCGAATGCGGCCATCAACGATGTTGCCCGCTCGGCCAGCGCACTACGTCAATCAATGCAGGACGCTGCGGACTTGCCGTCGCCAGTGGAAGAGTATGGACATGGAGCACGCACGCTTGACGACATCGCGATGAGTCCCCTGCCCATTGCGGAATCGGAGCGTTATGGTGAGATCAGGCCTGGGCAGTACATGGGTGGTGCGATCAAGGGTACGACGGAGGAGGCCATCAGTGGGGCAAGACTACCTGGAGACTTTCCTGCGGAGTAAGTATCAGGTGGTCCTGCTTATTAGCTGGTCTGTGCCGGCGAAAGCGTAGCACGCATTGAAGTGCGAGGTCGATACGAATGGCTTGGGACCGATATTTAGTTAGTGCACGGATGCTAGCTTCTTTTCCATAGTGTATTGCCCAACGCCAAATGTAGACAAATCTCGATACCAAAGGCCATCTTTCTCCAGCCAATTAGCTATTTGATCTTGAAGCATTCGCCGCTGTGTTCGACTTGCTTTATCTAAAGTTATGCATTGGAAATATACATGGACAGACTGTTCAGGCAGGGTATTCCGTCGAGACCACGACTTAACCCAGTTCGCAATTGGTTCGAGCTCGCAAACCAATCTCAAACACATTCGGAACCAGCACGGCTCCACCAATGTCTCGACAGGTATGGTACTTCCACCGTCTATTCTGCTTCCGAGGCATGTCTCCGCAGGCCAAAATGACAAATCCCGGGTGACAACAACAAAATGGCGCATCTTTCTCAATAGCTGCCTTGAAGCGCGCCTGTCTTTAGTCCGCTTCGAGGCTACTACCAAGCTACTTCATCGCACGCACAGAGTACCCAGCAGCAAGCTTTCTGATATCCTACGGAACACGCAGATTGATAGCGGTGCGAGTGTAGACCCTTTGTTGCCTGCCTACATAGCAAGATTACTTCAGCTGGATATACTTCATGCGCCAAGCCTTCTGGCCACAGTTATCAAGTGCCGCCGTGCTCGTCTCGTCATTGATAGCGAAACCGATGCGGTGGCGGACTCGACTTCGAGCAAGTTCTCGCCGCAGCTTGAGCTGTGTCTGCTCAATGCAGCAGTTAAGCACTCTCAAACCCACGGCTTCGCAAAGTCAAGGCAGGCGACGATGGTGCTGCTGAAACAGATCAAAGTACTGTTGTCACTACTTTCGCAATCTGAGATGATCGAAGTTGCGAAAGTCCTGGCGTCGTCGCCACAGGATGCAGATGGAGCGGCTTTGGTCGTGGCGGCGGGGAATTGGACTGTCACAGTGTTTGAGAATGCTGGGATTGCTGCAGACGTGCACGATGTGCTCTCAGATGGTATGTTATGTATATTCATCGTACGGATTGACCAATAACCATGGCCAAGATGAGATTTCTCGCGACTTTGCGGACGTGTTCATTGGTTTCGGGCAACTGCTTAACCCGCTGGCACCGCATCTGTATGGCAGGCTTGCGTTTTCGTTACAGTCCCACTCAAAGCTGCACGAAGCTATGGAGATGATTCGCGACAAGCAGGTCGCGCAACTGACCGTAGCAGAGTTACAAGCTCAAGTCGCTGATATTCCGGGTGTCCACGCTCGTGCAAGCCTTGTCGTCCACCTCGATGCATTGGTGAGAAGTCGTGATCAGTCATACCAAGCTCTGCTAATTACTCTGTCAGCTCTACTGCTGCCCAACCATTGATCAGAGTGCTCTCATTGCATATCTACAGGCTAGATACAAGGTACGATGATATTGGTAACGATTCTACGTATCCACTGACACATACAGGCCGACATGAACCGTGCGTCGATCGACCTGGTCCTGGCCAGCTTCGACCTTCTCGTGCTGCAAGCCAACCGCGGTGATTCTGAAGACCACACATTCGCTACACGATCTTTCATTGTCAACAAGCTTCCACTTCTGCTGCTTTCCGCATCTTCGACAGGCATAGTGCAGCTTAATATGCCGTTAGTGCTACAGCAGGCACTGGGTCGTGGTGCCAATACCGTTCCGGAGTGTACAGCTTTCCTGGCAGCCTGCTCTTTACACAGCCTTATTACAGACGTTGACAAAGAGCACATAACTGGAATCGGAGTTTCTGCCCCTCAGGCAGGAACGCCAGCTCACCATGCGTCTCTGTTGCAGCAGTACAAAGCTAACCCACAGGCAATTGAGAAGTTCATTGCATCACTAGAGTTGCTAGATGGCAATGCAGCTGCTGTTGCAGAAACGATCGTAAATGTGCGTACTGCCTCATCGTACAGTATACCGCTTGCTGACATGATTCCAAATCAAGATAATACAAACCCTTTGCTTCGAAAGGCACACTATGCCGCTCAAGGCTATATGTCACAGCCTTGTCTCCAACCCGCATCGTCTGGACGCCATAGCAGTGATGGTTGGCGTGGATCGCTTAGTCAGCCCTGTCTGCCAGCTCCTGGGTGCTTGGCCACAGGATGCAGATCACAGTAAGGACTTTCACTTCGTCAACTAACTGCTTCTGACTTCGTACAGGCGAATCCCATGCTGTATATGATGAGTTCGGAGCTTGCTTCTTGCTTGCAATGGCTTGTGTGAGACGATTCGGGCTAGAGCTCGACACTGACGCCACAAGGTTCATCGCAGAATTCTTGTCTATGAACGATCGCCCCCGAAAACATGGTGACCTGAATGATGCACAGCGAACATATCTTAATGAGTGGATCAAAGCTTTGTACGAGGATGAGGGTATCAGTGATGAGCTAATGTCCACCTGTCCGCCGCAAGAGTTCTACAAGATTGTCGGCACGCTCTTTCGTGTCAGTCTGAACGCTTACAAGAATGGTGCCTTGAGTAAAGACAAATTCCACAGTGGACTGGAACGTAAGTGTTGCATCACAAGCAGGCATAAAGCTGAAACTGATTTTGTTCTCGATAGTCCTACTCGAACCGTTCCTCCTTCCCTCGATCCTTTGCGTGTGCCCCTGGCTCGCTAAGCACGCTTGGGAAACGTCAGATGGCAACGAAGGTCTGTCGATCGTTCTGAGGGAGCTGATCAAACCAAACGATGATCCGTCGTCAATGCGCAACACTATCTTGTCGCTTGCTGGTCCTAATATTGATGACGCACTTACCAGGACTTACAGCAGCGCACAACAAGATAGCCTCACCATCCTGAGATCTCTCTTGGCTCCCTATCTACACTACAGACGCGAGAATGCCGCTTCATCAGATCTTTTACCCCTGGGGCTTGACCTGACTCCTATGACACCCGGAAACAACGATCTCAACCTCACTTTCAACAGTCTATGTTCATGGAGTGCGGGCATATCACAAGTCATGCCAAACTATAGTCATCGACAACTTTTCCATGTTCAACGCCAGGATGGAGCTTCAGCATTCTTGTCACGCATTATCAAATGTATCGTTGATCAAACCGCGACCGGGCTGAGCGATTTCGCGCTGGATCTCGCCTCGGCGATCATTTGTGCTCTCGGTCACGGCCGCGATGCACATGACAGGACAGTAGATCGTGCAGGTTCCGCGCTACACGATGCACTCCGCTCGAAACTAGCCCAAACACCTAAGTTCGCACGACGTGAGCCGCTTCAGGCACAGATTGTCATCCGCCTGAATCGTCGACTCGAAGCTGAATTAACCCACACAATCCCACTAGAGCTCGGAATGCCTTTGCCTTTGGCGAACATGGTTGACCCAATGGAGCCGCTGAACTCCCTGCAATCTTTGGAATTGCCCACGGCTACGGAGCTGGCGATGGACATACCTCAGATCGAGCTGCCGGCGTTAGAGACAATCCCTGAGCCCTTACCCATACCGGCCATGTTCGATGGCACAAACGATCTGTTCGATCTAGACATGGAAGCCGCGCTCGCTGTCCAAGACACTTCCGTTCAGGACTTCAGTGCTATGCCTGCCTCGGCAGATGACGATATCTTTGCAGGACTCACCTTCGACACCGACATGGACTTTTCGTAAAGGAGCTGAAACACGCGAGTCAGGGGCGAATCTCGGCTATCTCCTATGCACTCGCGAATCAAGCTTTCCTTGGCAGGAACGACCCGATCGGCGTCTGCACGCGTGGCACAGTGTGGGCCGGAACGTCATTTTCTTCAGTGTTGACCTTCGCGTTTTCGGTCTTTCGGCCTGATCAAGGATCAAGGAATCACAAACATTCATCGCACGCGGCAGCCTGGACAACGTCTGCATCATGATGCAATCAAGACTCCTCGTTCCTTGCCACTACAGTTGCCATCCTGTGACAACATGTCCAGCTCATGAACGGGAATCGCACTACACAATTGTAGCAGTTACGACAGCATGCATCTGACTCGGGAGAGCTCGGATGGCCAAAGAACATTAGGAGCAGGGGCCGACCATGAAGCACCAGAAGAATACCGAGACAAAGATGAAGAGCAAGCAGAAACAGACTACCTCGCCCCTACTCGCTGGTGGCTCAGCTCGACCTTATTCCCGCTGTTTGCAGCAACTTTCGGTCCGATTGCATCAGGCTTCAACATCTGCGCATTGGTCGGGCATTGGGTTCTGGTCATAACGTCTGGTAATGTTGAGGAGGAAGGGTTGACCATCACAGATCCGGCATGGTGAGTTAGTTGTCTATGGAAGTGGTCGAAGCACACATACTGATGTACATCTCAGGCTGTACGCAGTCAACGCCGTCTCCCTGTTCACCGCATTGATTGCGAACCTCTTTCTACTCGGTCATATGTCTTCCCGCATACCATTCCATATAGCTCAACCCATCACCGTCTCCGGCTTCTTCGTCGCTTCTGTTCTCCTCATTGGTCTCGTGGCTGCAGTACCGGTAGAATTACAAGGACCTGGGCAGACTTTGGCACAAGGCTATTACTATGCCTGTATGGCAGCATTCATCTACATGCTGATCGCCATGCTTTTGTCTGTCACGCTTGTCGGCGTATATCTTGGAAAATACAGTCGCGAGTACAAGCTCACCATGGCGCAACGGTCCTTGATGTTCCAGACAATGACTTTCGTGGGGTATCTGTTGGCTACGGCGGCGGTATACTCCCGGATCGAAGGCTGGTTCTTTCTTGATGCAGTATACTTTGCGACTGTGACGCTCTTCACGATAGGGTTTGGAGACTTTACACCTGTAAGTGAGCGTCTATTGTGGTGGAGGGGATCGTACTGATATTGTCAAAGCATACCCATCTCGGACGAAGTCTGTTCTTCCCGATGGCCGTGGGAGGCATTCTGTTTGTGGGTCTCATCGTTGCCTCGATATCGTCCTGTGTCCTCGAAGCTGGTACTAAGAAGATCTCCACGCGCAATACCGAGAAAGCAAGACAACAGGTTATGCGTAGAGTGGATAGTGCAGGCACTATCCGAGTTAGCATGTTTCACAAGAAGCGCAAGATAACGCTTGAGAAAGGTGCCACGGAGATTGAGCAGAGAGAGCATGAATTCCTCCTCATGCGGTGAGCATTAAATGTATCCGATGCAAGTGACACTCGTCTGATACAGCCCTTCTAGCCTCGTTCAGCAGAAAGCTGCTTATGACAACTCGATCATCGCATTGTCGTTGTCCCTCGGCGTCTTCAGCTTCATCTGGTTTATTGGCAGTGTGGTCTTTTGGCAATCCGAACTGGGATCGCAGGACTGGTCTTACTTCGAGTCCTTGTACTTTACTTATGTTTCATTTCTGACAATTGGATACGGAGACTTCGAAGTCACTTCCAATGCCGGCAAACCTGCTTTCGTGCTTTGGGCACTACTGGCACTTCCCACATTGACAGTCTTGATTGGCGCTATCGGAAACACTATCGGAGAGACGGTCAATACGGCCACACTATGGATAGCTGATCACTTGTCAGAAGCAACACCAGGACTTCGGAAACTGAAGCACACGGCTCAGCAAGTCAAGAAAGGTGGAAATGGTGGTGCAGATGACGGTGGTGATCACTCTGCTGCGAAACCTGCTGGTTTCATGGAGGCAGACTCTACAGCCTCATCGGCTACTGATAATAACGACGACGCAACGGCACCAAAAACAGCAGAGAATGCAAACACTTCGGCTGCTTCCGCACTAGCGAATAGCGCTCATAAGCCCGCAAAATCGAACACAAACACAAACACCCCAGCCCCTTCCACACCACAAACCAGCACGAATGAAAGCATGGAAGCAGAGACCGAAGCACAAAGCGGCGGCATCCCCACCACAACACGCACCCTCCTCCTCCTCAAAGAACTCCGCACAGTCCTTCCCCACCTCGACGCTTCCCCACCTCGCAAATACAGCTACGCTGAATGGGTATACATCCTAGCCCTCCTCGGCAGCGACGAGAATTCGCCCGAACACCACCGCTCCGCGGAGGAGGTGCGTCAAGACGAACGTCGTAGTATTGAGGGTGGGAGGGATGGTGCGGCCGGAGATGGTAAGGGTGCTGGAGGTGATGACTGCGCAAGCGGTGATGTCCCGGACGTGGCGGGCGAGAAGTGGAGTTGGCTTGGCAGGCGAAGTCCGTTGATGAGTGGAATGGACGAGCCGAGGTGGGTGTTGGAGCATATCATGAGGGCGATGGA
>Ga0268246_10000625_pt1 | contig 14298 bp, 11 predicted proteins | sample AgamicOrSfe_FD_200242 | JGI IMG/M metagenome (GOLD analysis project Ga0268246, IMG submission 200242) | Agave microbial communities from Guanajuato, Mexico - Or.Sf.e (v2) (version 2) | ecosystem: Host-associated > Plants > Phyllosphere > Phylloplane/Leaf | place: Guanajuato, Mexico | collected...
CATACCTTCCCTGCTTTCCAGTGAAACCTTGAAAGATGACCTTTGTGTCTCCGTTGATTCTGAGGTTGCCATTCGTGGAAGCATAGCCAGATGTTGCGTACCCACGACGCGATAGCTGCCGCGCCGCTGCGCCGGCGCTTTGTCTGACTGATTGCATGATAGAAGGGTATAGGGAGGAGAGGACTGTCGCAATAGAAAGCAGCTTGTTCGAGGCTAGCTGTTGTGCAGATCGCAAGACACCTCAATGCAGGTAGGGCTGTCGCCGTGAACTGCCGAAGAAAATTGCGTCACGTGAAAATCTCGGTCAGCAGCCGAACATTTCCAAAGATTTGTGTAAAATTGTTCAACCTAACGACAACATGGCCCTTATTGCCGAAGCCATGTCTGTCGTGAAGCCATTCGACAGAGATGATGAGGTGGAAGATCTCTCTGATGAGCAGATAGAGCAGCTTCTGCAGCAAGCGACTGTACGCCTCCGGGAACAGCAAGCTCTTAAGCTGGATTCTCGCTATATCCCAGCAGTTCCAGCTGCTGGCAAGCTCATGGTATCGACTCTGGCCACACCATATGTTCAGACTACCGGCGATATCGCAAAGGCAGACACCAGCAGATTGGTAGACGAACAGCATCGCCAGCTCGCTGATGGCGCGATCAGGAAGGTCGAGGATCCAGTCGTGATTAAGCAGAAGAACTTGGAGGTAAGCCTTGCTGCATCTGCAAGAAGCATACCCCTTGCCAATGAGGAAAACTTTCCCAAAGTTTTTCATCCTTGACGCGGAATCCCGGGCACCGTCTTGGTGTCCGTCTGCACTCTCTGAGAGCATTTATTCATAGTTACTCTGAGGCACTACAATCACGATGCATTACAGTCACGACTTGGTTTTTTTGAGACATCCAGCTGACATGTTTCTGCCACACAGACCAAAAAAGCCACTGCCGGTGCCTCGTGGTACAATCTTCCCGCCACCAACCTCACACCAGAACTCAAGCGCGACCTCCAACTCCTGAAAATGCGCAATGTTCTCGATCCTCATCGTCACTACAAGAAGGATTCTAGCAAAGGTGCTGCTCCTGCTTTCTCGCATGTCGGCACGCTAGTCGAAGGTCCAACCGATTTCTTCTCCGGCCGCCTCACGAACCGGGAGAGGAAACGCACCTTGGTCGAGGAGATTATGGAGGGCGAGCGGGAAAGTGGCAGGATGAAGAGGAAGTATGGCGAGATCCAAGACACCAAGAGGAGTGGCAAGAAGGGAGATTGGAAGAAGAAAGTGGAGAAGAAATATGGTTCTGGCAGAATGAAGAGATGAAGAGATGGGGAAATTGTCCAAGTGGCATTAAACCATCATCATCGTCTCCTGCTCGCAGTGCACATCTAAGCTGAATAGCGATTATGCCCTCATGCTATACAGATGCTGTCCGTGGAAGACCAGCAGACCCGCTCGTCCTCATGCGGCTGCTTGGAGTCAACAGGCACCATACAGGCATGCGATGCTCAGCAAGGCAACCCGGTTCTGTCCAGCACGAGACCTACACACTGCCGCAATCTAAGGCTCGCTTGGATGCTCGCTGGGTAGCTTCCGGCGCGTTGGGGAGGCCTTAGAGATCCAAGGAAAGGAAAGGATCAGGCGTGACCACAGGGGGATCTCCAAGAGGGAGAAGAGTGAAAGGACGCATAGAGGAATAGCAATAGAGTGTCTTTGTTATCAAGAGAGACTGACCGCGAAAGGTATCCGGTTTGCATCAATCAGGCAGAATGCTCTGCAGGCTTAAATGGAAGTGGGACGAGCCATGACTTAGACAGGTACGAAGTATGTAGAGATGATTTAATGAATATCCCCACCAAAGCTCTGTGCCCAAAATTCAAAAGCTTGCTGTCTACTCTTTCACGGCAGTGCTCTGAGGAGCCGGGAGGCGTTCGGATTTCTTGGTCAGGCATCAATAGCAAAAATTAAATCTCTTCAAGCAGCCAAAAAGTCACTTATTTGGGCAAAAATGACAAAAGGAATCGTCACATACAACAGATGAAATTCGCTGGTGGTCACCCACCCAACTACTACGCAGCCAGTCGAGTGCTTAAGTACGCCAGAGCGGACGGGATGGCCTGTTCTCACTCGCCTGTGGTCGTATGTGCTAGAGACACCCTTTAGCAAATATATGAAACATGTTTGAAGCAGGAAAGGTTAAGGGTGGAGAGACATGACGGGGAGAAGCGGATGTCGCCACGAGCTCGAGTGTATATTAGCTTGGGAGAAAGCACTGGAGTGTCCGCTGGCGTGTGTTCAAGTATGTGAGAGGACGCTTGTCCAGCGTACTTTTTTGATATGCTATGCTACGCTATGCTATACAAGATAATTGATGATTGCTACATTACTACACCATTTTTATTCTCAACTCTTCACCAGCAGTGCCTGTCATAACGTTCTTACTGACGACATGCCTCAATCCAACCTTTCGCAACACGCCTCCCTCTCCGATAATCCCTCGACCTCGTCTCACCATTCCCATCCTTCTCTATCTCCTCCTCGCAGATATCCAGACACAATCTCTCCCTTCTCGCAATCTCCTTAAGCACAACTCGGTCTTCCGACGCAAGTACTGCTAAGTCCTCGCTCTGCTCCACCAGTTGCTCGTGCAACGCCACAAACGCCGCCGTCATACCCACCAGCACATCCCGATACTGCATCGGCCGCATACTCGCATGCAACATCATCTCCGCCGCCTCCACCTGCACCGCCGCACCCGCCGCCTCCGCCTGTTCTATCACGTCCTTGATCCCCTTCACATCATCCGCACCACCAGCAGCAGCTACAGCCCTCTCCCTCATCCTCAACCCCAGTTCCAACAACCCGACAACCTCGCCCGCCTCACCGCGGCTCACCTCGTCCATCCCAGCGACCCCGTCGCCTTCCTCCGCGAAGCCTGTCTGTGCACGCAGTAGCTTCACGATTGCAGAGCCGAATGTGTTCGAGACTTTGGCGGGCACGGTGACGAAGGATTCGAGGAGGCTGGGGGACGCGAACCATAGTGGGAGGAGGCGTGTGACGGCTTCGGTGTTGCCGAAGTGGGCGTGGTGGGATGTGTTTTCGGAGGGGGCTTTGAGGAGGGCGGGAGGGTCGATGGGTGTGTCGGACGTGGTGGGAGGAGTGGGAGTCTGGTCGAGGAGGGCGTCGGGAGTTGGTGTGATGGTGGTGGAGAAGACGGGATAGTCTGTGCGTATGTCGTCGAGGGTGGAGGTTAGGGCTTCATCTTCGCTCCGTCCTGTAAAGGTGCAATACACGCCTGCTCTGCCATCAGGAAGGCCGTCAATCCAGCTCTTCAACACCTCCATTTCCTTCTCGGTGAAACTACCGAACATGCGACCTTCCCAGCTCAATTCTTGAACGAGCTTGCTGCCCGCACTGTTGCCTTTGCGTACCCAGGGGCTGCATTCGGCAAGGTCGTCTAGGAAGTCCATTTGCCACTGAGGGTCAACAAAGGCAGCTGGCTCGAGCCAGTCGACGAGCGAACGGCGTCCGATCTTGAGTTTGCTGGAGCAGTGGAGTTTGTGGGCCACCGGGGCTTTGGCGGCGAAGATTGCGGCGACTTGAGCTTCACGAGGATTGCGAGGGAAGACTTCACTAGCTGGACGCTTCAGGGAAGCACATTCCGGGGTTGTGGGCAGGCCCTCGGCAAGGATGTAGCCGGCTTGGACTCGTCGCCATGCTTTTTGGGCCGCTTCGGAGCCTTGCGTCGATTCGATGTGGTCAATGTATTTGCAGACTGCCTCGGCAGCCATTTTGGAATGTCCCGAGTCGGCGTTGTCGATGCTGATATGGAGGACAAAGTAGTATCCATTGAGCTTCAACTCGCGTAGCTCTTCCACCGTTTTCATGAGATGTAATGGTAGTCCTTCATAGGCCATATTGAAGCCCAAGCTCTCAGGAAGAAAGTCATGCGCGAATAATGAGACGAGTAACTGAGCTACTGCTGCTCGCCATACTCGTAACTCGTTCAGTTCGTGCCGTGGATGTATAAAGTCCTCGTCATCACCAGCTGGCAAGTCTGTGCAACCAATTTCTCGCATCAATGCCTCGTATACATAGACATGGTTCTTGGCAAGATCGCCGTCCCCAAGCTCTTCAGACATGACCTGCCATGCATCTTTTGTTATCGACCGTAGCTCGAACGGTGTACTGGTCTTGTTGATGTGTCCTAGCCAGCTGCCATCCACATATTTTACAGGAGCAGCATTCTTCAGCCACCACTTTGCCTCTTCGCGGTCTGAAAACATCTCTCGGGGCTGACCTGCCCGCCGGCGGACAATGTACCTCTCAAATGCATCTGTTGTGTTGTCGTTGTCGGCTTGGAGGAAGACATCCACAGCCGAGCGGGAGAAGGTTGAGGGAAGGGAGAGGATCCCACTGGATGGATCCTGCTGGGCAGTGGATAGTGTGGAGGAAAGTAGATTGATGAGCTCACGTCGAGCTTCCGGGAGAATTGAGGTGTTGTGCTCAAGATTCTGTATCTTGTGGTAGAGGTTCTTGTAATGTCTCAGCTGACGGGCTTCAGAAGGTGGTTGTTTCGGTATTGTGTCGTCTTGGAGTGAGGCTGGTATTGGTGTGGGAATGCTTTTTTCATTTGTGCTTTTGAGTAATGGGCTAGCTGGACTTTCGACGTCTCTTCTGCTGTGGCTGCGAGCATATAGTTTTGCAAGGGACTGGATGACGAGAAGAGCAGTAGCTCCGATGAGGAATATGGCCACTGAGGATGGTATGAAGAGCATCTTGACTTGGTCCATGTTGTGAATGATTCTCAGGGGTGAGTGAAAGGTAGAGTTAGTAAGAGTGGGCGAGACTGTACAGTATACAGGAAAATGAGAGCACTATAGAACTGGTGAAACAGTGCGATGGGAAGGAAAAGAGAACAGAGGCGAAGCAACTGTTGACACAGTACACATGTAGAGGTATAGCCTCGGAAAACATCATCATCTGATTCTTCCGCGTCACGACATTGCCATGACCAAAAGCCTACCAATGGCAGGGCGTGGCATCAGGGAAAACCCCGCTTGACAACTCTAAGAAGATTCAGCCTTCTCGTAAGCGATTCCATCGTCTAGCGATCCAGCGGATGTGCGTCCTGCTCGAGGGATTGGCTGCATTTCTCAGGTACGACACACGATCTAAGTCGACCCAGTGATGAGGAGGCGTGGCGAAGAGATCATAGATCACAGGATGCACTAACGAATATGGAGAACCGGTGGATTTGTGCACATTACGGTACTTTCAGCATGGGAAAGACGAGAAGCGAGGTTGATCGATGACGAGCTTGCGGCTCACTCGGGATGGACGACCCAAAATGAGCCTAGCTGCGTGCGGGGAAATAGAAGCGGAATCTTCTTCCGGAGAGTCGACCGGCAGACTCTGCTGGGTGTTCTCTTCCTCGACGTCTCACGCACACAAAAGACACCAAAAAGCAAAGCGAACCAGCCTGACTTGACAGCGAGTACATCAGGGGCAAAAGAAGGGTACCACAGTCGTGGAAAGGGCAAAAAAGACTGACCATATTGATCTCCCCTCCCGGACTGTAGGAAAGTCAGAAAATGCTCTTGGAATCACGTGACTCATGACATGTACTTACATCGAACCAGGGACTTTCAGGTAAGTGAGGAACGCTCTCGGTGAAGAGAACGTTTCGTCCATTACAGCCCGACGCCATAACCAACTAGACCAAGGGGAGAAATCGAGCCGGGTAGGCTCGCTTGGTTTTAGTCTGTGCTTTTCATGGACGAATATATAGTTTGACACCACAAGCAAAACTCAATCTTCGCATCTTGGATGTCAACAAACGGTCCATCATAACAATCTCATCATTCACCGCACCCTCCAATCGTTCACCGCTCTTATTTCACCTTCCATCCGCTTCATCATAGCATCATCGCACTCTTCGCCTTCAACCATCAAGGCAACTTCGACACCAACTGTTACCCAAGTCGCAACAGACCCGGACTCCACAAAAGTGGCTGGGAACACTTTCAGACTCAAGCAGGAAGAAACATATCAGCTCTCATTTTACCGAAGCGTGGGAAGATTATCGCACACTGCGCACCGCTTAGTCGTTCCGGATTCAGCTCATACTGCGATATCCGTGCAAGAGAGTCACGTTTGGCGCATCGAAGACAACTGCGCAAATCCAACACCTAGAACCAATACCACACGATGGAGGCCGCTGTGCGCGCAGCAGGCATGCGAGACGCCGATGTAGATCCCACAGCAAACCCCTCACGAGACGTCGACCTCAGCGCTGCAGACAACCGCTTATATCAGAACCCGTCACGCGCCTCATTACCCACGACACATCGTCGCTCCTTCAGCACACTTGGTCGAAGTCGGCCTAACTCGGCAGCCGGAGGTCGTCAAACACCACACTCTGAGCACAACGACATCGAACCCGGCGCAAACACCGTCGCGGACGAAGATGAAATAGCTTGGGGACCACAACATCCTTGCTTTCCACACCCAAATCCTCACGTCCCATTGTCTTCACCACTATACGAAAGCACACGCATTATACGCATCAAACGAGACTGGATGGTCGCTGGTGACCTTGCGCCAGCATTCTCAAACTTATACCCCGAGATCCTCGATCCATTGGTCACTGAAGACAAGTTTCGCGCTCTCATCACAAAACTCAACACCACACTATTACATACATTCGATCCCTGGCGATTGCGGAATCTGCTTGATGTAGGAATGGGGCTGGTTACAGGCTGGCTTTGGGACGATGCCGGGCTTACAGGTGTGAAACGAGATCTTCTCGCACTTGAGCGATGGATCGAAGGCTGGAATCGCGATGTAGGACAACCAGAAGGCGTTGTAATTGTCCCATTACGAAGAACAGCATATCTATGTTTGGACATACAAATACCAGATCCTCAGATCGCAGTCGATACTGATGGGGTACTCACGAGCGAGAGAGCACCAAGTCGGACGAGGACACCGATATCGCAGAGAGCAGGGAGTCGACCTACGAGTACGCAGAGTGGTCGGATCAGTGCAGGGTACAGACGGCCGCAGCCATTGCCGACGAGAGACGATGTGGAATATGGTGCTTTCCCTGTACCGCCCATTCCAGACATATATCTCGAAGAAACACAGCAGAAGGGTCAAACGAATGGTGGCGGAGCGGCAGACACACGGTGATTGTAATTATATGTATAGACTTCACTTCTTCTGTAATGAGAAATTAATGTTATTTGCTTTGATCTGGTCTTGCAGAGTCCTGCCTGTCGTCCTGTCTCCACTTCGTGACTTCGGGGAAACATCGTGAACATCGATCGTCAGACAGCCGAACTCACCTTACATCACATCATACAATCATGTCGACGCCTACAAGGACGCTGCGGAACTTGTGGAGGATAGGACCGAGGGTATGTGTCTCATCTACGGGGGATCTCACGAACTCCAGCCATGCTAGCTATGCGTGATAGTATTGCCAATGCGACGCCATCACGATGCAACCCATCTTATCTTCAGTGCTTCACATACTGACCTCTTTCGCAGCAAGCTTGGCGCCAACTCCAGGTTCGTCAATGATCCGTTCAACCTTACATGACGCCCCGTACTCGAAGAGCCTCCTGGGAACCACCTCCCACCACGACCAGTCGCAACCGCACTCGACCTACCTCAGCCCACAATCAACTACAGCTAGAAGCACGATACTGACCCGGACTCCTAACAGTACATTGGCGACACCAAGTACGGCAAGTTCGTAGCAGAGGACAAATATGGAAACAAGTACTACGAGAACGATGAAGAAGAGCTACCATGTACGTGTAAAGCTGGAGAAGACGACAACTTCCGGAAGCAGGCACCTGTCAGTATAGGAACAATCAGGAGTATCGGCTAAGACTTGCTCGGACAGTGCGAACACGATGGGTAGACTACAAGGACCACGAATTTGACGCTTCACACATTGAGCCCGGCTGGTAAGTCTAGCGTACAGCCCACCACAGATCCATCATCTGCTCAGCTATGCTGGATCATGAAGATTTGGTCGCCTGGAAATCTTCTGAAGCTGACGTATACCCAGGCATTGCTGGCTAGGATACATGGTGCACGACCCGCCCACAAAAGACAAGCTCCTGCAGACAATGGTCCGCTCCTGGGAGGTGCCATATCACCGACCGAACTTGACCTTCACAAGAAGCAATTATCGCCCTTTCAGCACGTATGTTTCATCAGCGAGCTTCGGGGTAAAATATAGGAGGTTCTCACTAACACATGATGCTGCGTAGTGCTAAGCCGAAGATTGCGGCATGGACGCCAGAGGCAAAGTCGAGAGGTGCGTGAGTGGGTAGTGCTAGGTTGTGAGGGTCATGACGGGAGGAGAACAAGAATTGCCGGCGCTTGTCTACACTCAGGGATAGCCATTGACGGAAAGTTAGTGTATACTAGCATATTTGAGTCTGAAACATTTCCCCAGTGCAGTCTGCGGCTGGAGTAGCTCATGCTCGGTGAATCGTGACAGTCAACGAGGTATACTGTTGTCCGCTACTTGATCTCGCACATACTCAATGATCCTCGAGCTTCGCCATTCATCTCACAATCAACGAGTCATTCACTTGCCTCCATGCCGTCTCGATATCGTGAGGTCGCGGGATGGTAAGGCAGTCAGACCAGCATGCAGCAGTTTTAAGCAGGGACGGGAAGTTGTCATCGGAGGAGCAGACATGTTCCTTATATTGTCTCATGATCTGTTGCCAAAGGTGATGGATTTTCGGTTGCCTTATTTGAAATAAGTTCTCAAGATATGCAAATATGAAATGCTAAACCTGGGTATCTTGATGAAACTCCCCTCCAACGCCATAGAATGCAATGCCTAACAATCAGATGCCATGTTGTAGCATCATCATCCTTCTCTCAAAATTCCAGCTCCTCAACCTCCATCCCACACTCCACACACACCTTCTTCGACACGCCATCCGCATCCAATATCGTCCTCCCCCACTCATGCTCATGCTTATCCCCCCTATTCCGAATAATATCTCCAAACTGCGCACCTCCCCCACCCTCACCATCGCCCTTCCCGCGATTCCTCCGCACAGCCTCCACCCTCGTCCTCCGTTTGAGATCCCTCAATTTCTCTGCAAATTTCTTCTCCTTCCTTACCTTCTTCTCCTTCTCCCGCTTCGAATACTCCTCGTCCAGCTTCTCGGCCGACCCCCATTTCCGCTCGCTGAGCGCATACTCCTCAACTTGATATCGCAGAAACAACATCATGTTATTCCACGTACTCTTGTGCGGATTCGGTTTCTCCAAATGCGGCAACAGTTCCGGATCCCTCAGCTCCGGCTCCGTGAGCAAATAATCCTCCCTTGCCTCCGTCTTCGTGAGCAAGCTGTACTTATCCGGAAACTTATCCTTGCACGTATTGCAGACCCGGCAGTCGAAGACTTCGAGCCATTGCCAGTCGATCTCTTGGGTGCCGCATTCTCGACATCCATCGATTTTCCCGTCTTTGCCCTGTTCGCGCTTCAGTACGCTGAGGCCGGGTTCGAAGGGTCCGGCTTTCTGATCCCGCAGTTTCTTGAGGAGGAGGTGGCGCTCCCATTCTTTGAGACTCATGTGGGCGGGCTTCTGCTCTTGGTCGGGGACGTGCATGGCTTTGTTTCGAGGATCGTCTTCTGCGCTGAGGAAACCACCTTTCGTGTCGGTCATCTTGGCAAAGTCATATTCGATGTATGCGTCTCGTGCGAATTTGCGTGCGGGCTGGATGGCTTCGTGAGCTTTTACGGTGGCGGCGGCAGTGCTGGCGGCTGTTGCGCCGTCTCTTGAGTTCGGGCCTGCAGTCCCCGCTGCACGAGTGGACACGATGGCATCGTATGGTCTTTTACTGCCTGTTGTAGCAGAGGCGGCTGCTTTTGTGGACGCGGCTTGAGCTTGCTGTTGTTGTTCACGAAGGGCTTTTGCTTTCAGACGGTTTATCTCGAGGCGCCGGACTTGTTCGGGTGTGATGTCTACGTTCGGTGGTGCAGAGGGAGGTGGCGTGGTTGGTCGTGTGCTTGCCATTGTGATTGAGTTGGGCTACAGACAGCTGCTACCGCAGCTTAGAGCCTCGATTTGTGATTGTCGAGGTTAGAACAATATATACAAGACAAGGTGAGACGACGATAACGAGATGTAGTGTTTCAGAAAAGAGATCGAGACATGAAACGAGGACTTGCACGTGAGAATCACGATGACGCATCGTGGTTCACGGGGGACTTCCCAAGCTATGATTGACTTGAGACATTCTACTCGTTCTAAAAGCTCTATTGTGGTACTCTTGCATTGCCTTCAAACCATATGTAGTACTGGCGCTCAATCTCCGTCGACTCGAGCAAAAGACATATGCAAAGCCATGATTTTGATCCCTCTACAATCTCCTCTGCAGACCAAAGATCATTCTACCCATGCGTTCGTTTTGCCTTTCACAGCCGTTCGTGAGGCCGGGTAACGCTGGTCATATGTAAGGAGTAAAGTACGAGTAGTAGAGAAGGCAGTAGGACTGTGGAACTCATGCGGGCAGGGCTGAAGGGCAAGCCTTAGAGGTGATGCAAGAAAACGTGCTTATGGTGGAATCGTAATCGTGCTCTGATCTTGGCATTGTAGCCACAAATCGTGCTCTCCCATATCGTGCGCTCCGATGCGTTTCGCTTTTTCTTGTGTTGCTATCGCGCCGCCCTTGTTCCCTTGCAATGGACGAATGGGCGGGAGTGATGAACGGTGAGCGTTAGGTAACGAGCACTTATTTCGCGCTTTATTTATATGATATCCTCCCCCCTCATCCTCATCCTTCGCATCGTTTTCATCTTCATCCCCTGCCTACTCATTCCCATCTCTCCTAGCTCGTTTGCTTACTTGTTTATTTGATTTCTTGCCTTCTTACTCGCACTCACTTACCTATCTCCACCAGCTTCCCCCTGGTCTCCCCTTCCTTTCCTCCCCTCAGCTCCTGGGCATGCAAAAACAATCCTCATCTCCTCGTCTATCTCACCAATCAGTTCCGCTCTTTTTCGCACGTGTCGCCCTCCCCTTCATTCGTGATGCGGCATGAGCGAAGAAAAATGCAAGCCAATCCGTTCGCGTGAAAGAAACATATAGACGGGTGATGTTGCAGCTGTATCCTCGGTACTGGTCGTGGCGGTGGTTGTAATGGTGGTGGTGATATCGACTGTAAGGGATCAGAGAAGAAACTGGTTTGATATGAGGAAGATGCCTAAAGCAGAGATATGGGACAGGGAACCAGTGTATCGTCGTGTCAAGAGGTGATTGAAGCGCGAATGAATGAACGATCGAGGTGGACGATGTAACAGTACAATGAAGGACAAAGGCTAGGAGAAAGGAAGGCAGGAGGGAAATGTAATTAGGTATGAAGGAAGGAAAAGGGAAGGCAGGAGTGATGAGTAGCAAGTGAAGAAGGAAAATGAAGGCAGGAGCGAACGATGGTATGCGGAGATGGTAATGTAGTAGAAGGTATGTACAAGAATATGATGATAGTGAAAATGATTTAATATTGTAAAAAAAGCTATCGAAGACTCCATCCCAATGAGAGCTCTTCTCATGTATGAAAAACGCCAGACTATGAGCCATCCACCCATTGATCCACCACTAACCCATACGAAAAGATTTATTCTTCAGATTTTCGAACGAGAAACAAGAGCCCTCCAAGCATGCAAGAGGCGAACCGCTTACAAGCCGGAGCCCTCCTTGGGCCACTGGCTGGTAGCCCAGTAGGTGTTCCAGTTCTTGCAGGTCGTGGACCAGGCGTCACCTGCAACGGGAAGGTTGGCGATGGTGTTGGCAGACTCGAGGAACTGGACACCCAGACCCTCGGAAATGTGCCATGCGATGTGGCAGTGCATCAACCACGCGCCAGGGTTATCGGTCGGGAAAGCAAGAGCCAACCATCCGAAAGATGGGAGAGTGGCGGTGTCACGACGGGTGGGGTTGGTGAAGGTCAGGTTCTGAGCGAGAGAGTTGTCCCATGCACCGAAGCCCTCACCGAGGACGTAGAAGTCGTGACCGTGGAGATGGATTGGGTGAGGAGGTGGGGGACCCTGACCAGCCTCGACGTTCTGGATGATCCAGTAGACCCATTCACCCTCAAAGGCGAGCTCGATCAGGTTCTCAGTGACAGGGAATTGGTTGTTGCCGTCCATGACATACTGGATGACAGGCTTGCCCCAGTTGACATCCATGGAAGAGGAGTTCAAGGTCCAGACGACGACGTTGCCGGTGGTCCAGACGGTGTCGAGAGGAGCAGGGATGAACTCAAGACCGACGGGGAGAGTCTGAACCTGGGCGAGGAAGTCGGTGACGTTGCCAACGTTGTTGGGGACCCATGGGGTAAGAGGAGAAGGAGCAAGGCAGTTACCACCGTTGGTGTAGCTGGAAGAGGTGGTAGGCTTGGCGACCTTGACACCAGAGTAGGTGAAGATGGCGAGACCTGAACCCTGGTTGTAGGAGTAGCATCCAGTGGACTCGGGCTCAGCGCGGAGCCAGTAGTTGCCAGCGGGCTGGTTGGCGTTGATGATGACTTCGTATCGCTGACCAACGTTGAGGAGGACAGACTGGACAGTGACGGGCTGGACGGGAACCAAGTCGGAGGTGATGACCTCGAGGTTGTGGCCATCGAGAGAGACACGGATGGCGTTGTCAACGGACATGTTGATGATGCGGAGGAGGTGCTTCTTGCCAGTGGTGAGCTTGACGTTGAGGTACTTGCCAGTGGTGCCAGCGGGGTTCATGTTGGTTCCGTTGATGAGGATGTTGTTGGCAGCAGGACCGGGGCCGTTCTCGAAGAGACCCATGAGGACCTGAGCATCGGCATCAGTGGCGGACATGTAGAACCAGTCGTTGACGGTCATTGGGCCCAAGTCAATGTCCCAGTTGTCGGATGTAGGACCGTCGATGATCAAAGGACCAGCGATACCGTCACCGTATTGAGCAGAGTGGTGAGAGTGGTACCAAGTGGTACCGAACTGAGTGGCCTGGAGGTTGTATGTCTTGGATTGACCAGGGGCAAGAGGGCACTCGGTGATACCGTTGACACCATCCTGGATGGTGCTGCTCAGCTGGCGGAGACCGTGCCAGTGGATGGCGGTACCGTTGGATTGCATGTTGTTGTTGACAGTGATCTGAAGGTTGTCTCCCCAGTTGGCGCGGATAAGAGGACCGGGGTACTGGCCGTTGATGAGGAAGCACTTGCGAGGGTTGGATCCATCAGGTGAGCAGGTCTGGTTGGAGATGGTGAGTGTGTAGTACCTGGTGACACCGGTTGTGGGCCACTTCTGGTCAAAGTCTGTGTCGACGGAGTAGCCGGGGCTCCAGCAGTTCCTGGATGTAGGACCGTTGGTGCAGGAAGCATCGCTGGCAGATGATACACTGCTGGCAGCGGCAGTGGCACTGGCAGTGGCGTTCTTGGCGGCGGTGGAGGTCACCTTGGCGGCAGCCTTGCGCTCGACAAGAACGTCACCCCTCTTCTGGTGAGCCTGGCGGCCCTCGCTACCGTAAGCAATACGGTGGCTGGGGAGGTTACCACCCTCAGCGAAGGAGTCGAGAGCCTTGGCGGAGGCACTGGCAATGATTGCCGCAGCGGCGAAAAGGCCACTGAACTTCATGATGAGTGTTGTTGGTGAAGTGAAGTGAGGTAGATGTTGTTATGAAAAAGAGACTGTTTGTTGTTGCAGCGAGTGACTAGACCGAAGTCTGAAGCGAGTGGCAGTCTAAACGAGGGACTGAGGTGAGGAAGGAGGAAGAAGGAGGAGTGTGTGAGGTAAGAGAGAGAAGGTTGTTGTGATGAGTGGATGAGAGAAAAGAAAGGCAGAGATATGGGCTTGAGCTGATGTTTAATAGAACAGCTGCTCGACAGGATCGAGATCAGAGGTAGACCAGACGAGAGGCAAGGAAGGTTTGCTTGGAAGCGGATCCCAGGCCTAGCGGAGCACGCGACGGCGTTTCTGTGGCTTCGCCCCCGGCACGATCTCATTCATGTTTTCATGGACTCATCTCTACCAGCGCGGCAGAGGCTGTGAGTCCACCGAGAGTCTAACGTTGAGCATGGTCTAGTCGGGTCGAGCTTGGATCCGGAGCTTGGTGTAAGCTGGTCAAGGTGGCACGCACCAGTAGGCAGAGTGGTGACCGCCGTGACCGTAGAAACAATAAACAATTCAATTACATACAAACATCATCATGGAATCAGAAGCCCGGCAGAAATGAGATACGCTTGTGGTTGACGCTTGTGGTCGTTTGTGGAGGGTGTCGTCCGAAAAACGCTCGC
>Ga0268246_10000626_pt1 | contig 14293 bp, 6 predicted proteins | sample AgamicOrSfe_FD_200242 | JGI IMG/M metagenome (GOLD analysis project Ga0268246, IMG submission 200242) | Agave microbial communities from Guanajuato, Mexico - Or.Sf.e (v2) (version 2) | ecosystem: Host-associated > Plants > Phyllosphere > Phylloplane/Leaf | place: Guanajuato, Mexico | collected...
GGGTCGAGCTGGAAGGGGAGGAGGGAGAGGGAGTTTGAGTACTAAGCTGTGGCACAAGAGCGAGGAAGTGGAAGAGGCGGACATAGCTGTGCGAAAGGAGGGCATGTAGGATAGCTGTCATCAGGATGCCGTAGAAGAGTCCTTCCATTCCAATGACTACGGCTGCTGTATGGAGCATTGTGGCGATTGAGACTCGAGATGATATCAAGCAAGCTAGGGGAACTGACAGAATAGAGTAAAGCTGCAAAGCTCCGATAGCAACCGACTGTGGTATGTAAATCACCCTGACCTTTGTAATCTTACACACGCTTGTGCCTTCACGCCCCTGCACTCATATGTTGGCAACTGGCCTGAAAAACGACAAGCCTGAGCTTCAGCCGCGGAGATCTAATCGCACAGATACATCCTCATCCTATTAACGCCGATGTCACATCAACTCCTGAAGTCTCCCGTCTTCCTAACCATTGCGTAAATTCAAAGCGTCCCAAGTATACGTCACATATCGCCCTCCAAACTCCCGCGTACTTTATGATCCTCATCATCATCATCATCATCATCATCCTCACGTCAAAGTTCCGCCCACACTTAGCCTATCCATGGGCATGTATGACCACCGAGTACTTAAGTATCTTCAAGTGTAAATATAAAAAAATAACGTACTATTCCCACATCGCCCAGATCAATCGCTACACGCCTGGGTTTGTCAGATGTCTACTGTGAAGACGCAATGTCTCGTCTCGTCGGATCCAGCCTTGGAACGTGGAACGTGGGACTGTGAGGACGAAGGAAATGAGAAGCGAGAAGAAGATATGGGTTGAACTGAGCTGAACTGAGCTGAGTCGGATCGGAGATTGAAGAGGAGGGAAAAGAGGGAAGAAGAGGCGCAGAAAGAAGAGGCGGAAGAGGAGGAGGTCGAAGAAGGTGGAAAGGGTATTATCTCACATACAGCCAGGAAGCTAGCCAGTCGGCCAGCGTGCACGTCTGTTGGTATAACCACGCGTCCCGATTCTCAAGCCTCAGCACGTCAGCACAGCGACACTGTAGCCCAGTTTTCCTTCTTCTCCCCCTCTCTTCCTTTCCGCCAACTTGAATGATGTCTGTAATGCTTTTGTATGACATGGTCCTGCAGCGCATCTCGCCAGCTGCGACTGTGATGGTGTTACCGCTGCTGTAAACGTAAAATGACCAAGCTCCTCACTCCATCTCGCATGCCCCGTCCTCATGCGCGTAGCAGACGTACACTCACCTCATCAGCATCTTCAGTATCATCAGCATCCTCACTGTCATCAGCATCGTCAGACTCAGCAATAGCTGTCCTTTCCCTCCCCCTCTACTCCCTTCCCAACCTCTTCCCAAACGGTCGCGAGCGCAAGAAAGAGCGAGATTTGAGAGGAAGTTTGAAACAGGAAATTCGGAATTCGAAATTCGATCATGTGTTGAGGCACGCACGTATTCACAGGGTATATGCGCGCTGGTTTCGCTGCGACATGAAAGTTTTGAGTAGGCACGATGATACATCCAGGTGCGCTCCCACAGTACCTATTCTGGAGTAGCATGTTCGGCCTTCGAGAATCCCGCCACTACCGGAAAACATGACCGCGGCATCCTCCATCCACCCACGCGGAGTGTCTGCCAGCAGATCTGCGGGTGACGCCATTCATCTCCGTGTCAACCGCGCAAATGGACGGCAACTAGAGTTGAATCTGAGATGAGCTGAGCTGAGCTGAGCTGAGCGATCCGAGGCAAAGTGGGCCGGAAAACTGGAAAGCTGGAAAGGAAAGGAAAAGGAAAAAGGGCAAAAGAGAAAAGAGAAAGGAACAGTAAGAGGGCGATTAGGGAAGAAGGAAGTATGCATCAACTGAAACCTTGCCATTTCATTTCCACGTCCAATCTACAGACGCGTCTGCGTACTATCCTCATTGACCAGCGCTGCCAAATAGCCAAACCTGACCACTGCCTCCGGATTGTACGCCGCCATCGTGGACCCCGCCGGCCTTCCAGACATCCCATGCTGCGGAGGCATACGACCATAGTCTCGCTCCTCTGTTCCGTTCTGCAGACCAGACGCCACAGACCTCGTTCCCGCTGTCGCCGCATCAGCGAGATGCTGCAGTCCAACCAGCCCGGCACCACTTCCCGTCAGGTATTCCCCATTGTGTTCGCCATTCTGTTGACCAGTCGCCGCGAGCCCTGAACTTGTAGCTGCTCCTCCACCCTGCCTGAACTTGCCAGTCACCAGTTCTGTAATCGCACCATCCCATCCCGTGCTGTTCTCCTTACTCATGAGCCCTCTATGACTTCCCAGCGCCTCCACAAGATCCTTAATCCCCGCCTCAGCACGACTTCTCGTCTTCTCTAAATCATAAAGCTCGCACAACGTCATTGCTGAAAGTGCGGCGAAGTGGTGGTTTAGAGGCGTGATCATCGTGTGGGAGCTATTCAGGATACTCGCCATCCTGGTTGCGGGCGTCATCAGTTCTTCTGGCGTTGTTGCAGGGGTCAGGCGGAGGACTAAGAGCCGGACGTGCCAGTAGCAGAGGTGTACGAGGTTTGGGGCGGCGAGAAGGAGGGCTTCGACGCTTTCGCGAAAAGATTCGATCTCGGAGAAGATGGTGGTTGAGATTGGTGGGTTGGTGGATGAAGGAGGTGAGAGGAGGGATGATTGCTGGATTTGGCAGACGTGGCCAAGGATGAACGATAATCTGGCGAGATGATACGTCGAGTCACCTAGCAGGAGTTTATCTTCCGGCAAGAGTGGTGAACTGCTATCAGCCAGCTGTAACAGACACGACGTGCTCGATGCATGCCACCGGTCCAGGATGAACAGAATCCACCATATTCGTCTCCCCAAGTTCTCGTCGGAATCAGCCTCATCTTCCGCAATCTTGTAGCTTGCTCGCGGTATATTCAGCTTGAGATGAGCTGCCATGCCAACGGCTCTTCCTAGCCATTCAGCTCGTGGAGGTCCAACTTGTCCTCGCATCGTGGCTGGCCCGTGATTGTCTGATTCGAGTGCCATCAGAATGAGTGCCTGGAGGTAGATGTACTGCGCTGAGGGAGTGCGAGAAGAGGTGTGATCGTATTGTGAAAGAGCTAGCAGTTCGGCTGCTTTTCGAGTACTTTGTCGCACATCGGCACTGGGCGAAAGCGTTGTGGAAGGAGATGAGCGAACTGAAGAGTCAATCGCGGTGAAGAAAGCAGCACGCAGAGTTGCGGGACATTGTGCAAGTCGTGCTCGCAGGCGAGATTTGGAGTGTGGCAAAAGAGGGAATGTGCCGTGAATGATGCGGTAGTATCTAGTATTGATTTAGTGCTTGTTTCATTTCGCCTCGATCAGCGTACTTACTCGTCTAACACACTTTCATCCCAGTCCAGATAAGTGTTCGTATCTGTAGTCTGAGGCTCGCTTGCTCGCGTTACATCTTGAGGCTCTGGGCGGATACCCTCAGCACCATCATACTTCCAGCCAGTATGCGTGAACATGTTCTGTTGTGATCGCGCGAGCAATGTCTCAACTCCTGAAGGTGTTGGTTGTGGCGTTGGCTGCGGTAAACCTTGAAGTAATGCCGATGCTGGTGGTAATTGTCGTGAAGTATCTGGGCTCCAAGGCATTCCTGCTGGTCGTGCTGGTGCATAGGGTTCATCTCTGTGTTGCACCACCGCCCCACTGCCTTCACTAGCTGAATGTGTCCTCTTTCTCGATCCATTGAATGGTGGGGTGGTGGGTCGTAGCTGCTCGAGCTCGCCGTATGGATGTTGTGTTTGCGCATACTCTGGTATCGATGCTGTCTCCGCTTGCTGCGGTTGTTCTTGCTGTTGCTGCGGTGGCTGCGATTGCGTTACGCCCAGCTGGCTCTCTAACGAATTCACTCGAGCCGCCAATTCCTTGATATATCCCTTACTTGGCCCACGCTTCATCGGCTGCCTGCTGTATCGACATTCCAACAATGCTCTTTTGCATGGAGAGCACTGCTCGCCCTCGGCTATGTCGAGTGCATCGCAGCGTATCTTTTTCCTTCGACATTCATCACAAGCTCTTGACACTTTCGTTCTCTTGATCGTTGGAGGATAATTCGTAGCTGGTACATAATGCGGTTGCGGCACTTCCTCGAGACCCAAGACGCCATGCGACAGATGGTCGGGTGATGCTTGGTGATGGAGATGTCCTTCGGCACGGAGCTGATCGCTGACACGCTCCAAATCTTCTTGCGCATAGCCGAGATTGTCGGTTTGTTCCGGCTCTGGAGGACCATTGGCGGCGAGCTGTCTTACATAGTCGGCAGCATCTTGAATATCCTGGATAGCTGGAGAATCATCGACAGCCTCAGTATAGAATGGACCAAAAGCAGGATTCGGTTGCGCGTTAGGATCAGGATATGCTTGCTCGGCGGGTACGTCGCGAGGGTAGGCTGAGCGGTCGTCCATACATGTGGTTGATCGTGCTGAGTGCGGAGCGTGATGTCAATGTTGATGTCGTGGAGAGCCAAGAAGTGAATGGAGTGAGCCAGACAAAGACAAGAAGTCTGGAAAGTTGTAGGACTTCAAGGGACTTTCCTCATTGAACGGCTTGGCACCTTGCGCATTGGTTCTATCTGCACTCTACAGTGTCTGTAAATACATGATCGAACCATCGTGAATGAGATCACAGTCATGTCTAACCCCGTGTTTCACAAGGAATCTGAAACGAGCCCTGAAGGTTGGTCAAAAGGAAGAACGATTCGCCGTGTTCATCCATCGACATTTGGGCGCTCTCCCCGCCATTTGTCCTTCAGATGGGAAGAACGCACATCGTCAGTAACACATTATGTGCACTACATTGATCAATGATGCTCTTAACTATGTTCATATACAAATGGCATATCGACATCTTGCTAGCTATTTACATCGCGCAATTCCTTGAAATACAGGCTCAAACCATATACCTAAGTCCCCACAGTGGTACCAGTACATCTTAGTGCCGTGGAGCATCAGCATTTTGTCTTAAGGAACGTTCTGCTCGATGGGCAGACTGGACAACAAACTGTACCAGACTAGAGGTCTAGAAGGACACTGGGGAGAGTGCCGTAAGGGTTCTGCTCAGACTTCTGCTTTATGACAGTACAAGCAGCAGCGTGCGCATTGTGAGTATACAGTGCTGGCCTTGCCTAATCATGGTCCTCCGTCCGCCTCACAAGTTCATAATAGACTGTGACCGGAGATGCATTGCCTGCTGTCATAGACCGGGAGAGTGCCGTGAAGTTCCTGCTCAGACTAATGTCCTAGCACGTTTCCTGCCAATTAGTCGCAGACTTGGAAGAGGCGGTGATCAAGAACGCGACACCCTAGAGCATCTATCCAACAGAGCGAAGGGGCGAAAGATGCTCCGAAAGATACTAGTAGTGACAGGAGGTGATTGACACTCCCAGAAACAACGTCCAGATAGCGCTAAACAAGCATCTCTTTTGGCTGTAATCATCCAATTCAGGCAATTTAACTACACCAAGCCTCATATCTCAAGATACGATGTGAGGTGATGCAGTGATGAAGGAGAAGACATTGACCTCATGAAGGATGCACGCTGTAAGATGAAATCACGATCCTGATGTAGGAACCAAAGCAAGGCATGAACGCTTCTCTGCTTTTCCCTAGTGCCAGACGGGTATACGAGCGTGTCAAGGCAATAGGTCAGTATAGCCCTGCTTGCAAAGCGCTTCAGTGGCGATTTCTCAGATCTCGGAGGGCCTAACCAGGTAGTGTGAGGCTGGGGATGGTGGTTGTGGCCTGGTAGGAGAAGCACCACTATCGGGGGAGATGTGATAAAGCTTAATTAAGACCCTTTATCCGGAGATATTCGCGCTCTTACCCCCGCCTTATCTCAGGGCCCACTCTCCAACGACATCTCGTGTTTACGCCGTATGATCACCTTGTTTACTTTTGATATGTCGTCTGTGACATCGTCATGAGCATTTCGTGAGCTTCATCTTCGTATTCGGCACCACTCCGGTCGATGCTATGCTTTGGGCACGGGCGTGAAAGCAGAGATGAGAGAAGAGGCAAAGAGGACATGGAAGAGAGGCAACGTGGAGTGGTAACTTATCTTGCTCTACGGAAGACCTTTGTACGACTCTCTGGGTGCTACGTTCTGGCTCGCTGCTCTTCTGGCCGAGGCGCAAAGGGGTCAGAGACAATCTACCATGTGTGATGCGGCGAAATGAACGTGCTCCGGCTGTGGCGCGTACCGGGAGGTCACGGAGAATTAATTACAGATGAGCATCGGGCGTGGAGCTTCGGGGAGTCGTAGCATATCGATATGCTTCTGTGTTGACTTTGGCTACGCGCCTCATAGCAGTTCTGAATGCCAGCAAGTGCTTCCAGCGCCCTGAAGGACACGTCTCTATGTGCGTTGACTTGTCACAATGGAGTCTGCAAGGGCTTGCTTTGCGTTTTATCAAAGTGTTGAGCCTTTTAAACGGAGTACTAAGCAAAAGTGAAAGCACTGACGCTATGGCGCGAAACTCTGCACTCTCAATGGCTGGAAAACCCGCGCCTGTTGATCGAACCCCCTATCATTGGTCGAGATCTTTCCGACTGCTCGTGTTTCGTATGCAACGCATGGAGCAAGACCCCGTACCCATGACAAAGTGCATGCCTCACAACACTGCGACTCTCCTTCACGGCCAGATCGCCAGTCTATCGCGCCTCGAAATCGGTGGTTTGCCACCGATGGCATGTGCATCACATCACAGGCATTTTGGCGTAACATGGCTGAGGAGCTTGTGCTTCGGTAGCGTGTATCGGATTCGTAGTATAATATATTCTGATTCCCATGACTTGGGACTTTTCGAAGTGCTGCCCGCGTGCGAGCTAATATACAGTAAAGTGCTTCTGGAGGGTGCCGCAGGCGACACTTCTTCACGATGCGCGTGACAGGCTTAGCTGCTGCTTTAGTAGTAGCAACGACACTCGTTGATGCGAAACCGCTTTTTGGGCGTCTGCTGGCCAGAAAAGAAAAAGGCGTGACAAGCAGCGCAAACAAAGGCGCTGTGCTAGACACTCCTTCAGTGACAACCACCTGCAGCTATGCGGTTCCTTCGAATACCGCAGCAGATTTGCACTGTGGCGTTTATGGTACACTAACCCCCAGTCTTGTTAACCTTTTATACACAGTTCAGAATTCAAACTACGAGGCCTGCAAGGACACTTGTCTTGCTGATAGTAATTGCATTTCATTTGGTTCGAATGCCACTTCGCAGGCATGCATGATTTATGGGAAGAATTTGGTAAGATTTAGCAGTTTGAGCAGTCTCAGGTGTGGGAAGATCGTGAAAGGATAGAAACTGACGGCACTCTCCAGGTTCAAATGGGTTTGGTTGTTAATCCTGCTGCTGACCCAGATACAATTTACTATAATAGGCATTGTTACACACTTCAGTGTGCGACAACCACTCTTAACAACGCAGGTCCGACTACTTCGGCCTCAAAGGCCGCTCCTATTCCGAGCTCGACCTCAGCTTCCTCTCAATCACCACTCACCACTGTCGTCGCTGGAAAGACCATCGCTCTCACTTTCACTTCGGCTTCAGCATCTTCCACTCCGGCGTGCACTTCAGGACAGAAGTCCACTTCTGTCGTGACGAGTGCCGCCACCACCTGTACTGGTGTTCCCATTCAACCACCTCCAGCAAACCTCATTTGCAACCAGCAGGGAGAAATCGCTGTTGCTAACGGAGCTTACCAATCCTCTGCTTACGGCAAGTCAGCCTCGGACTGTTTCGAGTCCTGCTGGCTTGACGCTAGCTGCATCTCTTTCAGCTTCACTCCTGCAACAGGCATCTGTTCCTACTATGCGCAGACAGTAAAGGGTCAGACGTTCCAGCCCGGCAACACGGGTGACTTCTGGTCCAACAAGCACTGTTATTCGCAGTCTTGCAGCACCACTACAGCGATTATGACTAACACTGTCTGCACATCAACTACCAGCCAAGCTCAATCTGTGACGCCTTCTGGACGTTCATCCGTTCAGTCTTCTTCTTCTTCTCTGACCAAGACGAAGAGCGCAACAAGTGGCAACTCTGCCAGCTCTGTAATCTCTGCCGGCACTCCCCCAGCCTCATCTTCAGCTGCATCTGTGAACAGCTCAAAGGCCAAATCCCCGACATCGGTCAATGGTTCTACATCGCCATCTGGTGCTGGATCTTTGAGCAACTCTGCTGCACCTAGCTCCGCAGCAGCTGCCAGTCCTTCCAGTTCTGCTAGCTCGGCAAAGTCAGCGAGCTCAGCCAGTTCAGCTAGTGTTGCCTCAGCTAGCTCAGCGAGTGTGGCATCTGCGAGCTCCGCCAGCGTCGCATCTGTAGCATCAGTCAGCTCAGCAAGCGTGGCATCTGTGAGCTCGGTCAGTGTTGCATCAGTCAGCTCAGTAAGTGCAGCTTCCGCATCCAGCTCAGCCAGCGTGGCCTCAGCAAGCTACGCCAGTGTCGTCTCAGCGAGTACAGCGAGTGTGGCTTCTGCTAGCTCGGCGAGTGCCGTAAGTGCTGCTAGCTCCGCCAGTGTCGCAAGTGTCAGCTCCGCCAGCGTTGCAAGTGCCAGCTCAGCCAGCATTGCAAGTGCTAGCTCGGCCTCCAATGCCGCCACGGTGACCGCCGCACCCAGTACTGGAGCTACTTCGGTAACCAAGACTCGTCCTTCGAACTCAGTCGCCCCATCGGGATGCAGCTACATTCTCAACCCATCGCCAACTGCCGCCAACTTGCACTGCAACGTTTACGGTTATCTCAACCCTAAGAAGGTTGACTACCTGTACACTACGGCCAACCAGAACTACGAGTCTTGCAGAGATATCTGTCTTTACGATAGCACCACACCTAATGTCGGAACTGACGGACCTGGATGTATCGCCTTTGGTTTCAACTCTACTTCGTTGGACTGTATCTCATATGGTCTCAACTTGGTACAGATGGGCTTGACTGTTACTGGCCAGGGCCCACAAGATCCTGATATCATCTATGCTAACCACCAATGTTTCAGTAAGTCCCACATTCGTTGTGGAGGGTACCGTCACTAATCTGAACTACAGTGCTTTCTTGTGCGTCATCGACAGCCAGCACATCTGCTAGCAGCTCCAGCTCCAGTTCCAGCATCTTCAGCAGCGTCAGCAGTTCCCAATCAAGTGCACAGTCGAGCAGCTCATCTGCAATCTCCTCGGCACCCGCTGCTCCCGCAGCAGCGTCATCCGTATCATCCTCATCTTCATCTTCGGCTTCAGCTGCTTCAAGCCTTCCACCTACCAGATCGCAGCCAGGTGCTGCCTCGTCTGCAAGCTCCCCGCCAGCAAGCTCCTCGTCATCAAGCAGCGCACAAGCAGTCAGCACTGCAGGTAATGCTCAGTCCAGCACTTCCGCAAGCAGCGTAGCAGCTTCTTCGTCGAGCAGCGTTGTCGCATCTTCGTCTTCCTCTTCAATTGGCAGCTTGCCTCCTACCAGATCCCAGGCTGGCAGTTCTTCATCCTCGGTCCAATCTAGGTCCTTGGTGAGTACCGCGCAAACTGGTGGCCAAGTTTCTGGCACACCAATCTCTTCTGTCTCCTCAAGCAGTCTAAGCAGTGCAAGCAGCAGCAGTTCATCAGCCTACCTGCCTCCTGCTAGAGGGTCAGCCTCTTCCTCTTCAATCTCGTCACAACAGTCTTCATCTTCTCCATCCTCGTCACAACAGTCTCAATCCCCTTCGCCTTCCCCGAGCTCAACCTCTTTGAGCTCGTCATCCACAGCCGTGGCTTCAAGCACGAGGTCGTTCCCAATGCCCCCCTCGGAGACGGTCATCAAGACTGCAAGCAATGGATCGCCTTTCAGTCTCATCTACAATGGTACCGGTACCTCTGAGAACCCCACCAACCCCGGCAACAGCAACCCGTCTACGTCGCCTCCAGTTCAATACAACATCACCGGATCTGACGACCAGACTGCCGCTGCCGACAACTGTGCCATCAAAGCTTCGAGCCTTGGGTACAGTTCTTTTGACCTGCAATTCCTTAACTCCGCACAGCAGTGGCAGTGCATGATTTACCCTTCGCCACAGAACAATACGTCTCCGTACAATGTTCAGAACAGCGATGTTCTTGCTGATTACCAGTACTCGCTGCCGATGCTCACCACCAGCAGCGTGTCCTCCTCGGCGAGTGCCTCTGCTACTAGCTACTCTACGATCAGTTCTGCTTGGACAGGAACCGTCGCTTCGACCTCGACCATCCCCGGCTCTAGTGGCCAGGCGGGTACCGTAGTCGTTCTCCAGCCTTCCAGCTACTCAACAGTCAGTTCTGCTTGGACTGGGACTGTTGCCTCGACCTCCACTATTCCTGGATCTGGTGGCCAGCCGGGGACCGTCGTCGTCCTACAGCCATCCAGCTACTCTACCCTCAGTTCTACCTGGACTGGCACTCAAGCCACTACCACCACGATCGCTGGACAATCAGGCCAACCTGGGACCGTGGAGGTTCTTCAGCCCGCCTCATACTCGACTGTCAACTCGACCTATTCAGGAACCGTCGCGTCTACAACCACGATCGCCGGCGTCAGTGGAAGCCCAAACACCGTAGTTGTCTACCAGCCCGCTTCAACGAGCAGCTACTCTACTGTCACCTCGACCTGGACAGGAACTGTGGCCTCTACAACGACCATTGCAGGGGCGTCAGGACAGCCTGGCACAGTCCAAGTTTACCAGCCAGCAACTGCTCGCTACTCGACTGTTAACTCTACCTGGACTGGTACAGTTTCGTCAACAACCACCGCATCTGGCGTCAACGGCGGTCCTAACACTGTAATCGTCTACCAGCCTGCTTCAGCAAGCAGCTACTCGACTGTCAGTTCTACCTGGACAGGCTCAGTAGCGTCAACATCGACTGCAGCAGGCGTCAATGGCGCTCCAGGTACTGTTGTTGTATACCAGCCTGCTTCAGCAAGCAGCTACTCCACTGTCAACTCGACTTGGACAGGAACTGTGGCGTCTACAACCACGATTGCTGGACAGAGCGGACAGCCTGGTACGGTTGAGGTCTTCCAGCCTCAAGCCAATTACGCCACTGTCAGCTCTACTTGGACTGGTACAGTCGCCAGCACTACTACTATCTCTGGCACAAATGGAGGTGCAGGCACTGTCATGGTATACCAGCCAGCTTCAACGACCAGCTACTCTACCGTCAGCTCTACTTGGACAGGCACAGTTGCGAGCACAACCACCATGTCCGGATCCGCTGGTCAGGCGGGTACCGTAATGGTATACCAGCCTCAAGGACAGGCCAACTATGCTACTATCAGTTCCACCTGGACAGGGACTGTTGCGAGCACGACTACCATGTCCGGATCCGCTGGTCAGGCGGGTACCGTAATGGTATACCAGCCACAAGCACAGGCCAACTACTCGACAGTCAGTTCTACCTGGACCGGAACAGTTGCAAGCACTACTACCATCTCTGGGTCAAACGGAGCTCCCGGCACTATTCAAATTTACCAGCCATCTTCAGCATACTCGACTGTCAGCTCCACCTGGACAGGCACAGAGGCCATGACCACCACTGTCTCTGCCTCAAACGGCTCGCCAGCTTACGTGGAGGTACTCTCCCCACAGACACAGGACACTGCCTACGACACCATTAGCTCTGCCTCGTACTATACCGGCTCCACAGCATACACGACCACTCTTGCTACTCCTTCAGGAACAAATGATGGCACAGTCGCAATTGTGACTCCTTACGCCTACAGCACCTCCTTTGCAGGCTACATCAATGCGACTACCAGCTCATTCTCCACCATCTACCCTACAGATGGCAGCGGTACAGCTACTGTGCTCGCATATGGCGATGATTCCACAGTGTACAACACTGCCAACACAACTGCTTACTACACTGGAACCACCACAAGCTTGAGCACAATCGCAAGCCCATCTGGTGGCAGCGCGGGTACCGTTCAAGTTGTCGCCCCCTATGCTTATACAACATCGTTCGCCGGCTACATTAGTGGAACTACCTCATCCTACTCTACCATCACCCCGACTGATGGCAGCGGTACCGCCACTGTGCTGGCGTATGGCGACGATGCCACTGGGTACGCTACAGCTAGCTCAACACTCTATTACACCGGAACGGCTACATCATTGAGCACAATCGCAAGCCCATCTGGCGGCAGCCAGGGCACAGTTCAGGTCGTCGCGCCGTACGCCTACACGACAACGTTCGCTGGTTACATCAACGGCACGACGTCTTCCTACTCCACTGTCACTCCTACCGATGGAAGCGGAACGGCCACCGTCATGGCTTACGGTGATGATGCTACAGGCTACACCACAGCCAACTCCACCATGTACTACACAGGCACAACCACCTCGCTGAGCACAGTTGCAGCGCCTTCTGGAGGTAACGAGGGGACGGTGCAAGTCATAGCCCCATATTCATACACCACGACTTTCGGCGGCTATGTCAACGGATCGACTTCTTCTTACTCCACTGCCACACCGACAGACGGAAGTGGAACAGCCACAGTCTATGCTTATGGAGCAGACGCCACGGCATACGACACAGCCAGTTCTACGTTGTATTACACAGGAAGTACTACCTACTACTCCACCATTGCCGCTCCCTCAGGAGGTGCCGATGGATCTGAAATCATGGTCGTGCCTTACGCCTACAGCACAGTCTCTGGCACCGGATACGCCTCAGGCAATGCCACGTCCTACTCGACTGCTTACCCCACTGACAGCTCGGCGGGTACCGCAACAGTCTTTGCGTATGGCCCAAGCAACACTGCATATGTCACCACGAGCGGCTATTACAACGGTTCTGTAGTTTCGACTACGACTCTGGCAACCCCCTCAGGAGCTGCGGCGGGTACTGTCGAGGTCCTGGAGCCTGATGCGACGGACTACACAGTCGTGGCCACCTCGTTCTATTCGGGCGCCACTACATCATACTCTACTGTGGCGACGCCAACTGATGATGTGGAGGGCACTCTCGTCGAATACAAGCCTTCGAACAGTGCCTGGTCCACCGCTGGCACATCGTACTACGCCGGTTCCACTACATCGACCCAAGTTGTGGTCAAGCCATCTGGTGATAATGCCGGTGTCATGCGTGTCTGGGTACCCTCTTCGACAGGCTACAGCACCACCACAGGTTATTACAACGGTTCGACAACCTCTTACTCTGTCATCGCATCTCCGACAGACGGCTCGAGTGGCGAGGAGGAAGAGTTCGACCCTGAAGCTGGTGCTCAAAGCTCAACATCTTACTGGACCGAATCGACGACTAGCTATTCCACTGTGGCTACTGCGTCAGGCACGCAGAGTGGCGTCGTAGATGTGTATGCGCCTTTCAACTACACCACATCTACTGCGTACTCCAATGGCACTACTGTCTCGCGCTCCACCGCTTATCCTACAGATGGCAGTGGCCAGGCTACTGTTGTGGAATATGACCCTATGGCGGGTGCCCAGACCACCACATCCTATTGGACCCAGACTACAACCTCCTACTCCACGGTCGTGACTGCGACAGGCACCCAGAGCGGTGTGATCGCCGAGTTTGCACCTTATAACTACACGACGAGTACCGCGTACTCTAACGGCACTGCTGTCTCTCGCTCCACTGCATACCCAACAGATGGCAGTGGCCAGGCTACTGTTGTAGAATATGACCCCACGGCGGGCGCCCAGACCACTACATCCTACTGGACCCAGACTACAACCTCTTACTCCACGGTCGTGACTGCGTCAGGCACTCAGAGTGGTGTGGTAGCTGAATATGCCCCATACAACTACACGACCTCCACCACATACGTAGCTGGTAGCAATGGTACCGCAGTCTCTCGATCAACCGCATTCCCAACCGATGGTAGCGGCCAGGCGACTGTCTACGAATCTGACCCACAAAGTGGTGCGCAAAAGTCCACCTCGTACTGGACAGGAAGTACCACTTCTTACTCTACAGTTGTTGCACCCTCTGGTTCAAATGGCGGCTCCATCAACGTTTATGCGCCCTACTCCTACACAACCTCCACCACGTACGTGGCTGGTAGCAACGGGACTGCTGTGTCTCAATCAACAGCTTATCCCACAGACGGTAGTGGGCAAGCAACAGTCTATGAAGCGGATCCTCAAGCGAATGCTCAAAGGTCGACCATATACTATTCGGGCACAACTACATCATCCTCCATTGTTTCCTCAGCTTCTGGATCGCAAGGAGGAAGCGTCGACGTCTATGCCCCGTATCAGTACACCACATCCACTACCTACGTCGCAGGCAGCAACGGTACAGCTGTTTCACAGTCAACCG
>Ga0268246_10000627_pt1 | contig 14283 bp, 13 predicted proteins | sample AgamicOrSfe_FD_200242 | JGI IMG/M metagenome (GOLD analysis project Ga0268246, IMG submission 200242) | Agave microbial communities from Guanajuato, Mexico - Or.Sf.e (v2) (version 2) | ecosystem: Host-associated > Plants > Phyllosphere > Phylloplane/Leaf | place: Guanajuato, Mexico | collected...
GGTCCAAGCCAAAAAAGATCTATTGCACGTCCGTAGTCTGTATAGCCATGTTCTTCTGCAACTTCCTTGCTGCTGGCCCCTCCACCTCGATTGTACAGATGACCGTCGATTTCTTTGGGCCTCCTGGCCCCTCGTTCGAGGGTAACATCGCAAAAGTCGCCTATTTTTTCACCACGACTGCACTCCTGCAAGGGCTTGGTAATCTCATTTGGATGCCCTTGATTGTCAAATACGGCCGACGACCCTCATATCTCATCTCCTACACTGGATATACTGCCTGCGCCATCTGGTCAGGAACGGCAAAGTCTTATTCCGCCGAGCTTGCTTCTCGTATCCTCCTGGGATTCTTCTCTGGCAGTGCGGAGTGCATAGCGCCATTGACTATTGTGGATATGTGGTTTCTACACGAGCGGGGTTTGTGGATGGCAGCATACAACTGTTCTCTTGCTGCGGGTGTTTCGGGAGGAATTATCCTTTCTGGCTTGATCACCATTACTTATTCCTGGAGATTCATTTATTACATAGCCGCCGCCTTCATCGGCGCGATAACAGTTCTGGTATTTTTCACCTTGCCAGAAACCGCTTATAACAGATCTTCGATCGATGTACCTACCGAGCTCCAGGCAGTCCCGGGAATGTGTTACGAGGGTATCGAGCCACGACAAAATAGCATGGTCAAAACCCAGGCTGAGCATATCGAAGCCATCGATGTCGAAGTTGGTGTTTCATCACCTACGGCCGCTCGTCCCATCCCTAAAAAGCATACCTGGACCCATACCCTCAGGACCTTTCAAGGTACATTGACAGAAGAGAGCTTCTGGCATATTTTCTATCGCCCCGTCGTGCTGCTTGCTTTACCTTCAGTACTGTGGGCAACACTGGTCATGGCAGGTACGATCGGTTTCTTGGTTTCCATCTCATCCAACTTTGCCTCGGCTTTTGCAAGCACGTACGGTTTCGATTCCACAAAGTCTGGCCTTTGCTTCATTAGCGGACTCATCTTTACGTTCCTGGGGCTGTTCGGTGGGGGCATGACGTCGGACTTTGTCGCAGATTCCCTTACGAAGCGCAATGGTGGTATTAGAGAGCCGGAGATGAGACTTCCTGCCATTATGGTAGGGTTAGTGACAATGCCATTAGGCTTAGTCCTCTATGGCGTCGGCATCAACAACGCACTGCGTGAGTCAATTGCGGTGATGTATTAGTGCTTTCCCTAACGATGAAATCTCTAGATTGGACTATTCCTACGCTTGGCCTTGGATTTATATCCTTCTCATGTGCTTCTGCCACAAACGTCTCCTTAACCTATGTCGTGGATGCATATCGTCCCATTGCTGGAGAAACGATTGTCACGCAGCTCGCTTTCAAGTCCTGCTTCGGTTTTCTGCTCAGCTTCTACACCAATCCATGGATCCAGGAGATCGGATATACAAAAGCTTTCGGAAGCATGGCAGGCATCTCAAGCGCAATCTTGATGCTTTGGGTCCCGCTTTACATTTGGGGCAAACAGGTTAGAAGGGCTACCATGAAGTGGGATCTCATGACTAAGACGATTGGCTGGAATGAAGATCGTGAGGTGAGAATGATTCTCAGAGTATTCCGAATCCAATGCTGATATAACAACCAGGTCGGTGAATAATCATACCTTCAGCGCACCACGAGTAGCTGTCTATGATAAAGCCAGAATAGAAAGGAAATATGATGAAGTGATTGAATGGTATCGATCTTAAAGTTGTAAGTTGAGGTCATGACATCTTGTCATACTTTCTCAGCTCTGAAACACAATCTCCAACAATCAAATCATCTACCTACCTCCACTATTTTGTGTTCCTGAATTGTTCAAATCTTCACTTTCATGAATATTACGGTTGACTTTCTATGTTTCGACGCAATGTACACGACGGTGGGTCGGCTGTAAAGGTAATCGGCGGGGCTTAGGACTTGCGCGTGGCAGACTTGAATCGTGAACTGTCTAAATCTTTAGTCTCACTGCCCAAGAAGGCAGCAGCCAGTGTAGCTCAGCAAGTGGTCCATATGTGCTCAAAAATGCCAGATGATTGACCGCAAAATGCTCGCATATCAATGCAGGATCCGGCAAGCCCAGCCATAAGACGTTGAGATCCGGGATATGGCCCAGGGTTCAGGGTCGTGAACTATATCCTAATGAACCTGATCAAATCTTTATTTTGCGTATTATTCTAGGTGTGGATGGACTGGGAGGTATGGCAGCAATCCAGACTATATATAAGGTGATGTCTCGAGATCTCGCATGATCGCACTCATGCCGATCATCTGCAGAAGTCTCCAGCGCATTGGTAGCAACTTTGATGACATCGGTTCCCGTGAGTCGTAGACAGTGCCATAGAAGCCTCTTCCAACCTAGCGACAGACACACGTAAAGCTAGCAAGGAGAATAACGGGCTGATTCACGTCCCAGAGCTCGGTGTCTCAGGAGTTTCCCGTCGTCATTGTATGCGGTCAACATGTTTGTGATTGAAGCTTCCTCTTGCAAGGACAGCTGGTTGGGTCCTGTTATATTATGCAGCAGCTGTAGTGGCAAGACATAATGATTACTGAAGTGACTCAGCAGAAAAGTGCGAGTATCCGCTTTGGTGCGATGCATGCTGTGCACGATTGTGTGAACGCGTTGTGGAAGTTGTCCTTGCAAGCTCGATCTTTGGCATCAATCAGACAAGCGCAAGATTTCCTTGTTTGGTTAATACCTTGCATAAGCTGTGGGATGTGATAGCGCTGCGTGCCCTGGCATGACGGGGGCAGCTGAGCTTTGTCTCCGAGGGCCTGTGTCCCTCAGTGCTGGGCTGGCCCTCAACTTTGGTCGCCAGCCATGCAACGTCGCCCCATCTCCATACAGACCTAGCAGTATACACACATCCAATTCCCCTCTAGCAACTGCTACAATGCGACAAAGAGCTTCTGGGATCTTGCTGACGTGTGGCTTCAGCTGGCGGCAGCGAATCTTGGCGACTTGTACATAGAAGAGCCTAGCCCATGGTTCTCGATGTCGACCATGGAGCCTGAGGCGTGAGGTAGGGGATATAGGTGCGTGGATACAAATCATACCAGGTAGCATGAAGAGCACATCGCCTGATACTATAATTATCAGGGGGAACCAACCAGGAGCAGGCTGCCACCCATCAGGTGTCTTGCACGACGATACATGTAGTGCGCCTCGTAGCTGCAGATAGAGATCTTCAGTGTGTATGCATCAAAGCTAGGAAGCTCGTCGGCACCGGACCCAATAAAGATGCCCTGCTGTTCGCTGAGTCCGCAAAAGAATTTGTGCCCCATATCCGCAGCCTCGAACTTGAAAATAACCAGGGGTTCGACTGTCGGAGAGAGGCTGCGCCCGCGTACAAATTTGCTGATATCGATCCTGTCGCAGCGACAGAGGTACAAGCCCGCGTGTTCGCTGAGATCGCGGAAGAATTTGTGCGGTCGTATGCAGTGCGTGGAGCAGTGTCGATGTCCACAGTGTGTAGAACGAGGTCCGTGTCCATAGCAGACAGTAATCCATAATCATCTCTAACATCAGATCTGGCGTCTTCTAATCGCCGCAGCACATCTTCTGAGAGGCGAAGTGGATCGTGAGCTTTCGAGGCTTCGCAATTGCACGCTTAATGATCAGAGTATTGATAGCCTTTGCCAAAAGTGGTGAGCTTGTCTGGACGACAATACCGCTGAACTGGTGCGTTGGTCGTACGTTCACCCTGGACGGCTTGACACTCGGTGCAGATGTGCTCTGCAATCGAAATACCGTCGATTGAAGCAGACCTTTCGGCCTTGGTCCAGTATCAGGGTGCAAGGTCAGCCGTGGAGCGTTTAGTGTGAACGTATTTAGCGACAGTGCGATACTCGACGAGAGTCACAACATGCCTGAGTGATCGGCGGGCCGTTGAGTGCCGAACAGAGTTGCGAGGCCATCGGCTTGTGGGTGTTCGAGGTGAGCGTATAGTTGGTGTTCGAGCTGAACGTGTGGTCGTTGTTCGGGCTGAGCGTGTGGTCGACGTAGGCGGTGGAGGCTGGTTGGAAGGCAGCGGATGGCTGTCCGGTGGCGAGGAGAGGCTACTACTACCTACGCTGGTAGGGCGCTGAGGGTTGTATTGTCGTGAGTCTATCGCGGGGCGCTTAGAGAATTGAAGGTGACGATCGGATATCAGATTTAGAAGTACTTCTGCTTGGCGAGTCCTAGTACTTTTACATCTGTCGAGCGATGTCTTGGTATACTGGTTTCCCCAGTTGTCACATTCGTCGCAATATTGACCGCTCTTTGATGGCATCGCGTTACAGCAGGAACATGTTGACATCCCAGCACTTCTCCAAATGCGTCATCGTCATCTTCAAGTGCGATCGTGGGAGCATGACGGTCTGCTCCGGTCATAGCCTTGACAAGTGCTTGGATCTTGAGCTTGGTCGTGGAGGACATGAGACGCAATTGCCTTATGCTGGTACCATCCTCACGCAGTCAATGAGGTCACAGGTGGTTCACGCGCTACTCTAACTCGGCACAGATCTCTCAAACCACTGACAAAAAGGTAAGCACCGTCGAATGCTGTCATGGTGCGGAAGATTGTTCCTTCCGTGTAGAGGATGTCCGAGACTTCGCCCAGTTGGGTCCGCAGACCAGGACTGGGGTGTGGCCTTCTTTGTGTATGGCGATACGATGATCCAGCTGAAGGCAATGACTGCAAGGTAGAGTATGACGAGTGTCAGCTTGTTCCCTGCTCGTCACGTCGGGCTGGGACTGGTCGTCGACTCCGCCCAGTATGCAGCAGCCTCAGCCAAATCATCTTCTACTTGTGAATCGCGACCCTGGTGCTTGAGATCTCCGTTGGAACGCTCTGACTGCAGCGCCAATTGACGAACCTCGTACCTATACCTTTTACTTCCCAGCAGCTTCGCAATCGTTTCAGCTTGTGGTTGGAAATTCATCGCTTCCAGCGGACCTGGCTTCATTCCAATCGGGCACTGTAGCTCAGAACACGAACCGCGCTACCTCAGTCTCGCGATGGTTGAGCGACTCGTGTAATATACATTGTAAAGTTTCCGTATGCTTTGTATGCGGCGAACGAACATTACTCCGCCCTTATGGAGATGTGGGTGAGTAATGTTCTTGATTCAACAATGGTGCCGGGAGACGCTATGGCGGCGCGGCCACAATGAAATGTCACTGTACTAGTGTCATGATTGCAGTTCCATACTAGAGCGAAGGGTCGACCACGGTGGTCTCTTGTCGATGAGTGTGGCGAACAGAACACGCTTGTCGCGAGGTAAGAGATGTTAAAAGCCAGATGACAAAGGCCAGCGGCGAGAGAAAGATGACAAGAGACCGCTCCATTTGGCAAAATGAGAATACTGGTTTTTCATCACTGCAGCAAGCTCGTGATAGTGTCGATGTCGACCAGGTGTCGTCAACTTTGCTTGCTCAAGAGGGAAATTTCCATCATCAATTCTAATGTCGGGTATATATATACAATGGTACTCACAAGCTCATAGAGCTCGACGGGGTCTGCTCGCTCGCTGAGCAAGGTGATTGTGCCGTAGACAACTGTCGGTGTCCACGGATGAAGCACTGTGCGGCATGTCCCGTCTGCCGCGCAAGGATCGTTGCCCTCACACTATGCCGTGGACCGGAAGCTGAATGCACTGAACACGGTCCGACTGCTGTGTTGAGTTGGCATTTACGTGCAATGGAGAGCTCTCGGCACTCATGTAGCAAGGGCTTGCCGCACGTCTCACGTCTTGCAGTGGGACATTGCGATATCACCCACACACCATGCCGTCTCTCGCAACCTCCACAGTAGGCTGCGCACTCTTGCTGTCAACGTGGCCATCGCCCAAAGTCTGCTTCTCCACTCTGCCCTCAGGCTCCAAGCCAGCGTCTCTAGTCTGCTGTTCCTCAGCAGCAAGCCGTGCTTTCTCCTTGCGGCTGAGTTGCATAGCTCCATTTTGAAGAGCTTCTGCTGGCAGTGGCCGCACATACGGCTGCATGATCCACCAAGGTCTTCGGCAGCGAAGCACAGCAGCATTGGATGAGAGTGTGACATCAGCTTCGGCCTCCGCAAGCTTCTTCTCACCCTCATCAGGAGCGCCAGTGGCAACATTTTTCTTGGCTTTCTTGTCACTTTCGACAACCATGCCGTCATCAACTCCATTTTCGTAGTCCAGCAGTCCTTGTTTGACGACAGCCTCTGTGAGCTGCAGGACATTCTCGAAAGCAGCGATGTCGCCTGCTCGTGATCGTGCGAGTGCGTCACGGACGTGGGTGTGCTTCGCGACAAGCGGCCGGAGCATGTGGAAGAGATGTGCTTGCACGACTTTCAGATTGATGGAGAGTACAGTGTCTTGCTTCTTGCCTTTGGAAGGTTCAGCACGCATTTCTGCTCGTTTGCGTTTCTTCGAAGGGACAGGCGTGGCTTCTGATGTCGGTTGTTGAGGTGGAGATATTGCTTGTTTATCGGCGACAGTACCATTTCGCAGAGCTGAAGGAGCTGTGGCATCAATGTCCGAGGGCAGGAACAATGATGCTCGTTTGGGAGGGTCAACCTGAAGAACGTGTTCATACAAGATGTCCATGTAACGACGGAAAGCAGCGTCCATTCTATAGCCACCTTTGCCATCTCTCCCGCGCCAGTAGTCACGTCCTTCTTGACCCACTGGTGGTGGTTCAGCAAAGATAGACGGGTCATACAAGTTTGCTTCAGCACTCATCACTGCGTCAGCACCTGTTGCTTGCAAGCATTCGTCAATGTCTTCATGCTGTAAGATGTTGCCATTGGCGAAAATAACAGTTTCTGGCGGTAGTTGCTCGCGTAGGTATCGCAATATTGTCCAATCCGCCAAGCCTGTGTTGTGGCCCTTCTGATCCCGTTGTCGCCCATGGACGGTGATAATGCTAGCACCTGCTGCCAGCACCATCTTGGCATATTCCAGTGTTCGTTCTTTTGTCTCCAGCACGCGTATCTTTGCCGTCACCGGAACTGAGAGGTTCTTGTGTAGATTATTTATCAGGTCGTGGATCAATTGCCATTCCTCCTGTAGGAAAGCACCATATTTGCCTTTCCTCGCAATTCCTTGCGGACATCCAAGGTTGAGGTCGACTGCGTCGCAAAATGGCGCAACATATTTGGCAGCGTTGAGGAGATCGGAGGGCGAGTTCGAGCAGAACTGGACGAAGAGTGGTCGGTCAACGGAAGGGTTGCCGTCTAGTCGAAGGTCTGAGGAAGGCAGAGGAGTTGTGACTTCGGAGGGTTCAGGAAGAGTGCGATGAAGAGGTTCGAAGTTGGAGGCTCGGTATTTGGGTGTTTCATGGAACATTCTTGAGTGAAGCATGGGACTGTAAGCTAGGAGCTTCTTGGAAGATTCTGGCGTCATGAAAGAGCGTGTAAGGAGTCGCCATGCCTGGAATGTTGACATCAGTGAACGTTCACACAGAGCTGAAGAGCAAACAGAACTTACAAACTCAGACTGGTCGACCATTGGTGCAACGACGAAGTTGGGTTCGCCAATGGATTTGTAGAACTCGCGTCCATGAAGCTTGCCCGATGTGTTCTCCATGTTCGTGCTTATGTCTGCTGCGGGAGTACCAGGTGTGGTCGCCATATTGTGGAAAATGCTCGTAGAGCGCTGTGTGCTTGCTGTAGACGTATGGAATCTGCGCAAAAAGGTCACCAAGCAGCCAGCGAGACGCTCGGCACGGCCAGGCGAAAGAATAGTGAATGACAGCTTGAAGTGAGGGAGAAACAAGTTCCTGTTTAGTGTTGGTTTCAAGTGACAAACGCTGGACACTTTTTGGTCGATCGCCTTCGGATTCCAGGGACTCAAGTCACATGTCAAATATCAAGCTTTATCACGTGAGTCTTGGCGCAGACCCTCTCTGCAAAAATCCTATCCATCAACGACACTTCACCATTACCTTTGCCAAACCTACTCTTCCTTTCTCATCTCACAATCTAAACCTGTTTCAGTCACTTTTTTCTTGCAAAGATGGTCCGGCAACTCGCTGACTATTGTTTGATGTGACTGAGAAGAGCAACAGGAGGTTCTAAACAAAGACGTAAGTTTCTCTGCAATTCACACAATGCACTTTCATCTTATGATGATAATACCTGCAAATTATATCACAGACCTGTTCGGAACAAATCATGTCGATGTTTGCTTGGAGACCTACTGACTACCCACCTCCTAATCCTGCTCGTTTCTGCTTGTTGTCACTGAACACCAGCTAACCACGAGAAGCAGATGTGTTACCATAGCATTAGCAATCTTGACACACCGAAGGGCTTTCCGCCATAACCAAAATCATTCGTTCAACGAGTTTTCCTTGCTTAGGATTTATTTCCACGTTTTACGCTCCTTATCTTTGTCTTTGTGAAACTGCCTCCAAACACGACCTTTGTTGTTGCACAATGAAATCACAAGACAATTCTCTACGTCGTCTTTGTTCAGTGTGCTGTTCTGCTACATTGACAAAGCCACTGGTGTATTGTCAACGACAAAGAGGTGAACTGTGCTATACATAAAGGTCTTCATCTGCACAGCTGCGGCTTCTTCCATCCTTTCATCAATTTTCGTGCACATCACCAACTCACCATCGAATCTGTCCACTCAACCTTCACCCACGACATCTTCAGCTTGTACAATGTCGTTCTCGAAGCCTCTCCCGTCTTCACCCCACATTCGCAAGCCCACGTTGCCCTCGATCTCCAGTATCGTTGACCTCAACGCTGGTCTCATGCCGCCAGGGTCTCCAGACAATTACAGTCAATACTGCAATCTCACTCCGATCACCCCTGTGGTTCCGTCTGGTCACGGATCCGTGGAAGTCGACATGACGAATGCTAACATGCACACTGCTCAACTTTCTGGAGATCAGATTGCGATGATCAGTGTACCTGAGACATCGGCCACGACGGACGTCGAGATGTCCAGCGACGGCACAGTTCCTGGAGAACGGGTGCCATCGCTGACTGTCGATGACGCGATTGATATTGACCAGCTGCTTTACGAGTTCCAACAAGCAATCACGGAATCATTGCCTCAGGAACAACAACCACAGTTCATCCACAGTATGCCTCAACCAATCTTCGATACCGAGATCTTCCAGAAGCCTGCAACACCGCTCAGGTCTAGCTTCGCGGACATGAATATCGACCCTCGAGCAACGATCATCAACCAGGAACCCCAGACTGAGTATCCAGCCATCATGGCTGCACAGCAGCAACCTTACTACTACCCGCAGTCTACGCAGTATCCCGCGGTCACACCAGCACCACAACAAGCTTACTGCTACCCACAGTCTACGCAGTATCAAGGTCAGCCCCAATTCTACGCCGCCGCCCCACCGTTGCAAGCCTCCGTCCCCACCGAGCCAGCCTTCCCCGTCCAGCAACCAGCACTTCGAACCATAACTCCTCAGCTCCGACGTGTCCTCAAACCCAAGACATTGAAGAAACCAGCTGCCACTGCCTCCAAAATCACCTACAACGCCGAAGCCCCCAAGAAAACCGGCGCCTTTCGCACCGTCCGCATCAATGCCTCCACCATCGGCCTGAGCACCCGCACGGGCAAAATCAACAACTGGGACCCCCTCACCGACGGCGGCTACATCACCCCTCCTGCGCCCCTTCCCTGGACCGACGCCGCCACCGGCTTCACCTTCACCTACAACAAATGGGGCGAGCTAAAATCCACAACCCTGACCGCCCACCAGCTGACAACCTACCTCCTCTCCCGCTCCAACCCCCGCCATCAACAAGGAGGCCCCATCCTCTACCTCCAACGCACCCCCGCTGACTCCGCTCGCAGATACCCAACCACCGCCTCCTCCACCTGCCGCCTCGCCTCCTGCCCCGGTCACCTGCACTCCGGTCGCAAAATCGCAGTCGGCGCCTACCGCGTCGCTATCGATGAGCGCTGGGGCAGGGTTGCGAACTCGGACCCCATGGTCGTTGCGGGATACGTGCATCTCTACTGTCTGGAGCGCTTCCTTGATTTGCCGGGGCTTGTGGCTAGGGGTGTGAGGTTCCAGGTTGATGAACGCGTTATCGACACGGAGCCGAGAGGGAGGTTCGCGCCGAGTTTTGTCGGTGAAGGTAATGTCGGTCGTGCGGAGGCGGATGTTGCGAAGAGATTCATCAAGGCCCTGACCGCGCCCAGCCAGGCCGCTGCACTGATTGCTCTGTTCCCCAACGGCGGCTACCCAATCTACGCCTCCTACCCGCTCGGCGGACGGAAGCCCCATGCTCGGACTCTCGTTGCTGCAATGACGACCGTCAAGAACGCGGCGATCCCGCAAAGTAAGATCAAGATGTTCACCGAGCGCGGTCTCAAGCGCAGCCATCTTTTAGTCAACCTAGGGGACCTGGAAGTTAGTGAAGTGGCTAAAGCTAACGAGATCATCAGGAAGAGTAAGGCTTGGAAGAGTGGGAAGGGCGAACTGATGTGGGAGGACGATGTTGTTGAGCTCAGACAGGGGCTTGAGGTGGTGGTGGAGGAGGGGAGAGCGCCCGAGGAATTGGTTGAAGGAGATGTGGGCGGAACAGGGAGGAAACGGGGACGTACTGATGAGAATGTTGAGGATGAGGACCCTGAAGACGAGGGCGAGGATGAGAGGGAGTACATGCCAGCTGTCCAGGCCAAGCGCGCCAGGATGTCGTAAAAGATTGGGAAGAGCTGCTAAGTAGACGTTGTTTGGCGCTGGCGTCAACACAATCTCTGCTCAGCTGTGTGTACAACATTTCCTCCTTTTCCTCCATACTACATACTCAAGCCCTCTACATCTCAATCTACCTATACATCCATTTTCCATTATGCATTTTCCAGTCCGCTGTACTATGAACCCTTATGGTCCAATCCCGCATCCACATCGTCATGACTTTTCCCCGTCCTCCCGTCCTCCCTTTCGCAAACCTTCCCCTCCCATGCTGCAAATCTTTGATCAAGCAACTCGACTTCCACGCCATCTGCGTGCATAACGCACACCCCGACTTGCTGGCATCCTGGTGCGTGCCATTACGTCTGTACGCCACGGACCGCTAGCAGAACAGGTGCGTGGCCTCATCGGTAAAGTAGAGCGTCAACATGGATGATAGATCCTAAGCCAGCCAAAATACTTAATACTTAGGCGAGAGACGCCCACGGAACTGGTCCTGCGCATGACGAACCACGTTTCCCAGGACGCGCGGACTCTCCGATCGGGTGTCCAGACACTGGAGAGCCGTGGTGTTCCAGCAGTATCGCACGTCCGTCAATGTGAGGTAGTGTTGATCCAGCTGGATTTTGAACGAATCGCCATAGGCGGGCATTCTGTTGGCCATGACAGAAGACGATCCACAACGAATCAAAGGCAGTTCGGAAGGACTTACCATAGGTATTCATACTCTACCATCTTCCACTCTAAACACCCTGATCACCTTCCGCTCCCTCTCACCCTCCTCGCCCTATCTATCCTCCCACAAACTACGCGTCAGATACCTCCATCCCATACCTCCTAGGGTGCACATCCAGTCCCCATTGATCCTCCATCTCTCGCAGCGTGACAGGCCTCACCAATGCGTAAAGTTCGAGGATAGGATAGCCGTACTTTGATTGCTTCAAACCTGCATTGAAGTCTTCATTGCCAATCCCCTCCGGCTCGGCTGGCACGGAGCCAGGCCAGGCGTATGTCTCACACCATGCGGAATGATCGCAATGTGTCTGCTCCTCGCCTCATGCATCAGTCGTTCGCTTCACGTTTCCCGTGATACCTCTCTGAGGTTATCAGGAGTAATGCTAAGAAATCCACGTCCTCGCCCCTCCTCAACACGTCCAGTCCTCCGTCTGGTATTCCCTAGAACCACCGGCGAATAATCTCGTCGCGTAAACGGTACTTGCGATACTCGTGATTCTTTTGTAACAAGGTATTCAGGCGTGATCATGTAAGCCCAACCCACCATGCGTGATACAAAAGGTTTCGTTTTCTACAACTACACTACAATGCCGCTACCTTATCTCCTAAGTGTCGCCCTGGGTATATAACGTGCCTGGATGCACACGCGATCCAGCATGCTCGCTCTTGCCATGCCATGCACAGCGAAGTCATCTTCCAGTCACCGTCCAGCCTGCAAATGAGGTCATATAATGCAAACGCCACTTCCTCCCATCCGTACCAAGACCATTCATACCCTGATCCCTTACCCACCCCTGCTCACCCCTGCCCATTCATGCCATTCATCCCGTTCATTCCATTAGCGCCCTGTCCTTGCCCTTGCTGCCCTTGCACCTGACCCTGCTGCCCCTGCTGTTGCCCCTGTTGCTGCTGCCTCATCATCATATTCTGTTGCTGCTGCTGCTGTTGCTGCTGCTGCCTCATCGCCGCAACCTGCCTCTGTCTCATCTGCAACGCCGCCACCTGATTCGGATTCAACTGCCCCGTCCTCGCAGGATCCAGCCCGCCCGCCATGGCCTGCGCCTGCATATTCGCCAATTGCTGCATATTCATAGCATTAGGGAAGACTTGGCCTTGGCCTTGACCCTGACCCTGTCCCTGTCCCTGACCCTGCGCTTGTGCCTGTGCTTGAGCCTGAGCTTGCGCTTGCACCATCGCCATATTCGGATTCCCGCCCGGCGTGAGCAATCCACCATTACCACCCATCTGGCCCTGTGCCTGCGCCTGCTGCATGCGCTGCTGCGTCATCATCTGCATCTGCTGTGCATTCTGCAGCTGCTGTCGTATGCGCGTTTTGCGCCAGAGCTCAAACTGCTGCTGTGCATCTGGTGGCAGGACGCCCTGGCTCTGGCGTTGCAGGTGGCCGAAGAAGGCGGTTCGTTCCTTCTCGAATGTCTGACGCTGGGCGAGTTGGCGCTGGGCTTGCGAGACGTTGAGGAGTTGATTTTGCTGCATTTGTGAGTTTTGGTGCTGCATCATCTGGGCTTGCGCGTGGGCTTGGGCTTGCGCGTGGTGCGCTTGTGCTTGGGAGGGGTTGCGGGTCATGTTTTGGGCCATGTTTGCCATTTGTGGGTTGAAATTGAGTGCAGCGTTGTTGAAAGCTTGCTGCTGGGCTTGTCGCTGCTGTTGTTGTTGTTGTTGCTGCTGGGGCATCTGGTTTTGCATGATGCTTGCTTGAGCGGTTCCCTGATGGCCCATCATTTGCTTGCGGTACTGCTCTTGCATGGCCATGCGCATATTTTGCTCGCGGATTTGTTGCGGGTTCATCCCTTGCATTTGAGGAGTTTGACCTTGCATGTTCGGCACGTTTGGAGAGGTCATCTGTTGCTGTGCTTGCATCATTGCTGCATGCTGTTGCGGACTCATCTGGTTGGCCATTTGAGGAGGAGAGCCTTGCATCTGTCCACTTGCCTGTGCTTGCGCTTGTGCAGCCATGTACGCACGTTGTTGTTGTCGCTGCATAATCAAAGCTTGCTGTTGCTGGCTCATTTGCTGGCCATTAATTTGTGGTGTGCCGTTCATGCCCATCATGGGCGTGCCTTGCATGCTACCCGCAGGTGGACTTCCTTGGTTCGGATGAGGTTGAGGTGTGATATGGTGAACAGGCTGACCGTTGGCTAGCAAGGGTGTCATCTGCGGCATCTGAGGTGTACTATGCATATGTGTTTGTTGGCTCATCTGGCGTGCCATCTGCACCTGTGATTGCGACAGTGCCGACTGTGGACGTGCAGGGCTATCAGCATGACCTTGACCAGAGCCGGTCGCAACCATAGGAACACCTGCATTGTTCTTGCCTGGCTTGCCAACGACTGGAGAGGATTGTGCTTGGGATTGCCCATTGACCATTCCAGCTACGTGCTGACCTACTTGAGATTGCTGTTGCTGTAACATCTGTTGCTGTTGTTGCTGGGCTTGCGCTTGGGCTTGCTGTAAGAGAGAAGCTTGCAGATTTTGGGCTATCTGTTGTTGTTGTGCTGGATTGATTCGGCCTTGTTGTACCTGTTGGGTTGCTTGTTGTTGCGCCGCCGCCATAGCTTGTCGCTGCAGATGCTGCTGTTGCTTGTTTGGATCTTGCTGTTGAGCCATTCTTGCAACGTTCTCTTTCTGCTGCTTTTCGACATTAGCCTGATGCTCCTGTCTTGCTCGTAACTCGAGTCTTTCCTTCTGTTCCTGTTCTCGCTTTCTCTGAGCCTCCTCTTCAAGATGACGCTTGATGTCCTCCAAAGCTTTGAAGCGAGAAAAGTTCGGCACAAACTCGACGTTGCCTTGGCTGTCACCGTTTCCAGCATTTCCAGCAGCATTAGGCAGTCTTTCGTCCATGATAAGAGCAATACGTT
>Ga0268246_10000628_pt1 | contig 14272 bp, 18 predicted proteins | sample AgamicOrSfe_FD_200242 | JGI IMG/M metagenome (GOLD analysis project Ga0268246, IMG submission 200242) | Agave microbial communities from Guanajuato, Mexico - Or.Sf.e (v2) (version 2) | ecosystem: Host-associated > Plants > Phyllosphere > Phylloplane/Leaf | place: Guanajuato, Mexico | collected...
ATGTTATTCATGGGTATTGACAAGCCCTTCACGCAATACTAGCCAACAAGAAGGAAGCCTTTAAGGCTTATGCAAGATAAAATACTATACAGACATGAAGACATTACACGTACAGTACAATTTCGCCTATACATCCATCCGCCACACGCCCATCCTACCCCTCATGTCACCCCGACCGCAATTGCAGCGCCCCCGCTCTGTCCAGCATCCTCCCCATCTCCTCCTCCTGCGTGGCACTCCATCCACTCTGCCCATTCGCCCCGCCATCCACGCCCAATCCCACTGTCGCTACACTCCCCGCTACGCCCCTCTCCTGCGCCATTCTCCCCTCCCTCAGCTCCTCGAAAGACGTCGTCGGACTCGCATTCGTCGTCCTATACGGTCCCCATCCCTGATTCTTCATCTTCAGCCGTCGGATCTCCGACTTGATTTCCGCTTCTTCTGCAGACGCAGATGCTGTACTCGTGCTGGGATGTTTCGACGGGTTAGAGGAGCTAGCAGAGAGTGCGACAGGAGATTCCGAATATAGCTGATGGCTTGTTTTGCGTCCGAAGCCTTGTGTCACATTTCCGTTCATCTCCAGATCTGCTAATGCAGGCGTACCGTGCTGTCCTCCGGCTCTTGCCGCAGTAGCTTTAGCATCACCATCGCGGAAGCGCTTGAACAGTGCCTTTAGCGTGGGACCGGAACCGCAGATGATGGCGATTGGGAATTCAATCACGGTCCAGAAGTACGTGCCGAAGGAGTTCCAGGTGAAGTCGTCCTCGCCTGCTGGCGTCAGGAAGTCGCGGTAGCCCCAGTACATGCGCAGGACGGCGGCGACGGTGGAGAGCAGACCGACTGAGAAGAGGAGCCAGAGAGCAGCCTTTTGGGCACGGGGGAGTTGGATGTGCCAGATCATGGCGGTGGGGAGGAGGGTGATGATTATGTCGAGCATGACGTTGACGGCCTGGGTATATGGTTAGTAGGTGAGTGATGGGTGGGATACAATAGTACGTACGCCAAAGGAGATAATGAATACGCCCTTGTTAAAGCAGTGAAAGGTATTTTGTTCTGCCCAATATGGGTTGTAGGCATTCCAGAATGCCTGGAAAGGAATGCAGGCGCAGAAAAGAGCAATAACCGCGGCGAAGAATTGGAGAGTGAGGAAGATGAAAACGGTGCTGTTGATGTAAACGAAGGCTCTGCTTGGATGGCTTCGGGCTATGCGTCGGTAGAATAAAAGGATCGAAGCTTTAATTGTGAAGCTGGCAATTAATGCCAGTAATGTCACGGAGAATGTGTGCTGGATGAGTGTCAGTACTGGTGGGTTGAGTCGCTTTGTGTATTGTAGTACTTCAAGACAGGAATTTGAGGAAGTGAATGTCCTCAAAATCTCATCCTGTCAGCATACCTCAAGCCTTTACTTACTTTCAGTAATGTCAATATCTGCTCGCCAGTCAAATCGCAGATATGATGGTCAAACCCCGACACCTTTTCTGCATAACACACTTCGACCAAGTATGCAAGTGTGAGTCCCTGTTCTGGTCAGTAATGTTGACTCCCCTCGCCATCGACGCTACACATACCAGTCCAGCTAGCATAAACCAATCCGAGGCATCAACATTCTTTTGTATGAATCCTCGCAGCCACAACCTTGCACCAACCACAACCGTCGATACTGAGCCAAGAATCACTGCCGCCACGACGATGCCCCATCCCCGCACAATGATGTGGTCAGGATGGTCTTCACAGTATGAAGCCATTCTATATGTGATGAGATGATCCTGTCCTCACCTCTGCTTTAGTCACGAACCGCCTGCTGTTGTCCAGGTAGGTACAGTGATCTTCTCCAGTGATAGCTTGAGTCACAGGAGTGGTGGAGATGTGCGGTGCAATGTGGAAAGAGATAGTGATGAATGATGTGAAAGAGAGAAAGGCAGGGTTGTGCGCACGAGCAATCCAGTTGGCTGCTTGACTCAAGGATAGAAAATGCTCCTGTACAACTCTGGGGAGGAAGTTACAACACTTTATCACATCAAAGACGGGCCGCCAAGACGTTAGGTCGCAGCAGTTCAGCGTCGACCTTAGCGTAACGTCACATACGAGATCGTGAATTGACTGCGAACTGGGGTGGAAACGAACGACGAGGACGGCTTGGCACGAACACACTTCTGCCGTCAATGTCGTGCTACATCCAGACTCGAAAGGGTGTATTGGTGAGGCAATTAGCCGCTGGAGAGAGAGCATATTAGTACGATATCGCTGCCTTGAGCGCCAGCAGGACTCTCGGTTATTGCTCAAGGGTGTGACGCCAAAAGTGTCAAACTCGTTGTCCCCAGGAACGCAAAACAGCCGCCATCTGTACTGTCCTCGTGGCAGTGAACCTCAAAAAGCTTGGCTTCGCTTCTCCATGCAGAGTTTATAGGTTCCAGCGAACTCAAATGATCAAACGTTGATGTTACCGGCGGCAATTGCTATGGGGTATACGAGGTTTATTTAGCATATATCTCCGACAGGTTTCTTGCCATTGCCAGATTGGGATCTGATAGTCCGGCATTTGATTTCGCTTCGATCGGTGCTGGTGAGTGCGGGAATATACAAGGACAGCATAGTTCGTACAGACTTGGCGGAAGTGAGCGCTAAGCCGCTGTCTTGTAGCCGCGATGCGCTTAGCGAGGCACGAGGAACGTGGCAAACGGGGTGTAAGTGTGGTTGACGCTCAGGACACGAACCAGATGACTAAATAGCCTCATCTGATCCCAGGACTCCGCTGAGGTTGGATGACGGCACAGAGAAGAAAAGACGAGGTGTTCAGGTGAGATTAAATGGATGTGATGTCGTCGTGGGGACATCCACCCGTGAACCCCTGTTCATGGTCCTCTTCCTCCAATTCTATACCTGGACGAAGGCACATCTCAGATCTTGGAAGCGATGGCATTAGATACGCTTCCTCCGCTACTCTATATACGCCATGAGCCAACCACTGAAGCATTGGTCGGAGGCAGCTCCCTTAGATCACACTTGCTCGCTCTCGCATCACTACTCCATCGTGATTTCCAGCACCCGATCACGCGTCCACCAGTGACACCTTCCCAGCCGCAACCTTGAAGAAGATCGGATTATACGCACTCCAACCCATCTCCCTCAACTTCGCCATCGCTCTCGTGCGCCGTCTCGCGCTGAACCCCCGCTCACCACTTCCCTCCTCCACATCCAACTCGCGACATTGTCCAAACGGCCCAAACGCATACCGTCTCTCTTTTACCCAGGGCTCCTCGCCCGCCACGAAGGTTATCCACTTACTCCGCCATGCATGCCCCACAGACTCCGCGTGCGGGTTGTGACTGATATCTAGTCCGCCAAATAACATTACTAGGTCGACGCCGTGGTGGGCGCGAGATGAGGCATGCCATGGATTCGGCTCGTCGAATAAGTAGCGATACCACCGTGCGCTGCTTCCCTGCTCTTTTCGTGCCGCTGTCCACATGTCCTCGACTGGTAGTGCGAAGCGTGCGTCCGTTATGAAGTCCACCACGCCGTCTCGGCTGGCGTGGGCGCGGTTGGGAGCGATGCCGTACAATCTACGGAGGGCAGGTCCGTTGACGGGGTCGGTGTCGTCGAAGGCGGAGACTAAGCTGGCAGCTGACATCGGGTCTTGACCATTACGCCAGATGGAAGCTTCGTGCTCGACGTCGCCGAGCATGAGACGTTTTATCCGAGGTGTGAGTTGTTGCCAATTTGTGAGGGTGTGGTCGGAGGGGTCTTCTTGAAGGAACATGGAGACGACGTTGTGAGTGGAAAGAGCTTGCACAATGGCTGCCGCGGGTGCTGTAGCTACAGTTTTGCCTTGGTGTAGTTCTGATATGGTAGTGGAAAGTCTAGAAAGTAGAGAATTGCCGAAAGACAGAGGCAATGGCGGCGATAGATACAGCGACCCAGATGCAAGCACTCCGCTCAATGTAGGATCAGCTACTAGCTGAGCATGTGCATGAACTGCTCCGCTCGACTCTCCAGCTACTGTCAACCTCTCTGGATCACCTCCAAAGCCAGCAATATGGTTCTTGACCCAAGCAATAGCAAGTTTCTGATCTTTCAATGCTAGGTTTTTCTCTCCAGTCTGGTCTCCAAATGCGAACACATTCAAGCGGTAGTTGAATGAGACAAATATTATAGGTCGCCCTTCTTGTATTGACTGTGCGACTATCCTTGTCTGGTCACCGCATTTTGACGCTGCCGAGGGGAATGTGACTGTTTGTGATCCTCCATGTATCCATATCAATGTCGGTAGCTTCGCATCTGCTTTCGTCCCACTCGGCACTGTGATGTTCAGATTGAGACATTCGAATTCGTCTTCTGGTACGCGTACTACAGCCTCGTCCTCCGGTATTCGCAGAAGGTGGCCGACATCAACATGTACTTGCGGGCACTGTGGCCTCGAGGTGGGATCAGCGGACCAGCCCTGGACGGTCGTAATGCTTCCTTGCTCACCCAAATGTTGTACAGTCGACTACACCGTCGCCCAGCGTCTCGACGGGGAGAGGCACCGCGAATCTTTTGGGAATTGTTCCATATCTGATGCCGCGGTAATGTGTTACGGGCTCGCTGTATCTACTGTCTTCAAGGCCTTGTAGTGTCGCATCGAGGGTCGTATGCTCCAGAGAGGGCGTCATATTGCTTCAACCTGGGTATGGTTATATTCGGATTCCGGATTTGGCGGGAAGATGCATCGCCAGCAATGCACAACAAGCGACGTGGATGATGGACGGACTGGTGCGGAGAGCTGCAGAAGATGAAACAAATGCGGGGTTCGGCACTTCAATTGCCGGATTCTGAAACATCTCCAGAGCACGACGTCAAGTTGACCACTATGGAAAGTACATACAAATGAAGAAAACATCGCTTCGATCGCCTTATCATGCCCGCTTTAAATTCGAGTCGTTGTCGCCTCGCATGATCGTAGGCAAATAACGAGCATCGGTCCACAACTTTCAGTCCTGACATCCCTACTGACTCATCGTCCCAACAGCTGGAGAGTACCCCACGACAGACATGGCCGGGTCAGCTGAGCCATACATAGAAGACGGTCTGAATATATACTCCATAGTGTTGTATGTTGGCGTGGCTGTTGGCATTGCACCTGAGGACAATGTAGCCCCGACGCCATTCATTATCCCGACACCGCCCCCTGCGGTGGAAGATGCAGATACCATGATTGTGGTGTCTGTCGTGACGATGATAGTGCGTGGAGCGGGGCATTGACTAGCTTCCGTACTTGCTTCACCAGCACCATCACTGCTGTTTGCACCACTACCACCGTTGTTTGCATCGCCACCAAAAGCCGGACTGTAGCCATTTGTGTTTGATGATAACGAAGCTGTGTAGACTGAAGAAGGCGGTAGGGCGTATGCTGTCGTCGAGTAGGACGAGGACGTACTACCAGTCAGCGATTGACCAGGGCTGGTGCCGCTGCCACTTGCACTAGCATTGGTACTTGTCCCTGATGTGCCGCCTCCAGGGCCAAGGTAGTAATATGGCGTGCATGGCACGCCCGTACTGGTCATGTTTTGGAAATCGCAGTCGGTGGTTGAGGCAGAGTACAAGCTGACATATTTCGTGCTACCAATCAGACCATTCCCGCTGCCTCCGCACACTTCTGTACTATTTCCCGGGCAAACCAAATTGCAGTTACTGGGTTTCGTTAGCTTACAGTCTTGCTGTTCATGAATTTTCAGCGGTACCTTTCATCGACGCGGCCATTCGGTGAAACAGTATCACTGAGCTTGGCGTTGCAGCCACATAGATTTCCTGCTAGCACGCCCGAAATGTTGTAGCTTCCAGCCGCGCACTGGGATACGCAGCTCTCCGTTGTGACAGTGTTATTGAGTGTGGTTGGTGACGTGAAGAGTGCTGTACTGTTTGCCGAGGTGTAGCAGCCCAGATATCTGTATATCATTTGCGACGGCGTCGTTGTGGATGTAGTCGAAGTCGTCATGCTAGCAGAGACAACAAGGGGTGCATAACCACCGGCTTGGGTATTATGATAATAGAGTTGTCCTGTTGACGTCGGAATACTGCTGCCGGTGCTACTGGAATTCGTCCAAGCAGTGGTGTTTGGAGCGCTAAGCGTGGCGGTGACGGCACTGGCAAATACGAGGAGATGATAGCACCGCATGATTAATCGTCTGGCCTCGTCGATGTCGTGTTTCGATTCGTAGCAGTTTTGAGATGTGAGCCTGAGTAGAATCTCCAAGAAACTCTCTCCAGACCGACGCTAAGCTCGGATCCTACTATGGTTAGTATGTCGTCGTCTAGTTGAGTAAGCACTACAGATGCGCGACAGAGCATGATATTTTGAGCTTGCTTAGGTTTATTGCTGATCTGATCACATTCGTCGGGGCGAGGAATGCATCCAAGCACATCGTCCCGGAAACATCTTGCATTCTTCGAATTTCATAATATTACTCTTCTAGATTTTCTAGCACACTTCAGCTGCATACGTACACGTGGCTTCAGGTGGGATATGAGTAGCATAAAGTAAGTCAGATTCGTCTCGGACAGGACAAGGATATCAATCTGATCAATGTCCCTACGGCACTCTCCTCGAGTCGTTTTCGGCTTCGTCCTGCCCCTGTACTTCGCTTCAAGCAGTACGTCTTAGTTGTGCGCAGGCACGACGAAAGACACGATACTCCTCGCAGGCACCTTCGCCTTAAAGCCCACATCTCCATTCGCAGATGCTGAGATCATGGTCATATTGTTCACATTGTTGGTCAACCACGTCTGAATCGAGTTGACACCCTTTGCCGCAAAGACACCAGCCACTGTGACCTGCTTGTCCTGATCCGAGTTGTTGATGACTTGGACGGCAGTTGACTTGTCTGCATTGATAAAGGCGCTGACGCCAAGCGTCGAATTCGTGGCAGATGCACCAATGCGGTGGCCGCCGGGCTTAACGAAACGCGAGAACTGTGCGAATGCCCAGAGACGTGGCGAGACCAGGTAGGCGTCGCCGACCACTTCGATGAGCGCATCATTCGAGGCAAACGAGCCAGTGGTACCGACCCAGCCGAGGAAAGCGCTGACATTGCTAACAGTGAAGGCTTGCTGGATGTGGTTCGCCCAAGTGAGACCCTCTGCAGCGTGCAAGTAGGAAGGAGCGCTTGAGTTGTACTGTCTTCCGTCAGTGATTGATGGGCCATACGAATCGTGCCAAGGACTTACCCATGGTTGTTGTCCTTGGTCGCTCAGATCGGCCCCTGATATTGATGTATTAGCTCACACTTGTGCATAATTGAAGGATGTGAACAGCACTGACATTCAGTCTCCCACACCTTTTTGCCCTCTGTCGGCAGTGGCGTGGTGGGAGGTGAGCTGTATCCATGGGAAGTGACCAAGCCGACCCATTTTTCGTACGCATTCGCAGATGCACCAGTCGCGGCCTCCATCTGTTCGACCATGCGACGCGAATTTTCCCAGCCTGCACTTGGATTAGTATCCTCGCTGACAATTGGCTCAAGCATTAAAACCTTACCGTCATTGTCACAACACGCGATCTGAGTCTTGAAGCCTGACTTCTTCAAAATTGGTCCAAAGACCTCAATGAAGTCCGAAGCCTGACGAGGTCAGTACGAAAATCATGACAAGTGTACGGGATACTACAAACCTGCTGGCCATCGGATAACATTGAGGAGTATGTAACACTAGTATGTCAATCAGTACTTGTGACATTGGTGGACAAGGGAAGCATACTTCTCTTCAGGCTCATTCAAGAAGCCAATGTAATCATAAGAGATACCACCCTCCTGGTAGTCCTTGAGATACTGGACAAGGTAGTTGGCGTACGCCTTCCTCCAATCGCCAGTAGTGCAGTTCGTGCCGGTCACGCCGCAGAGATAACCACCATTGTTTGTGTTGTTGTTGGTTTTCATGTAGTGAGGTGCACTCCAAGCATCAGCATAGAATGTGTTGACACCACGTGCGGCCGCTTGCTGCGACAGCCAAAGTTGACCACCATCGTAGTAGTCCCATTGATAATTGGGAGTACCACTGGGCAGTCCATTGCTAGGTGGGTTTGGCTCGATCGCTTCGGTGATGTCGTTTCTGAGGATGGTAAGAGCAGCGCCAGCATCTGTGAAGAGAAGGTCCAAGATAGCTGTGCTGTTCTTGGCAGACAGGCCACTGTCTCCATGAAGTACAGCCGCGTGGCCGAAAGCTTCAGACATGCCAATGCCATCGAACTCTTGATACACTGTACCAGGAGTAACCGTCACAGTCTCCTGAGGCAGCTTAGCGTCATCTACGACAGACACTTGAGGAAGTGCTGCAACGACGGCGGTCAAAACACCGAGGGAAAGAAGTGCTGAAGCCATAGTATCAAGACTTGTTAGATCGGCCTTGGAAAGCTTGTCAGTAAAGAGGCTGCAAGCCCTTCTTATAGAGATCACTGGCACATTAGTGATGACTAGCACACTGTCCAGATCTCTTCAGGCACCGCACGAGCGGGGGCCATTGCAAGCCATTCGCACACTAATGCCAGTTAGACCAGATTCGATAACATGACAGGTGCGGGGTTCATGCAACTGATCTGTCTATGACCTGAAGAAGACACATGTTTAGAAAAGTTGTATCGATTGCAAGCCTAGCTGCATAAGTGTCTGCTAGATGGCTCAATCACATGGGCCGTCGCTGACTTGACAAGCTGACTTGACATTGTGCGGCGATAGTATGCTGGCTACAGGATGTCAGCTGCTCGCGGCATCGTGCGCACGAGTAGACGTAGTCGTGTCACTAAGCGAAGCTGCTCGTCTGCTTGACTCAATGGTCTTAGCCGGTGGGGGAAGGCACTGAGCAGTGAAAGACAGTTTTAGGCTATCGCAGGATGAATCCAACACGGTGATTGAGCATGGATGCATCTGCTGATAGTGCCCTGTATGGTGCGGGGTCAGTGTTAGTGTTATTGAAAATGAGGTTGCATGCTGCAAGACAGGCACTTACTTGCAGGTCGGCGGTCGACACATGGCCCGATGGGTGCGGAGTTGTTCGTGGACCTGCTCTCTTTGGACATGCTCCTAGTTGTCTAGTCTGTATACACACCGACACAATTGGCACTACGGCGAGACAGAGAATGGACGATACTTCGATGCAATGCAGGCTGAAAGTGTAGCTTCGATTCTTTACATTATACATTTGTCTATGCTGTCATGCACTTCGTTTCAAACGTCGGTTCTGGTCAACTTCGCTGCCAGCAGTAGTCAGGCATCAATGATGCCACAAGACTGCGCTGTCCACTCGGCTCACCGCTCGCCCATATGCAAGCCTAGAACCACAACATCTCAAGGCCGTTCACAATGTTTCTTCCATTTGCTCTTTCAGACAGCCTCTCTTTTCATTGCTGAAACACTCTAGTGTCCACCCAAGTCAGGGTTGCCGTTGCCCTTTGCTGTCTTCTCCTTGCTGGCGTGGTCGAGGACTGGGGTGGGGTTGCTCTCGAGGCCCTTGAGCTGGTCGGTGCTCTTGTCGGCAGCGTTGCTGCCCTTGGGGGCGCCACCTTGGTCGTTGGGGTTGCCGGAGCTGGCACCGGTCTGAGCGTCGCTCTGGTTCTCCGGCTCGGGAGACTGACGGCCTTGGTTGGGAGCAGACATCTTGGAATTTATGTGGAGGGACTGTTCGATGCGCTGGTCAGTTTTGAGGCCGAGACAGTGTGATCTGATATCGTCGTAGCGTGGTGATAGTGCTTTAGGGCGATGGAGGAAAGCTCAGGTGCTCTTAGAGCGGCGTATTAATGCTTTTCAAGGAATGCTCGAAGTCATCGGAGCTGCCGGAAAGTGGTCGTCTCATCTTCACAGCCTGGGACTTTGACTTACATTTGGGTAGAAGCTGTAGCAAGGTGTGTTAGTGAGGAGCACATTGACGCGCTTGGCAATTGATAGATACTTACTTGATTGCTTGTGAAATGAAGTGACAAGTGGAGAGATTTGTTGTGAGGATGTTGGACAGAAAGTGAAGAGGTCTGGAGTGCCCCTCCATTGGCTGTGATTTGCCTAAATTGATAAGCTAACGTCATAGCAGCTACCCTGCTACGACATTTCTTAGCCCCTCCTACATCCCCTTTCTCTCGCGTACTCCTCGAGTCTTGTTGGGATTGCACGATACAGGTACTTCTGTTCATCGTTCCACCATGCTAGAATTCCTACAGGTACCACCTGAAACAGTCGATGCACTCGTCGCACGAATACCCGAAAGATTCCTTCAACCTGATCTCGTGTATTCTGCCTTCGTGTGGATATACCTAGAGATATTTGATTTCTAATTAGGATGGAATGTAAGAATTCGTGGAAATAACAAGCTAAAGCGAGGGCAGAGCTGCCTGAACAGCAACTCTCCTCGTGCTCAGAAAAAAATGGTAGAAGGCAGTGATCCCAGCTGGCCCGTCAACCTCCACTGAGCATCGTCGCCGAAGAGGCAAGCAAGATTGTGCTAGATGTGCTCAGTATACCCATACTGGAAGAGTCTGAGGAACAAGCACTCTTGACGTGCTTCTGTACTTCTGACCTGGTATTGCCGATGCAGGAGTTGTCTGGTCGAGAGAGATCAGCTCGCATCGCGCTTTCCTCAAGCTTGTTAGACTTCCAGAGTCATTCCGCTTCCATGACCATCTCATTTCCAGACTCAGCTATGTAATGCCTTGGCAAATCAGCAAACCAACAGCAGCAACTGATGTCCAGACATCACGATGAGACTTCTACTGACGATCCTGGCCCTGACCACAACAGCACCCTCCCTTCCTAACCTGACACACGACGACAATGCACGCCACACACCAACAGTCCACGAGCGAGCCCAGTCCATCCTCCACCAGAAACAGCTCCACGAGACTTTCAATGCGACCGAGCAACGTGTCTCGACTACAGGCCGCCACCAGTTCATCGCTCCATCGTCAACAGATCTACGTGGCCCCTGCCCCTTCCTCAATGCTGCGGCGAATCATGGCTATATCGACAGGTCAGGCTACACCACAGCATGGGAGGTCATCTCCGTCGCTGTGAATGTGTTCGGCATGGGTACAGACTTGGCAACGTTCCTCTCTTCGTACGCTGCGATCGTCCATGGAGATTCAATTGCGTTCTCGATAGGCGGCACGTCGGTGAAGTGGCAGGCTGCAACATCGGCAGGACAACATACAAGGGGTACAGGATTCTCGGGCAGTCATAACTCTATGGAATGTGACGGGTCTCCTATCAGCTCGGATGCATTTGGCAAGCAGACTCGGTTTGGAGCAAGAGTGGAACATCTTAAGCAACTTTTTGGACTGCATCAGCACTCACGCGATGCAAATTTCGATATGCCGACACTGACGGACTTCCGCGCCGTTCGTCAAGCTCATAGCATAGCAGAGAACAAATTCTTCTTCAATGGTCCGTTTACAGGACTTATCATGCAGCCTGCATCGTACTCATTCATGTACCGCCTCCTCGCCAACCACTCTGCTGAGCACCCTTCCGGCCATCTGACTCAAGACGTCCTCGAAAGCGTTTACGGTATCACGACTGAGAAGGGAAAGATGAAGTACACTCCTGGGCACGAACGAATTCCTCACAACTGGTATAGACGGAGCAGAAAAATCCCGTACGATAACCAGTTCCTTCTCAATGATACAATTTACCAAGCCTCGCACCACCCAGAGTTCTTTAGACTCGGTGGCAACATCGATGGGGAAGCAAATCGTTTCAGACCCGTGGACATCAAAGCTATGACGGATGGTGTCTATCGCGCTGCCACGTTGCACGAAGATTGGAACTTTGCGTGCGTGAAGTCCTTTCCTCGTGTCGCTACTTGAATGCTTGCTGATACGGTAACTTAGATGTCTGGGCTATCAAGCTGCACTGAAAACAGCTGAAGGTATTCTGGAGCAGCATTACCACGATCCCACCCCGCCAATGAAACGACTCTACGCCGCTACCAAGCCGATTCTGGACGAGATGTCATGTCCGGAATGGTCCGAGCCGATCGATTGGAAAGCGTTCGAGTGGTATCCTGGCTGGGCGACACAGGAGAAGAAGAATATGATCGGCCCAAAGAGGAAGTATGATTGATTAACTGGTTCCTGGCGTGACGCTACAATTACATAGCAGATCTTAGGGTGTATATATACAGCGTATATGCAGAGTCAAGGGTGCTGTGCGACGAGTCTGTATCCTTTTTGCTTACCAAGATACCAGAAGATAGTTGCTTTCTCGTCCCATGTCATCCACATCTCTTGAATATGCTTTTTGCAGTCAGTGCTATATGTAAGCAGCAAGCCCACCCACCTTGTCTAAGATTTCGAGTCCGTACCACGCATATCACACTCGCACCTTCGCACAGAGCCATGATACTCTTCAGAGCTATCGCTGCATGCCTTGCGTTCAGCTCTGTCCAGACTGTACTGGCGACCACCTTCGCTATGACCAGATGCTACTGTGTCTCGGATAGTGAGATGGGCTGGGTCAACGTATACAACCTTACCGAGTCCAACTCTCGTTCCACCGTGTGGTACCGCAATGGCACAGTCCCCCGCGACGACTTCGACTATCCATACGTATGTGGTAAAGAGTGTAATGCTGACCAGTCTGAATGCTGGACCGTGCCAGGTGAGTCGTCGCCCTGATCTAGCTTTTGGCAATACACGGTATACACCTCACTGACTCAATTGTGGTCAGAGAAAACTCAGTACAGAAGCATGATGCGCAAAGTCTGGCCCGACTACACCAAAGCGTGCGTCACCGTCGACGACGGCCGGCGTATGTGCGGCAGCCAAGGCAATCTCGAGATCAATGGCCAGCTACAAACGCTGTACCCTCCCAAAGCAACGCTATCGTATCAAAAAAAGCTGGATTGCAGCAACGAGTGTAGAGAGAGGTGGCCGGGGCCCAAGGAGACCAAGTCCGGGATGAAGTCGGCTTGCACGCACTTGAACACGAATAGGAAGAGTAAGCACTACAACCAGGCGGTGCCGTGCGGGTACAAATGGAAAGGAAATAGGTTGTATGAGGTGGCCTGGAGGGATGGGCTCGTGGAGGCTTGTGCAGTGGATATGAGGACGTGGTGATGCGAGTGAAGGAGTGAGGTCGTGGTGAGTGGGTGAAGATGGTACCGCGCGCAGGTCAGAGGATAGGATGGTGCTGGATTTTTCGAGGCAGTTCGTCGGACGGACGGATCGCGAGAGAGCGGATGCAGATGCAGATGTACTGCGATGCGCTGACGCTGACCGCCATACACATATATGACTGCATGCCGTCTCGAGGTCCTCCTTCCCTCTTCAGCCACCCCCCTCAATGTGATTGATCCCTTGTTCCCATTCTCGCTGCCTCCATATCGCCGGGTGGCCCTGCTTCACATTCTCGCGCGCCAATGTCGCATCTCGCCCTTATTTCAGCGTACAGTATGCCGTACTCAACGATGCTGCTTCCACTGCTAAAACGCCGTGTCGCCATCCGGCCCGGTCATAACCTTGATTAGAAGCATTTTTTCCATTCGCAGACTGGATGGGCTTGGGAAACTATGCCGTGAGAAAGTGGCAAGGCCAACAAGATCGTCCTCATCGTGGTCGGACGGTGGGAATTTCGAGGATGCGTGGGCTTTTCATTCGTATTTCTTCCTCCGTATCTTCGGCTGTATCTGCCTCACCTTCACCGTCTGCGTTGACCATAGCATCGGATCATACACAACTTGCAGCCAACGAGAGAGGAGGAACCGTGGTCGGAGAGGTGACGGACGCTGTCGTGTAGCCGGAGTGCGAATGGCACGACGGAATGGAGGTGTAGACAGCTTTTAGTGAGGTTCTGGTGGTGTTAGGCTCCTGGGCTTCTCACTCATCTTCCTCCTCCTCCTCTTCCTCCTCACCATCCCCATTCGCATCGCCATTGACCGCACCACCTCCCTGCATCCCCCTCAGCCACTTTTCCCTGATCTCTTTCACCGCCCTCACGCCTACGAAGTTCCGACCTGTCCACTCTCTATTGCACTTCGGACACTTCCTCTCCCCTCCCCCCCTCTGCGCCCTCATCACAGCCGCAACACATCGATCGTGTATCCTGACCCCACAACTCCCCTGTCCGCATCGCTGCCCACTAATGACAATCTGCGTGCATCCCCAACAACTCTTGACGCGCTGTACAGGCTCTTCATCCTCGTCATCTTCGTTGCCAGCATCGTCGGGCTCGTTGTATGTCGCGCGCAGCCACTCGCGCAGTTCGAGCAGCCCGCGTGTGCTGAGGACGTAGTAATTCCGCGCCCCGGGCTCGCTGGCCCG
>Ga0268246_10000629_pt1 | contig 14260 bp, 12 predicted proteins | sample AgamicOrSfe_FD_200242 | JGI IMG/M metagenome (GOLD analysis project Ga0268246, IMG submission 200242) | Agave microbial communities from Guanajuato, Mexico - Or.Sf.e (v2) (version 2) | ecosystem: Host-associated > Plants > Phyllosphere > Phylloplane/Leaf | place: Guanajuato, Mexico | collected...
CCCCCTCCCGCACCGCCTGGCGCCTCCAAGCCCACGACGACACAATCTCCTCCTTCGACGTCTCCCCCATCATTCCTGGCTTCCTCGTCACCGGCTCCGCCGACAAGCTCGTCAAGCTCTGGAACGTGCGACCCGACACCGGCCCATCCATGGTGGTCTCTCGCGATCTCGACGTTGGACGCGTATTCGCGACAAGCTTTGCGCCAGACCCCGAAGTCGGGTTCAGGTTGGCGGTGGCGGGGAGTAAAGGGAATTTGCAGATTTGGGACACGAGCACGAATAAGGCGGTTAGGGAGGCGTTTGCGACGAGGGTTGCGCCGGAGAGGTTGGGGATGGGGCAGATGGATAAGGAGGTTGAGGAGAAGTTGGTGGGGTTGGCGATGAGTGATGATGATTCGGATGATGGGGAGGAGAATGAGGATGATGATGAGGAAGACGAGGGAGAAGAGGCGGAAGGGGTGGCGTTGTCCTCTGATGAGGAGTAATCTTGACTACTAACTCAACTTACCCTCTTATCGACTATCATACACTTTCTGACACGGAGTCATCTTCGCTCAAGCTCTAGTACACAATTCCTAGACACTGTGGTCAGTCGAGAACTCGACCTGAGCTCAGAGCATAAGGACATGAACCCTTCATACTAGGGCACTCACAATTTGCCAGCTCGATTGCTCAACTGGCCAAATTCAAGCACGAGGCTATCTGAGTGCACTTCGAGTTGACTTACACAATCTACGTCGTCTGTTTGCTGAACCTGCACGACGCTGTCCACACCGTTTGTCTCTTTCTACCAGATCTCTACAGGATTCTCGACCACGACGCTGAAGAGCGCATCGAGTCCTTCAAACGAGTTCATCAAGGGTTCCAGCCATACTAAACTAGGCCCTCCGGCCTTGTCACGATTGTTTACAAGTCGCGGCTTGAGCGGACGCGTTGCGAATCTACTTCAAATTCACACTGTGCCTGAGAGCTGGAACTCCTACAGAGCCTCGGGCTACACGCGGCTCTGCATGGACAGCTACAGTTTCGCTATGCAGGAATGGGCATCATCAAGAAATGCTTGTGGACGCCAGACTCGCGTATACCCCTTGGGCCTTGTACGATACTTTTACTGTATGTAGATTACGTACTTTACACAGCGAGTCGTGATCGATGACTCGGTATTTACTGTTGATACATTACTTCTGCTACAACTACATTATCGCTAGTGCGCATGCCCATGACCGTGCCCATGACCATGCTCATCATCGTGACCATGATCATGACCACCTCCATTGCTCTTTCCTTTCTTATTCGGCGTCGTTGCACCACTGCTGCCAGCCGCCGGCACACAACACTGCATACCCGCACCTCCATCATCCGCGAGAAGACACTCGCCATGCTCACACGCTGCATGCGCTCCCTTTCCACCATCAGACGGCACCGCCGTCTCCTTCGACGAACTTCCACTGCCTGTACTACTCCCCTCACCGTTGTCACCTCTAGCGTCACGACCATGGCCATGCTGCTCATTGACACACCACTCGGGTTGCACAGTCGAGCTGTAGATTTGCCAACCTCTCAGGCATGCCTTGATCGCCCTCGCCAATTCCATCCACCTGCGCTGGCCCTGCTCGCCCGTCTCTTCGAAGTCGAAATCGAGTTGGACGTCCATTGTCGCTACCAGCTTGGACCGCGTCAATGCCCACACGTGTACGTGATGACAGCTGACGATGCCGGGTAGACTCATGATGTCCTCTCGAATATCCTGCACGTTAACGTGTTCGGGTGTTGCTTGTAGTAGAGGCTTGGCTGTGTCGCGTACGAGCGGAATGGCGGATTTGAGGATGATGAGTGTGATGAAAAGGGATATAGCGGGGTCGGAGTAGAAGCGGTATGGGTTGTTCCATTTCCAGATGATGATAGCGGAGGCCATGACGCCGACGTTACCTAGGGCATCGCCCAGGACGTGGAGGAACATGCCGCGGAGATTGTCGTCGTGGGAGTGGCCGGAGGAGGCGGCTTTCGGCTTCGTGGCATGGTTGTGGTCGTGGTGGGAGATTGATTTCGAGCGGCGAGCGGTGGCTGTTTCTCTGGCCTTTTGGAGCAGTGGAGATGTTTCTGAGACTTCTTGTGCATCGTCAGCCAAAGCATTATCATCTTCTGTATCAGATTCTGTGGAATCTGTCTCGCCGAAGCGAGCTTTGACGCGCATATCGTGTCGGAGAGCGGCTGGGTGTATGGGAAGAGATTGGATTGTGCTGTAAGATCGACTGTGCGCGCGTTTGTGGCCGGAGTTCGAGTCTTTGCTACTGTGGAAATGTGAGCAAAAATCGGCCTCGATTCATCAGAGTGCACCAACCCTGGTTTCTTTGCAATATCTGAATGGTCGGCCTTTCCGTTGCCATGGGAGATTGCTTCCTCTTCTGCCGAATGAAGGTCGCCATGCGAATGCTCTGCGTGAGCGTGCTCATCGTGGCTATGTGAATGGCTGTGTCCTTCTTCTTCGCCCTCGCCATGCGAATGGCCGCCACCATGATCGTGCTGATGAAATAGGAACAATCCTACGATATTGAAAAGCAACCCGACTCCTCCGACAATCAAAACCAGCTGAGGGTTCTTGACTTCCTGAATCTCGAAGAATCGCTGTATAGCATCCAGGAAGATGGTTGTGCAGAGTGCGATTAAGAAAATACCATTGATAAGACCTCCGAGGATTTCTGCTCGAGCCCACTATCACAAGTTGTTAGCTATTTGTTTCAACCTCTTCCCTCCACCTCATGGACATACACCATAAGTATAACCGTCTGAACTGCTCTTATTTTCTGCCACATCGGCTGCCCAGTATCCAACAGACAGCGAGATGATATCGTTCAGCATATGGAAGGCATCAGCCACGAGAGCAAGTGAATGTGCCGTATAACCGACGATGATCTCGACGAAGAAGAAAACGACACTAATGCCGATGGCTATCGCGATCCGTGCTTTTTTGGACAGCGGCATATTGAAGAGGAGTTGTTGCTATCGAGGAGTAGTATGTGGGTTTGCCAATTATGCCGTCGTGCTTATGCCGGAAGCTCTTGTGCTCAGGTTACAAGCTGTAAAAGTGATGGACTTCGCTCGCTTCACCGACGTAGCTGTGTATGAACGAGCGATTGTGATGATGATGCCACCGGGGACTGCCTATAGCTGTAGCTGTAATGTGGAAAGAGCTCTTCTATTAATGCGAAATAGGATGAATGTTGTAGAAGATCAAGCATGACGTCTGAAGTCTAAAAGATGGAAAGATGGGATAAGATCGTTCACAAGGCGAAGCGAAGATACGGTCCTACCACATTTGGAACGGAAGTAAAGTCATTACAAACTATGCGCCAAGAGACGACAAAGACAAAGAGACGCTATGCTATTCGATCAAGGTGACCGGTTTACTATATACAGCTTCCCATAGAGGCCGCTCCAAGCCGTCCCCTTCGTATACTGCAGAGAGCAGTGCATCATCATGTGCCCGATCAAATCATAACCATTAACTCATGCCTCTTTCCGCCGGCCTCGTCGATTTCAGGATAATACGGCACCATCGCGTCCGCACTCTGAACGTACGCATCATTGTACAGCCTCCAGTACGGCACCCTGACCTTCCTTGCTGGGTGCCACAGACCAGCCCACACGTAGTTCATGACAGTGCCTGTTCCCACTGCCATGCGAATTGCGTCAATGGCCTCGATGATGCGGTCAATAACATGAGGACTCGTCTCGAAAATGTTGGGAAATAGCAGGTTCAGTAGATGCAGCATGGAGTCTTCAGCTCCAAGTCCGACAACACCGAGTGCGATGTGCTTAACGACTGAAGCAGCTGTTTGACGATGAACCTGGTCCCGATCGATAAGTGCATCCTCGAGGAGTGGCGTCACAGCGTAATGGTAGTCCTTTGCCATTTCACCAATGTACTCGAAGAGGAAAGACATCGATTTCAGAACACCGTTCTGAACGTTGAGTTCCGGGACACGGTATTCGTTCATAAGTGCCGGAAGCACAGTGAACGGAGCACAAGTCTCTGCGACGATACCGATAGCTACAGCTGTGCAGACACGAGACTGGCGCTCCTGTACTCGAAGATTGTTCAGCAATGTTGCCAGAACATCTTGTGGTCCGATAGCCTTGGCAATGAAACCAAATGTATTGTTTGCAGCACGACGGATACCCTTTTTGTGTGCCTTGAGCATGTCGAGGAGCTCAAAGCAGATACGCATCCACTCGCGGGCGTTGACGGATTCAGGTCCGCGATCAGCGATACGACCAACTAGATCGATGGTATTTTCCTGCACTTTCTCGTGACGATTGCGCAGAATTGGCGTGAGACGTGGTAGGAGATCTTTGATAGGTGGTTGCATCTGGTTGATACCAACGACGGTGACAATAGCACGAAGAGCTCCAAGAATACTGCCGAGCACTTCAGGGTATTCTTCACCGAGGTATTCGTAAAGGACGACACCCAATTTGCCCATCAGGGCATCCTCACCACATTGCTTCATGACCATAGCAATGCGGGAGATGAGGTCAGCAGCTTGCTGTCGTACAGTCGCGGACTTGTTGTTCAGTCGCCAAAGGATAGTACTGACAATCTGCGGTAAGTAAGGCTTGCATCGTGTGCCGAGAGCGTTCACGACTGTGCCAAACCCGTTCAGCATGACCATGTCCTCGACACTTTGTTCCTGAAATGAGAAGAGCACACCATCGATGAGGCGTTCCTCAAGACGTTCACCAATGTCCGCAGCCCCCAGACTGGCAACGACCTTTTCTATCGTCTCCAGTGTCATCTTTCGGTAAGGTTCGCTCTCGTCTTTCAGATTGCCAACGATCCTGTCGACAATCTCGCTGACACCCACCTTCTGGCCAAGATCGACTGTCGTTTCGACGACTTGACGATAGTTGCGCTTGTCGAGTGCCATTCGTCGCACCCAGAAGCTCTTGAAGAATTCCCCTAAAACGTGCTCCTTGAGGTATGCAGCAGTAACACCTTGAGTCGAAGCACACTGTGAGATGACCTTGAGCACCACCTTTTTCATCTCTTCATCTGGTGACGTGAACTCTCGTAGCAGAATTTCCATAATTTGACTGGTGTAGTAGTTCGCGTATTCCTCGTCCATCAGTGGTATGATGTAGCCAACAGCCTTGAGAAAGCCAGCAAGACCTTTGCCGCGTTGTTTTCTCGCACTGTGAAAATGTTAGCAATCATCTCGCAATGTATTTTGATTTGGATTCTGTTACCCGGTCCATAGAGGGTTCAATATGTCGTCAAAACTCTCAATACCATAAGGATTGGCAGCTTCTGCAAGAGCAGCAATCGCCAAACTAGCAACAGTCCTTACTTTCGACTGCTCGTCGTTAAGGTTGTCTCCGATGCAGTCAACCAGCCCTTTCAGATGAGGCAAGATGGCACAACCCATCAGAATCGGAATCTGCTGCACTATCTTGACACCTGTGTGACGTGCTTGCCATGACTTCTTACTGCGGCAGACAGCACGAAGGAAGGGAAGCAATGCCGGCACACCAAGCGCCGACGCAACGACAGCAAAGGCTCTGGCAGTAGTGTTCCGCACATACTCGTCAACGTGGTCGATATCTGGTCGCATTGTACTGATCATGTGAGCAAGACCAGCAGCTTTGCTGAGGTTGGAGATAATCTCGCGACCCTCCACACGAGCGTAGTAGTCCTGATCAATGAGTAGGGGTTCGATGACTACCAGGATCTTGTGCACGAACGGCCGGACAAGGTCATCTAGCTTGTAAAGCACACGATCAATGACCTTAACAAGCAAGTGACGTTCCTGATCTTCCAGTGTACGTTCCATCAGCAGTGGCAGGATCTGGTTGAAAAGTGGTCCAGCACCAAATTGGCGTGCATTGTCGGTGATCTGACGGAGTGCAGTCTTTCGCATAGGTGGTGTGCCGTTCTTGACTTTGAGCAGCAGTCTCATGATCTTGCGTTCCTTCAGTTCTGCAACGTCCATCTCGTTCTCGTCCGCACCATCAACAAGTTTGGAGAAGTATTGCATGTCTTCTGCCTTGAAGAACTGTAAGTCACCAACACCTGGAATTTCCGTTGGCAGTTGCTTGTTGTTGGAGCGCATACTTTCTGGCTCTTGCATCATGAACCCGCCATAACCTCCAGCAGATGCTGAAGATGATGTGTCGACAATAGCCTTCGCAGGCGCTCGTAGTGGCTCGTAGCCGGGTGGTGGTGTGAGAATCTTGTATCCCTCGCTCGGCAGCATTATGTCGAGCTCCTCATCAGATAGAGCTGCATTGCGGGACGAGATGTCAGTTCCAAATGCGACAATACCAGGTGCTGCTGCTGAAGGAGCGGCTTGAGGCGTGGGAGCTGTATTTCCTGCTGCAGGCGCTGCGTCCCATCTTGATCGCTTCGCTGGTGCCGCTGAAGCACCATCAGGACCTGCCGCTGCATCCCATCGAGACTTCTTTGTCTTTGTCTCTTCCACCTTTGCAGCATCGGTCATTGCAACATCTTCGGCTTCACCCCATCTCTTCTTCCGCTTCTGTCCTGTGGTCTCTTCTCGTGGCGGTGTCTTGTCGCCATCTGTGATTTTCAGCGTGGCCTCGTGCTCGGTCACTCCAATGTCTCCGTTCGCCTTCTTATCCTCCACAAGCTTTTGGACTCTCTGCTCTTCTCGCTCCAGCTCTCGTTCAGCCATAACATCGCGATAACTCTTGCCCTCGTCATCTCCCATGCGCTCGAACCGCCGCTTCTGGTAATCCGTTTCCCGCGATGCGATCTGTGCTTGCTTCTCTCGTGAATCCAGAATGTCATCCTCCTCTGTCGCGCCATGTGCGAACTCATTCATTTGCGCTGAAGTCGCTGTGTACTGTCCGATGAGTCTGTTGCTACCGCCGCCCTCCTCGCCGTCCATGTCTTCGTCTTCATCGTCATTGGCAGCGATGGATGTGTTGTAACCAGCAAACTTATCAAGACTTTGCTTGCCATATAGCTCGGTGTCCATGTTTTCAGTCAGAGAGGCTTTAGTCGAGCTATCCGTTCGCTGCGTGCTTGTATCGAGTGCTCGCGAGCTCTTGACCTTTCCTGTATTGCTGGCATTGCGCTCTTGTTGCGCCAGCCGAATGGCGTCGAACTCTTCGTCGGCCATCGCGAGGTTTTCTCAATCGTGCTATGTGGGAGCCCGGATCTGCGCTAAGCTCAAGTTCGGGAATTCGGGGAGTGATAGTGACAATCAGGACGTGAGGACAATGGACGGGCGTTTGATGGTGAATATCTTTCATCATTTATCAGGTCGAGGCGCATCGCAAGAAAGGCTATATCACATGTGACTGGAGAGGGAGTTTGGTACAGGGTAGGGAGCCGTGATAGCGTGAGAGTATAGGTCATCACAATAGTCATGTCTATGCTTCACTCTACCACTCTGCCAGCCCGTCGTGGCCTTCTACTATACAGTCCTACTCTCCACTCTTTATTTTCACAACTTGATGTTTCTTTTGTTTCCTTGTTTAGGCCCATGCCTCTCCAACCACTAATAGCCCTGTAGGCTTCAGCGTTAATTGAATGCCTCCAGATGCAGCCCAACCTCTAACACGTCCCTCTGTACCACCTTGCTTTGGGCAGCAGCGACTGCATTACTAATGTCAATTCTCATGTCTTCGGGTCCACAGCCGATGACGAAAGTCTTTGGTCCTCTGACATTTTCAGGAATGAGGTGCTTCAAGTCAGGGCGGCCGTATTCGATATGTCCAAGCTCGTTCATAGAGATAGGCTTCTGATCTTCCCCAACCTGAGAGCATGACGACACAGTCGTGGCTGGTTCCTTTGCCTCGGAGATGCTTGGCTCCTCAGCCAGACCACCACTTGAAACGTGGAATCGTAGCTCAATCACGGTGCGATATCTTCCGGCAGCCAGGGCACTCGACAAATACTGTTGGATCCATGATAAGTGCTCTTCGGAGGTGACAGACCACAACAACACGACACGACGGACTCGCGCTTCTTTGACTCGTACCGCCTGCTCCAGCCATGGTAAGCATGCCGTGATGCCCGAGCCTCCGGCAACCAAGATGAGCTCGTCATAAAGCAACTCGAGACGCCGCCCGATGCCACCGTATGGTCCATCGATCCATGCAAATAATTGCTGGTCTGCATGTAGTTGACCGTATGTTGCCAACCGACGTGTGAAACCTGAGTGTGTACGGACAAGAAAGGTCAAATAGTTGTCTTCCATCTGAGTCGCAGCGGGTGCCGAGGCAAGCGTGAAAGGATGGTTGTCCACCATCGACAGCTTTGGGAATCGCAAGAAACAGTGCTGGCCAGGAGTATATCTGAAGTTAACTGGCGCCAGGACCTGCAACTTTGTCATACCTCCAGGCAGCCGTATCAGGGACGTTGGCGCTCCGGAGAACCACTCGTACTGCAAGTCCATGGGCTTGGTGTACCAGAACAGCCGCGCCAGCCATGAAGCCAGCCACAGTGCCAACGTCGCCCACAGATATGCCCATGAGTCGAGGATATTGCCAGCGTGCCAGAACAGCAGACCAAGGTATGTTATTGCGAGGAGGACGTGGGTGTAGTAAAATGCTTCGTAGACTCGGTGTCGGACCCACGGTATCGACAGTACAACGAGAGCCAGAAGGATAGCCAATGATGGCACGCCACTGTACTGTTCACCGAGTCAGCATTTCAGTCATGTCGAAACGTGCCATATATCGCCATCAAACAAGAAACCGAAAGGGTACGGCACTCTACACCCATACAGAACTCACCATTGTACCACCTCCTAACCCATAGCCGTAAAACTCGAAGTAAAGAGTGTTGATAGGGTCATGCAGAGGCTGATAGAAGAACGGTATCGTGTGAACCAGACTCAAAACCAGGATGATGTAGCCAACCCAGCGATGAACGACATTCAGCTTCTCATGGCTGATGCCTGTGAGCAGCGTGATCACGTTTGCTTTGCCACCTAAAGCGATCAGAATCGGTGTGCATGCAAACGCAAGAGCTCCACTGCGGATAGCAATAGGCGGTGAGCCATATGCTTCGTGGTGACGATAATACGGCCGTGCCGCAAAGGTCAAGATCGCGAAGAAGACTACCGTCAATAGCAGTAGGGTCAAGACACCGAACGATGGCAGCTCCAGGAACGTCCATGTTCGCCCTTTCACTCGACGGTACGCTACAGAGCGACCCAAGGCTTTGCACTTTTGAGCCAGATTGGGTTTCTCTCTCGAACCTGAAGTCCTGGATGAGGATTGATGGTCGAGGTAGCGCTGTGCTTTTGCGACGATGATGAAGAGAGCGAGGATGGCGAGGTAGTACCAGGTGGCATAGTGTCCATAGTCGAATTGTCCTGCAAATGGAGTGATCGTCTGCGAGATGTTGATGGCGAGGGCAAATGCATTGCAGTCTGAGCTGTTGCAACCAGGATCAGAGAGAGGCAGATTTGCGACGGCCGGATTGACGGGCGTGTCCATATCCATGTCCATGGTCTTGGATGTGGAATATGTTGAAGTCAGGAGGGGACCGTGTGCTCTCAAGACTCCTCGTTGAGATGAACAAGCGAGAGGAATAGCGAGTGTTTCAGGATCAGACGAGGCGAGATGGCAGATATATCTGACCTATATCAGGGATCGGTGGCTCGTTCCACGGGCTTGTCTTGTTGACTTGCCACTTTTCAACGATATGCTCAAGGTAGGCTCTGCAGCAGCATGTCTTCTGGCGATATGCAAGAACAAATACATATTTGAAGTTCCATGTTTCGGCCTGTTCAGCTGAGACCAAGCATTGAGCATGTTTCCGAGAAAATGTGCTCAAGCTGCTTACCAACGGCACCATGGCTTGGCAAATCTTGGATAGGTACATGTCAAGTACCATATCATTCGTCTAGGATAGAGCGCGCCTGTATGTACATTCTGATCGTGCTCTAAGTGCTCCAGGCTGGAGCACGTTTAAGCGAGCAAAGGGCGACAATAGACTTGCCTTTTATTGCCACCACTTCCGCCCTTCCACTACTTGCACATCACAAACACCACCTCCCACACCTCTGTCAAGCCTTTTGATCTCTTCACAGTCTCATCACCTTCCGTCCAGTCCACAGTCCTAGCAATGGACATGAGCTCGACCACGATGTCTACGGCCTCGACTATGCTCTCTGCCACGAGCAGCATGTCAAACAGCTTGTCTTCGACCACCCCTACAATGAGCATGGATATGGCGAGTGCCACCGCGACTGCTGCTATGTCTAGCAGTACTGCAGACATGAGCTCTATGAGCATGGACATGGGCGCGAGCAGCTGCAAGATTGCCATGACATGGAACTGGTACACCATCGACGCTTGTGAGTGACGGCACTCCTCACCTAGTCCTCCATGGGCGTATATTGACATCCCACAAGGCTTCATCTCTCAGACCTGGCACATCACCTCCCACGGCATGTTCGCCGCGTCCTGCATCGGCGTCATCGCCGTCGTCGTCGTGCTCGAATTCCTCCGTCGCCTCGGCCGCGAATACGACAGGAAGCTCCACGAAGGAATGTCCCAGCAACCTATCCGTCGTGTTTCAAATGACAGCGTCACCTCGGACGGTCATGCTATGGAGAAGGCCTACGTAGATACGGACAAAGGCAATGCCACCTGCAGCCAGGCCGTGCCGATGTGCTCGACACCTGCACGCGTTGATGGTGTGAGGTTGCTGCGCCGTCAGCTGCTCAGATCGTTGCCGCATATGATCACTTTTGGGGTTACGTATATGGTCATGTTGTTGGCGATGTACTATAATGGTAAGCTCGTCATAGAAAACCTGCGCTTGATCCCGGTGATGATGCTGATGTGGTCCAGGATATATTATCATCTCCATTTTAATCGGTGCCTTCTTGGGGTCCTTCATCTTCAGCTGGGATCAGCTTGATACCAAGAGGGTTATTGCGGACTGTGACAATGCGGCTGTGATGATGTGTTGCGGGTGATGGGATCTGGTCACTCCTGGGCGTCGGTTGAGATGGTTGAGATGAAGCTTGTTGATGATGTCATAGTTTGCGCTGAGAGATGAAAGGAAACTGGTCGTTCCTGGGCGTTGGTCGAGAGGATTGGGATGAATAATGATATCGCCGCCATAATAGCTAAGAACCCAGAATGGAGGCGAAGCTAGCCAGCTGGACTTGAGGTGTGGTAGGCAGAAGCTGGTGCCGCCTAGACACACACGTACCCTTTCATGGAAGGGTAACAGGGTCACGAACCAAGAGCCTGGAGGAAACCTTCTCGATTCAGAGCCGTAGCTATCCAAGGCTTCCCGAACAACATCACAGGTCCTGCTTCTCCCGTGCCAGGACCTGCTCCTTTCTTTCTCTCTCAAGCCTCTTAAACTCTTCCTTTTGTTTCGCCCTTCGCTCCGGCCTGACTTCGTCCTGCCACGCTTCCACTTTTGCCTTGCGCTCCTCTTGACGTGCCTTACGAGCGTCCATATCCGCCATCCATAGCTCACTCATCTCTTCCGTCACGCCTCCACATATGTCCTCCTCGTTCCCTTCCTGCACCCAAGACCATGGCACCATGTTGCAGGATCAACGAACCATACAATGGGAGCCATTCGTCGTTGTCGGCGAGTTGGCTGAAGGCGACTGAACGCCCGGCCTCGATGATGCCGTCTGTAAAGATTTTGTCCCATGCGTTGCTAATGGCGAAAGGTTGTTTGGCAGCAGGTACAAAGTCAATGGGTTTTAGTGGATGCAATCGGAAGTAGGACACTTTGTAGCTGCGAGTTCTGAGGTAGTATTTGAACTGGATATCGGAAGAGACTTGCTGTTCTGGTGTCATTCTGATCGCTGTTTTGTCGTCCTGCTGATTCAGCTCCTGCTGCCGCTCGCTTATCATGGCCTGATCCACGGCACCATTCCGGTCGAAATGTTGCGCTTTCAGGTGGCGGAATTATTACAGTATCAAAAGCAGCCTGCCATGGCTGAGGCTTGTCAACACGCCGTGCTGGCGCGGCCCAGTGTGCACTCAATGCCTTGAACCGCTTTTGTAGCTGAAATGGCTCGTCAGCTAGAGGACTTATCACGGAATCCTGACGTCGAGCAACGGCATGTACAGCATTGTTGAGGTCAGACTCTTGGAGGACGAGCCAGGTCAAGTCCGTACGTATCTCGATATTACGAAGGTAGTCCGACAAGAGTGAGTAGTCGTCGGTTGGCAAGCTCGTGGGGACGAGGACGTCAAGAAAGTAGTCACGGAGAAAGCGCGCTACCGATTAGTTAGTTTCTGGCATGAAGGGTGACGTGCTCCTCCTTTTGGCAAGGAAGCCACCGTGTCAGGGCCATCTCTTGGTGAGCGTACTCTCTTTGATGGTGCTTAACACAGCTGGATCATCAGGTAATTCACGGAACGGGTTCGTGGACGAGAAGTCTGGCACTGAAACGGGACTCGGTAGGAGGTACTCTATCTTTGGAACAAGAAAGTTGTCGATTGTCTCTCCATCGATGATGCCATAGTCCGCCAGTCCTCCGAGAGACATGTCAATCATATGCAGGGCTATGCTCGACAAGAGGAAGATTCTGACCGGCCACCGCACGAGTCGGAACGACCATAGTCGATTGTGGAGAAGCAATGGCCATCTAATAATGCGATAGGACAAGAGTGAATCAAGAAAAGCAGTCAGGTAGAGGCATAGTCGGGAGAAGCGTGCTTGCAGGTAACCCAGCATCTTCCAGTTCACATTGCGACCAGCTGATGAAGATGAAGCTGGAAAGGAAAGGAATGTCGTTTTCCAGTACTGAGAGCCAATCTGCGTAAGCAGGTCTCGATTAGGTGCACTTCTCTGGATCGTATTCGTACTCTGCCTATGCGACTTGGGCTGTGAAGGTCGCTGTACTTGATCATGATGAAATCACATCCAAGGTCTCAAGTTGGTTTCATGCCAAGAGTGTCGTTGAACAAGGCTTGGAGTGCGGACAAACTTCGGCACATCAGATCAAGAGCTCACTTGGGTCGTAGATCCTATGCCATCTCATCACTTCTCTTGACACTCCACCTTCTCATCTATACGTGCCTCGTTACTGCTTGACTACATCAAAGATTCCAATCAAATGTCGCAACAGAGAACCCTGTATCTGTTAGCACTCAAGGTGTCTTCTCGTTCGAGTTCGAGGCGTATTATATGGGGGGTCGTGCAATGTACGATATCCTGAGGACGATTTCAGGCCAGTATCAAGGGAACAAACAGATCATCGAGTTCCGATAAGTGCCTGCCAATTTTTTAGTCCTCTGGTATTGCAATTGAGATTCTTTGGAGATGTTTCCCACTTCCGCTCATAGCCTCACAGTGCCTGCACAGAATCCGCCTTGGCTCCTGTAGATCAAGCACTCCTATTGGATGAATCATACAAGCTAGAACATTTGTCTGAAGATACCTGAACTTGAAACACTGCCTCAAAGCTGAAACGAGATGATCCTGATCTTGTGTATTTTAACCCGGAGCTGCCCAAGTCCTGTCCTCACTTCGTTCACACTACTACCCGGAACGCAACCTTCATATCTATTTGTGCTCCGTTCTGCTCGAGCATTTCACGACATCCACAAATTCTGTTAAGCGCGCGGGCAAATGTCGGGGACGATTGTCATTGTAGTACAGGCGTGATATTGTGCGACATGGTACAACTACCCCAATGACCTCTTCCAGCCTGCTGCCCCAGTCCTTGAATCTAGCCTTCTTCGTGTACTCTGCTTCCGTCTTCTGAAGCTGATATACTACTAGTTTCGTCATCTACAGGAGACCACTTAACCACCTCGAAACTGCGATACTAGCAGAACAAGCACGATCCATAATACTGAAAGAGAGCTCTGCCCAGACTCCTGACGGCGGTCTCCAGGACATCCATAAGCGCACAATTAGATTGTCAAGGTGAACCTGCTCGATGGCAGGTATCGTCGGAAATAGGAAACCTTTGAATAACGACTTTACTCCATGGCCGAGACTGCCTAACGAGATCAAATGCCACATCTTCCGCGTTCTCTTGGACAGTTTCACCATGGTGAAGAGTGAGGTGATTGGGTGGTGTCTGGGCGACGATCCCCTTTTTCGACAAGCATACAGTTGCGCTTGGGCTTCTCGCTCCTCTACATCACAGATACGCGCAGTCTGTCATGATATGGCTAAAGCTTGTCCACCTAGCTACTGCGAGTTACCAGGATCGATCTCTTGGACTCTCGAACAGGCCGAGAAGTCCATCAAGTGGCATAGACTTCGAGCCGTACTATACTATATTTACAT
>Ga0268246_10000630_pt1 | contig 14245 bp, 14 predicted proteins | sample AgamicOrSfe_FD_200242 | JGI IMG/M metagenome (GOLD analysis project Ga0268246, IMG submission 200242) | Agave microbial communities from Guanajuato, Mexico - Or.Sf.e (v2) (version 2) | ecosystem: Host-associated > Plants > Phyllosphere > Phylloplane/Leaf | place: Guanajuato, Mexico | collected...
GGCTGGTACGCATCTCCAGTACACGCCATGTTGCATTGCGAACTCGCAGCCGCCTGCGAGGGTACTGCATCGGCACACCAACATTGTGAACTGTATTCCGTTCCACTAATCGTGTAATTGGCGGTCTTGCACGTCGTAGCGCACAATTGCGGCGTGTTGCTGGCATTGTCGTAAGCCTCATATGCGAGCTGCCTTGGACCGCTGCTGTTCTCAACGTAGCACCCAAGCCACTTGTAGCCCGAAGGAAGCGGTGACGGGCTCAGCACGGGTGCAGCTTGTTGCGCGACGGGCGTAGGCGGGGTCGGCCAGTCTTCGAGGACAGTGGCGGGACCGGTGAGCGTAAAACTGAGGGAGGCAAGCGCGGGCGTAGTATCAACGGAGATTTTGTACGTGCCGGGATACAACACCTTCCGTCCCTGTGCATCAAACCTAGCAAGCGCGCCCAGGGTCAACGTGACCTGGCCAGTGGCATGGCTGTTGATCGGAATAGACGAGATGCGCGTGTAGCCTCCGAGTCTGGAGATCGGGAGAGGAGTGGGACCGTGGTTTCCAGAGATGAAGAGAAGAGCGGAGTAGTCTGAGGTGTAGCCGCCGGTGTTTGTGACGTCGACGGTGAAGGTGCGGAAGGGGCATTGGTCAACGTATTCGGAGGTGCCGGCTGTGCGGCAGGCGGCGACGAGTTGGGAGATGGTGAAGGCGACGTTGGAGGAGATGGTGGGGCCGGGGACGGAGAGGGAGGCTTTGAAGGTGGTGTAGTGTTTGCCTGGGACGGGGAGATTAGTTGGGGTGGCGTGGATTGAGAGGTGGGATGATGCGCACCATAGCCGAAGGGGTAGACGGTCTTGGGGTACCATTGGTAGGTGCGACCTGGGCTGGCGGTGGTGTTGCCTGAGCCGTTCGAAGGTCTGAGAGCCATGTCGGTCATGGGGACTTGGTTGACGTAGTCGCCGGGGTACATGGATGCAGGAAGGCGGCCAGCTGGGGCGACCTTGCCGAAGATGATGTCGGCAAGGGCTTGGCCACCATCTTGACCTATTGCACTTGTGTTAGCCGTGAGCTTCGTGTTGTGAATGTTGTCGTGTCTTACCTGGGTAGCCACCCCACACGAGAGACCCAATAGACTTCTTGTTCTTGATGAAGGTAGAATCAACTTGACCTATTTTAGTTGTGTTAGCTGTGAGCTTCTTGAAGTGAATAATGTCGTGTCATGAGAATTACCTCCACCAAACTGGAAGACTGCGAATGGCTTTCCATAGGTAGCCAGCTCGTTGATGAGAGTGATCTGTGCGGCAGGCCATGTAATGTTGATACGGTCCATGCCCTCAGACTCGATAGACTCGTCGATACCACCCATGTAGATGATGACATCAGCGTCTTCGGCAGCAGCAGTGACAGCAGGCATGCTAATGTTGGTAGAGTCGGATTGGCCGATGATGCCAGGGGCGTATAGGACAGTGACACCGGCCTCGGCGCTGATAGCTTGAAGAGGTGACACGAGGTAAGGTGCGATACCTTGGTAGTTGCCTTGCATCATGGTGGTAGCGTTGGCCCAGGGTCCGATAAGAGCAATCTTCTGAGGCTTCGAAGTGCTGAGTGGCAGGGTTCCGTCGTTCTTGAGCAAGGTGATGCCCTCGACAGCTGCCCTGTAGGCAAGTTGTTGTGAGGCAGGAGTGTTGACATCGGACCAGCTAAGCGAGCGGTATGGCTGGATGGAAGCAGGGTCGAAGTAGCCAAGCTTGACCAGAAGAGAGTAACGACGGATGGTGGCGCGGTCCAACGTAGACTCGTTGAAAAGACCCTGGGTGTATGCTGACATCAAGCTGCCTGGATAAGTCTGGCCACAGTCGTAGTCAGTGCCGGCGTTCAGAGCAGCAGCTGCAGCATGAGGGCCATCCTTTTCGTAGTAGTGAGCGTTGTAGATGTTCTGGACAGCGTCACAGTCGGATGTGACCCAGTGAGCCTCGTCAGTGAAGTTCCAGAAGTCACGAAGGACAGTCTGGAGAAGGTAGGGTGAAGCGCAAGTTGGCACACTGGCAATGAGTTAGTCTTCTTGCTCGTCTCTTGTTTCAAAATGCATCAGACTCACCCGTTGTATGCGTTGTAACTGCACATGATTCCAAGAACGTTGCTGTCACGGACACATGACTCGAAGGGTGGCATGTAGTACTCGGCAAGGTCCTGGTCGTCGACAACAGCGTTGAAGCCGTATCGGTCGTTGCCCTCCCAGTCCTCGATGTCGTAGGCGACTGTAGAATGTCAGTATAAATCGAGAGTGGAGCTTTCATTGGAAGACATACCGTAGTGTTTGCAAGTCGCAGCAATACGAGGGTACTTGGGGTTGAGTCCTCCTTGGAGACCTGGGATGAGCTGTCTCACGTACTCGGAGGTACGGAAAGGGTCTTCGCCAGGTGTTTCCTGACCTCTGCCCCAGCGAGGGTCACGGAATGGGTTGATATTGGGCGTCCAGAAGTCCAAGCCAGCGTGAGAGCCTGAAAGATTTTGTTAGCATGAGGAGACATAGATGAAGTCCCGTTCGCGTACCATTGACGGTGGCGTAGTTGTTGAAAGCCCTAGCCTCAGTGGAGACGACAGTAGCAACATCGCTGATCAGCTGGTCGTCGAAAGCAGCACTCATGAGAATGGGCTGGGGGAACGAGGTAGCCGAGTTGAAGGCTTGGTGGCCTGGGTTGAACTGGACACCAGGGCTGGAAGCGACCCCGTGAAGAGCTTCGTTCCACCACCAATAGTCTGGGAGACCGAGACGAGGGACTGAGACTGGACCACCAGAGCTTCCACTGACAGCGATCTTCTCGGCCAGCGTCATGAGACCAGTCAAGACTGTGGCTCTTTGGAGAGGTGCTAGAAGAACGTTATTTCTGGACTGTAAGGGGTCGGGGTGTATGGTACATACTGGCATTGACATCGCAGACAGTTGTGTTGGCCAGAGGACCATGGACACAGTCAGGAAAAAGCTGTGCATTTGCTACAGCAGCGAGGGTAGCCGCAACAGGGACAGCGATGGTGGACTTCATCTTGCTCGAAGCTTGTCTTGCTGTTCTGAAGAAGTCCTCTTAAACATGGCCATCGCGGATGTCTTTATACTGCGTTCTGCTGATATTCTGCAGCGGATGTTTAGGCTAAGTCGAGCTCATGATCTGGCGATCACAAACCTTGTCAGTGTCGAAAGCAGTGTAGTGTATGCCTCAAAGTGAAGTGATTGTAGCACCAATGCACGAACCCCTCACGGTGGAGGCGGGGACGTGCGGGGTATACATGGGGTATACATGGAGTGTGCGGAATGACCAACATCAGTAGAGGACGTTTTCGAATAGTCGTTGTGTTGTCAGGGGGACAAGCCAATAGTATGCAGCATCCCCAGCATGAGTAAGAGAGGGGAAACGGCAGTCCCTGTTGATTGCCAAGTCTTTATTTTGTGCTAGAGCTTAGTTGTAAGCATCGACCACCTCCAACTGGTGTGACAGCGAATGAGGGGAAAAGCATGCTGGAGCAGTATGAGGGGAAAGCATGCGCAAACAAGTGCCTAATGCTTAGCTGCAGCGGATGAAATCACAAGTACAATGGTACAAGTACTCGCTGTGTGATGACCCGAAGTTGGAGCATCTTGCCACCTTTCTGCTACGGACTGCCACTTCCGCCAGGTCAAGTGACAGTTCAAGCGGTTGCTGCTGCTGCTGAAGGTCTGTGTCCACGTTAATCCTTGACATTTGGTGAACATTGTGGTATCGTTGCATCTCAAGTCTGCTTACCCAAATAGTAGAAGCGCCTAAATTGCACTGATAAACGATGCCCTCGTTACTATGTCACAATGGAGTCTAGGTAAACGACTTTGCGTGGGTATATGCAGAGACCTTAGCTCAATGGCGTCGGACTCCGTTTTGGTCAGTAGCCTGTTGTAGTATCTCACGCCCAGGCAGTCCTACGATGATATAACGTTCCAAGGTCCGAGCTTGTATCAGTTTCAGGGCTGCTGAAACCGAATCGCGACTGTAAAGACCTGTAGAGCTGTGTGAGATGTCGAGCTATATGAGCAAATTGACTGTCGGGGTCAAGAACAATCAATATGCGCCTTCTTTATGATTTCCTATTTCACACCTTCTATATCCAAGCAGCGACCTTTGCACGTCGTCGCCGACGTTGCTTTGTTTTGGCAGTAGGCAGACCTGGCCGGAGTTCTAATTGTGTCACCATTTGGGGCCGAGTAGTGTGGCTAGACGTCTAGATAGACCTCCTGGTTTGGTTCGTTCTGGCTCGACCGTGCCATCGATGCTCGACGGACGTCGTCCAGAACTCGCTACCTGACCATTATCAAATCTGTTAGGTCCACCATCTTCGCTTTCACCGGTGTCAAAACTTGCTGCAATACTGAAGTCTATCGAGAGCGTCCTTATGGACCAGTCCTGTGTCTTGTAATTATTATGTAGAAACTGTGGTTCGAGAGAAACTTTTGCCAAGGGGGTCTTCGTGATGGAAAAATCGATCAGAAAGATGTCTCGCGGGCTGTCGGAACCACTACGCTGATGATCGAGGTCTTTGAAATCATGCGCATCAAGGATCCAACCACCTCCGCCGACAGCGTATGCAAACCATCGAGACTCACGTGGAGACACTTGAGATGGCTCATTAACAGATTTTACGAGCCGCGAATGATTTTTCTTGTCCCTCATCTCCCAATTGTCGACCATGAAAGACGCCACCTTGCCGAGAACGAAGAATGGGACAAAATTCCGATCATAGCCGATCTTGATCGTCTTGATTTTGGCGTTTAGACTATCTAGGTAGAGGTCGCAAACAAGACCCTGACACGGATCACCTGGGTTTAGAAATGCTATCCTTGCCATTTCATTCCACTGCCCACGACATTTGGTACTGTTCTGTGGAACTATTTTCAGCCCTGGGATGTCAATGTGGAAGCCATACACGTGATCCTGTAGTCTTGAAGTAATATATGTTGGTAATATTTGCGGGACATATACAACATCTAGACAACGAGGAGGTGGATTCTCGAAAGCGCAGCGGGCGTCGTCGATAAGTTGCTCCCCAGCTACCTGTACCCTAGCGTACTGAGATTCTCCAGGAAGACACCGGAGCAGAATGTTGATGTTGTATTTAGACTCTCTATGATGGCAATTAAGAGGAAGAATATATGTGTTCGGACTCCAGTGCCTCAGGGATGTCATCGTCGTCAAGCCTCGATTTGTCAGGGTGAAGGACTGTAGTCGACGTACCGAAGATTCCGTTACGTTGATGTCATTGGCATATCGAAAGGCCATGGGGTTCCTAGCTAACATAGTCGATGTAAAGTGAGGCTGTTCTTCTCTCGCGGCACCCGGGACTTCGGCAATGGTAGAATGACTGATCACTTGCTCTTGTACATATGCTGCTGCTGCTTGGTGACATGATCGTACATTTTCCCAGCGATTGTCGGCCAGAATGTCTTCCCGGTATTTGTCGAATCCCACCTGACTGTCGTGCCAAGCAAAGATTGACTCATCAGTCGACTTCCGAATGATCTCTTCCTGCAGTCGAATGAAAGCTTTTCCTCGTTCGCCATAAAGTAGTGGCATATTTACATCGAAAATTCCGAGAAGACAGTATGCAGTATCTTCGACACGACTGGTTTTCCGATTCCAAGCCCAAGACATTCGCTCGGCAATCGAGCAGTCGAATAGGCTCTTCTCACCAATGAGAATCTCCGAGTCGATGCCAGTAACCTCCTTCAGAGTTGCCACAAGAGAGTTCTTCGTTCCTATACGACGCCATGTTGTATCGAAGAACTCCACATGTCTTGGTGCGAGAAGCTCTTGTAGCGTCCAGCCTCTCCGGAACCATTGATCAGCAGCCAGATTCGATTCAAGACTATCCATATTGGTATCTTTTAGGTATACAAAACATACAGACGCTCGCTCGTACCTGCTCGTCGATTCGGACGTCAGTGGGGTGCATGTTCGAAGTGAATTGACCTTACAGACCAATGAAACATGCTGTTTATTGCCTCTGATAGCTCTGCACTCGATCGTTTATCGATACAGCAGGTGTCAATCCACAGATATTGGTATCCTCTGGCCCTAGCAAGCTCGCAGCATTCCCGTATTTTGCGATACCCAAGACTGTGCCCCTTCATGAACGGTTGCCTCAGAGGTCCAAGACTGTGCTCTTTTGTGAATGGTGACCTAAGACTTTGCTCCTTTGTGAGTGGTTGCCTGAGAGCACGCATCTCGTCGAAAGTGACTTCTTCATCATCCGCCTCCCACCTATGCGACACGATCGCATACTTCGTTCGTGCAATACCTGTGATATCAGGCTCGAGCTCATCGTCAGATATTGACACAAGGGTTGGTCCCCTGTCTGATACTTTCAATAGCCACATCTTTACCACCGCGATGAAGTCAGAAAGAAGACGGGATGCTGGACGAGATGCAATCCTGGCGTGGCACTTAAGTATGCCGCTTTCTAAGCTATCGCGGAGCGGTTTACACAGATTCTTCTTCTTGTGAACCTGCAGTCCTGCGTGCAAAAGCAGCAAGTTTTGCGAAGAGAGAGGAGAAGCGCATCATTCTTGTGGCGAAGTAAGCACAGGCTGACTGCGTCACATTGCATCGTCGTACAGTCTCACAGCTTCACAGTCAGCTGATGTCGGCGTCGGCGGCCTTGGCGGCATGCGCTGGATGCCAAGTCATCACAGCCTACCCTTCTGTATATCTTGCTGTCAAGACCAACCCCTTTCTTATTCTCACATCTGTCTTTCCCAATGTCTCTGCGATCGACCGACATTCGCATCTTGACCGAAGATGAGCTCATCAACAAAATTGGTCATGATCTCGAGAATGAGCTAAATCATCTGCGGAAAGCGACCCCGTCGGCAGAGTCTGCAGGTCTTGCTTCAGGCAATACACATGACAGCCTTTCAGTCAGGCTCTACGGCGAAGATGCTGCAGAGGTCGATCGCACGATCTTGGGCGTCTTCGCGTTGAGATGGATACTCAATGGAGACTACAGATCATTCACTGAGTCTTAGCCAGAATCTACCAAGCTGAGCCGGGAAAGCTTCCAGCAGATGCCTACCTTTTTCAGTCACTGATTATTGACCCTGAATGATAAAACCTATTTACCTTCTTGTCATCGTAATAACTGTAGCTGATGTTGGGAAAGGCCCAGAGCTTGCTGGCGGGATCGAGCAGCGTTCTGGGAGGACACTCACTGAATATCACGACTATCTCGTCTACAAAGCTGCCAGATTTGGTCTTCTTCCATGTCTGGCAGCCGGACACCTTGACGACCCTGACAGAGAGAGACAGAAGACACATTGCTTTGCCTGGAGTTTGCGGTCAAGTTCAATATACCGCAATCGGCTCAAGCTGAAAATGTTGCTGGAAGTCTGAAAGCTGTAGCATCTTCAAAGTCACGATCGTGTGCTATTCATCTGGACGTGCTGGAGGTGTTCCTCGACGTAGCCGGAACAGCAGCACAAAGGAGCTTAAAGGAAGGGTAACTATGACGGAAGAAGTCTATTATACTTACATGCCTCCGCTAGAGGCTCTCATTGAGTTTGTTCACGACCCTGACATCACAGAAACACAATGCTACAACAGAATGCTTGGAACTAGATCTGTCGTACTGACTGCGAAAGACTTGACGTTGCAATCCAAACAGAGTCCGTATGATCGCGCTTTGCTAAGATTGCTGTGCATTGCTGCTACCGAAGGCACTGATAAACCCCTTCGACTGCTTTTCTCGAGAAAAGAGGCTGAGACGTACTTCCGAATTATGATCTAGCAATCGACTGTCTTCGCTGCAGAGCTGAAATCTGAGCCGTTACAAGTTTCCTCATCTCCGCAACAGCATCGAACTTGACATCATGTCTGTTCTGATATGCCTCCTCAAGCCATTTAGTCCAGAATGGCGTGTTAGGAACAGCGTTCGTGTCCTTAAGCCACTGGGCTGAATCGCTGGCACGAATCACGGCGAAGAGACATCGTGTATAGCTACTCTCTATACAATGTTCGGTGTGGTGTTCCACTACATGGTAGATCTCTGACATATTCCAGCTATGCGTCCGACGTCGTGATGCAGTGCACCAGTAGCCAAAATTGAGTGCGACAAAGCTTCCTGCGAGCGCTACCTGCATTGTCCAGCGTGCGTTTCCAATTAGCACGACGCCAAACTGAGTGTAATGTCAGTCCCGATGTGGCAGCTATCATTTGAGCTTCGTATGACTGACCATGAAAAGCCCAGTTGCAGCACCACTCATCATCTTGGCCCCGGAAGATCTCGGCGCCAGCAGGTAATCGGCAATCTCTTCCCCCATATATAATGACCTTGCAACATCCTCGGCACATCTTATAATGATAAAAGCACCACCACGCGTTCTGATCGCGATATTAGCCGGGATGATCTCTGCGTTATCAGATCGCTGAGCAAGCTGCGGCGTCCATAACCACGCTGCACACGCCAAGCTAGATTGCAAGGCCAGTACCGCAATCCCCAGAGCAGCGGTGCCATCATGGAGAATACACGCCGCAATGAAGAGTGCCAAAGTGACCATAAACGAGAAGAATGAGAGAAGATGGACCGATGAAAAGAGAACTGCCGATACAACGAGGGATGACTTGTCACTATATTCAGGCTGCATGTCGATTGTATACACCTTGAGCTCAAATTGCTTGAGCTTATCGACCTCGTGAATGACATTTGCAAAGTAATTCAGCTCCTCGACTTGAGACCCTCCGGTGATGTTCTTGACTACAACTCCAGGCACAGGAGGCAGCCGACGAGGCCGTTCGGCACGAAGGAACGCCTGCGGTGCAGGAACCAGACGAGGCAGTAGACATGCCCATGTGCTTGTGATCACTTGTGCTTGATCTGCAATGATAGATTCTCCAATGACGGCAAGCAAACTGACGACGTCCAGATGCCAGCCACCATGCTGCTCACCACATGCCTGAAACCAGCATTTGGACTCAAGAAGCATGGAAGGACAGTGGAGTTTTTCTACCGGGACACGTCTGAACAACCCGGGGAAAGTATCGGCCGCGGCGGTGTCAGACTGTTTATGAGTACTTCCTGGAGAATGCCAAGCTAGAGTCCCTGCAGAATTAGGTTGATAACACAAGCCTGCGCGTGTCCAGGCCTGATAGCAAGCCGGTCAGCAGTAATTTTGCGTTGCAAGAGGTCAGTGTGTTCCATGAGTGATAGCCTTGAGAGGTCATCGCTCATGTTATTGACAACTCCGGCGCTAATGCATGCGCGACATCACTGTGGCGTTATCATGGCGCAAGCATTTCCCAGTCTAGCCAGCTTTGTATATGGTACATACTCTCTTTGCGAGGAATGGTGGCTTGGGCTTCGAACACACACAAAGGTTTCAGAGGGCTGTTCATTGTTATGTATAAAAGCTACAATCGACCTTGAAGCCCACCTCCACAGCTGGGAGATAACTAGGTTGAATTAGGCTTCTGATCACGGCGAAGTATCTCGACGCTACTCAGTTGTCGTTGAACTAGCCTCCGGGACGAACCGGCCGTATGTTGGCATACTATTATCACCCAGAAGTTTGCCCAGCGCTGCTCCCGGCCCTTTCTCTCCCCAAGGCGGTATACTCCATACAGTTCTCATCCTACCGGAAGGTGTACTTGAAGGGGTAGATGGCATTGAGCTTCCGTTGCAAGATGACGGGGTAGATAGCGTCGAGGTTTCCTTACGTGAGGGATAAGATGGCATCAAGGTTTTGTCAGATGATGTGATCTTATTCTTAACCTCCTTCTGAAGCTCTTTCTGAGCCTCCTTGTGAGCTTCCACATGAGGTGCGATCTTGTCCTGAGCCTGTTGTAGCCATGCATCCCATTTGGCTGTTTGTGGTGCAATCTGTCCAGCCCGTACCCAATGGGCGTCACCAGCAATTGCAATAGCCTTCCAAAGTGCGCCTGTGAAAGATGTTTCCTTGAACACCCCACCTATATAGTTTTTCTTGTCCTTCTCATCAATGACATTCAATCTAACAGTCGTTACATTGTATCGCTGCATATCCCAATGTCGACGTTGATCGCCCGCGCTAGCTGCCCAGTACACCAGGTTCAAAAGTAGGTAGGCTGCACCAAAGGAGGTCTGTAGTATGAGAGTTGCGTTTGCCAATGCAATAACACCAATCATAAGCATTATAGTGCCCAGTTGAAGCAAGCCCCGATAGAACGAATCACCAGGCATGAGGTAATTCGCTGTTGATGGATTTCGGGAGAGATAGAGCTCGCGAGCTACATCTTCATCGCATTTAATGATGATAAAGTAGCCCTTTGGATAATAGACGACTAGATCGCCAGGCGGCACGATGCTTTTCGGCTGGTATTTCTCGAAGATCACCCTCCATTTGTGAGTGAACCCTATGATTGTTGACAAGAAAGATAGCACAAGATCCGCCACGAGTGCCCAGCCGTCTCGCTTTATGCAAGCCAGCACAAGCAGAGAGCAGGAAATAAGGCAAGCAGTGATCTCTATAAATGGTAACAGAGACATTCTTTGAGGTCGTATACGCGGAGCAAATGAGTTGATGGTAACTTTCATACATGTCACCTCATGCTCCTTCAGCTCGTATTCATTGTTCAAAATATTAGGAAAGAAGGCGATATGATCAACCACATTGCCAGACTCGATTCCAATAATCTTGCCAGGTTCGGACGGCAGCTCACGGGGTCTTTCGCAGCTGAGCATCGCATGTGGAGCTGGAAGGAGTCGAGGGAGTGCACATAACCAGGATAAAGTGCATACTTGTTGTGTGGTGGTTATCGATGACTCTCCCAATATAGCGAGGAAACCAACGACATCGAGACGTAATCCATCGAAGTTTGGGAGGAAATATAACATGCTATATTGTATGTTACACAGAGTGACACGGAGAAACCAGCACAAGGACTTCGGGGGGCTGTAAAGCCATCAATATAAGAGCTACGGCTCATATACCGGCTATGCATCAGCTCGAGTCAACTATGAAAAGGCTAAGACATTAGTACTTAAGTATCGCTCCGAGGCCATGCACACGGCTCGGACTAGTGGGATCCATCGAATCCCGTTTCTGCGGTAAGCATTTACAGCAGAGAGTGAGAGATAGCAATGACAAACTCGCGTCACTGTGTTACACAACATCTTGCTCGAGCATGCACCTATCTGACCCTGCTGTAGTAGGCTTGAATTCTTTGCGGAAAGCCCTAGAGTCGTGCAGTCAAGATGCCAGGTTGCACGCCGGCAACGAAGTCGGGCCGGCTCGTCTTATCAGCCTCAGTCCTGAGACAACAGCAATCTCAGATCATTCCAATCGCTACCAGACAGCTCAGCCAGCGTTCAGCGCGCGATTGGTAGATGGGTCGCGGTGTCGTGATGGTCGCTATCTCGCTTTGAGCTACGTCTGGGGCTTGGCCCCACGGCAGAAATATCGTGCCACCACAATTGCCACCCTCGCCGCACATCAAACAAAGATTCCTGTCGACGAGCTTGCCAAGACGTTCCGTGACGCGTTGACTACAGTGTGGCTACTCGGATTCAAATTCGTCTGGATTGACACACTTTGTATTGTGCAAGACTCGGAGGAAGATTGGAAACTGAACAGTTTTGCGGTCAGAGCAAGGACTTTCAGCCGAGCTTTCGCAACGATTGTGGCACCGACTGAGGAGGTCGATCAAAGTTTCTTCGGGCACATCGATCATTTACATAGACCCAACAAACTCGCCACACGTCTGGTCAACGAGCAGAATCATTTTGTGCACAAGCCTAGGCAGCTGTTCTCACAACAAATTGGATCAGATCAACCAACTTCGAATCGTGCCTGGTGTCTACATGAGACGGAACTCTCCCAGCGGCTTATCTACTTTAGGCCCGTATCTGGCTGTACAAAGTCATGTTTCGAGCCTCGAATGGTTTGGCAGGCCACCAGGCATGAAATGAGTAGATATGCATACTGGTATGCTATCGTGCAAGAATATAGTCGCCGGCATCTCACGCGAGCAAGTGACAGGCTGCTTGCCTTAGCACCTCTAGCAACGGAGTTTCACCTGCTGACTGGAGCCAAGTATACTGCTGGTTTATGGCAGGAAGATCTCTTCAGAGGTCTTCTATGGAGTTGTAGCAGCTCATCCCGGCTGAAACGACTTGAAAAGTTTCCCACTTGGTCCTGGGCAAGTGTACCCGTCGAAGTCAGGTATATCTACTCTGGACAGCTGCGTCTGGTACAGCACGAATCGCTGAGCATTCTAGACATAGATGATAGCAGTATCGAGTCCTACAGTCCCGGTGTCTGTCAGGCGAGCCTGTTATTACGAGGCTGTATTGGACGTGCGAAAAGCACGTTCGACTTGACCACAGGCGCTCATTTATGGTTTTTCGAAGAGGAAGGGTTCACGCTGCAGGTAAAACTGCTACTTGACTGCCAGGAGGTGTCTCCAAATCAGTTAACGTGCAACATCATGTTCATTTATATGGGACATATCCCCGGACCTAACGACAATTCTACACTCATTGTGCTCGTGCTACGAGCTGTGGATACAGACACAGCTGGATCTGTGAGGTATCGCCGCATGGGTTTGGCAGAAGTCCCTCAAGATGAACATCTACATATACTAGACGGTGACAGACTGGCAATTAGCATTATCTGAATCATCTTTCTATGTACAGCCCATCTCCACTGTCGGCAGTGTACACCGAGATACGCACGACATTTAGCGCAATTCAGCTTGCGCCATCGACAAGCTCGTGCTTGAGACCTGCCTGATCAGGTTTAGCCTATTTGGGAGTCGAGCTGCACAGTTTCGTCGTGGAAAAGTGTAATTTCTGATGCAGCTTGTTTCGCCGACGCAGCTATAGTCTTCTCACTCACAATCGTCACAAAGCGACACTTCACGAGAATGAGTATGTTTTATCAAAGCCCGAATTTTGCCGGTTTCAGAGTTGCTGGGGAAGAACCCAGCCGCCAGGCGCATTAGCGCGCCAAGTGCTCTGTCTGGGGAGATCCTCGACTCGGCCCCCAACAACACCAGTCGTCTTCCCGACCTCGATCCTTCATCCTTTTCCTATACTGCATACAGATCTTGTTTGCTACATCGTGCTTCCTGATCGTTTTCTCGCGTCGCGTGACTTCCAGTGATTACCTGAAACGCGTGCCAGAACAGAACACGATCTGACCGAGGAAGAACACACTAGCAAATCACAGGTAAACGCGCTGCGTTTCCGGACGTTTCGTGGGCATTGCGCAGGCGTTGTCAGCACGTTCGCCTTTCGGCCAAAACTGCTATCATCATGACCACATTCACAGCAGACCCCAACACGTACGTCGGCAGCCAACAATCAATTCGTGATTTCCTCCTCTCCCTCGCCTCTAGTGGAAAACGCGCAGGAATGGGTTCTCCCATTAAACCTCCTTACTAACACCATCCCAGCTGGTACACCATATCCCGGCAGTTCCCGCCCCTCTCTACCGCGCAGAACGTCTCTCTCCGCCCCTACGACGCCTCCGACCCCTCGGCCCCCGTCTTCTTCTCCCCAGGCAGCAACCTCACAAACTTCTCCTGGCAACTCTACCCCATCACAACGCCCCCAAACGGGACCTACCTTCTCCGCCCCTCCCTCGACCCCGCCGGCTTCTTCACCGCAATCGACAACACCCTTGGCAACCTAACCTCCTGCATCGAACTGGGCTGGGATTGCACCGTCACCGCTGCGCTGCGCCCACAAGCAAGCTTGGCGAGCGTGTGGACTTTCAGCAGTGTACTGGATGGCACGAGGAGCTTTTATATGACGAATGCGGCGAATGGGTCCACGTATCATCTGGACATCTGGCCAAATGGGAGTTGGCTCAGGATGAGCGATAATATCACCAGCCAGCATTGGAGTCAGCAGTTTCAGGTCGTGCCTGTAGGCACGATCGATGATGCCGCTTGGAATAGTGTGGATGCGGGGGTATTGGAGTGGGATGGCGCCACAGCGACCGTGCCGAACGTCACTAATGTCGACACATCAACCACGCCTACTGCGAACGGCACGATAGCGACGTCGACGGGAACGCCAAATCCGCATACCGGCGTCGCTGCTGGCGTTGGGGCGGGCGTAGGCGTGGCTGTGCTGTGCATCATCGCCATCCTAATCTGGCTGTTTCTCCGACGGCGAAAAACGCAGAAGCAAGCACGCTACCAGCAGGCAGACTCGGGGCACAGTTCGCCGTTCCAGATGGTTGACGTCGCGCCTACGA
>Ga0268246_10000632_pt1 | contig 14236 bp, 16 predicted proteins | sample AgamicOrSfe_FD_200242 | JGI IMG/M metagenome (GOLD analysis project Ga0268246, IMG submission 200242) | Agave microbial communities from Guanajuato, Mexico - Or.Sf.e (v2) (version 2) | ecosystem: Host-associated > Plants > Phyllosphere > Phylloplane/Leaf | place: Guanajuato, Mexico | collected...
GAGACAGCATGAAGCAATCCAGCATCGCAGATCGAGATTGCCATCAGACGCAGACGACATTTGCCACATTGCGCATCTGCTTTCTTTTAGCTGTACACGTGCTCGTAAGCCAGCCGCTTGAGGTCCTGCCGTTAAAGTCTTGGCTGAGAGCATGATTTGCATTCTGCAAACGCCACTTTCGGGTGATGGGCAATCGTGAAGACCATGCTTGGGCTAAGCTTTTTTGCGAAGACACGCGGCGTTTAGTACCGTTGCCTAGAGATCGTTGAGTGAAGAGTCGTTCTCAATTGAGTCGTGAATGGTAGTCTGCGGAATGAGGAGCACTTCAGCTGTGCGAAACGTGCGATACTAAAGAAGTTTGGGCTGCTAAAAGACGAAGATCAGCTTACTGTACAGCCGTCCAGTAGTGGAGGTGCAAGGCGCTGATTAGTCGAGTGTGTAGCAGGTGGTAGCCCCGATGTGATTCCAAATTGTCGACTGCGCATCAATCATCTTCGATACAGAAGCCGATGATCTGCAAGCAATGTTTCATGCGAGAACGTGGGCGTGGCTCTATACTAAGCCTACACGGGTAGCAAGCTCAGTCAAATCTTGTTGCCATCTCGAGCTCTTTCGGTATCATTTCCAGCGCCAGGGACGGACGACAGAGATCGGAAATGAGGCCCTTCCATAAGAGCATGGTGTCGCGGATATGAGGTTCTTGTAGCTCAAACAGAACCAGGACCTCGTGGGCGGGCGACGGGAGGCTACAAACTACTGCAAAAGATTCGAAGCTACGGTGCACCCGAGAGCGCGGCTCGCTTTGATGGCTTGAGGTTGTGAAGCTGACTCCTCGCAGATCAGGGGACCGAGCGGGAGGATTCCGATCTGGAGCTGACCAATGAAAGAGGAGCCTCCGACCATGTGCTCCTCACGCTCGACGGCACTCGTCAAAAGATGATGATTTGGCGAACATGCTTCGCAAATCTTCAATATCCTTCCACGGTCCTTGCAGTCCTTGCCGGGTCAATTTGTGTTCAACGATGATGCTTGTCTCAGCTCACGACGCTTGCGCTTGCGCTTGCTCGCATCGACGAAGGCGTTGACGATGGCGTTGACGTCGTTTGCTCCGAAAGCTTAGCCCTCGAGAAGAACGACAACTGAAGCAGAGGAAGTCGTGAGAGCATACGTAGTTGTATATCGTGGAGACCCAGACCTGTTCGGTGTCAATGATATAAGGGTCTGAATCATGGGGTAGGGGTAGGGGTAGGAAGCCAGACGAGTATGGAGGCGGGATGCGGATCGACCCACATTGCCTTTCTGCGAATAATCATAATCGTGAGAGGGAGTACGAATTGTGGTCTGTGAACACTGAACACGCAGAGACACAACCCAGGGCTCGCGCCTCCGAGGGATGAAAACAACGTGCACAAGCGACAGGGCGAGGGAATGCCATGCTTCAGAGACCGCGACGGGGTCGTCTCGGGACTTCAATGGCAGCGAGGAAGGGCGTGGGCAAGATGGTAAGACTGTAAAGGATGATCTCGGTATACAGACGAACAGACTAGCACGGTATACTGATGGCCCCAATCCCAATAGATTCGATGGCTAGTGAAGGCGTGAAGGGGAGTGGGTGAGGCTGCAAATCGTTTAATCGAGGAAAAGCAAAATAAATTTCAATTTCCCGTCCCTTTTTGCCCTATGAACCCTGAAAGTAGAGAACGTGCCTCGTAAAGTGCTTGACACTGGCTCGTTCGACCGCCACGGGCAGCTGGGACGCCATGGACTGCTCCCAAGCTTTTGCCTACGAGTTACGTAGTGCTTTTGATCGCTCTCACGCTCTGCTCAACTGCCACAACGGCTGCTCCACGAACAATTGTTCGCCCATGATGCCGGTCTGCTCTTAAGCCTTCTTGAGCCCGGCTTCAGCTTCTTCTTCTTCTTTCATTAGCATCGTCTCCCACATCGGCTTCTCAGTCTTCTAGGACCTCTTCGATCCTACAGACAACACAATGGCCGAATCGGTCGAGTCTCTCCGTGACTACGGGCTTGCTGCCCCTCATGGCCCCAATGCCACCGGCCACCATGTCGCTACCCAGGATGTCACCATCATGAACCCCAACGAGCGCGACATCTTCAACCACCTCATTCTCCCCGATGACTCCTACAACAGCGAGGGTGTCTACTGGGCTGACATGAGCTTGGGCAAGCGCTTTGCCTTTGTCAACAAGGTCGACTCCGCCGAGGCTATGAAGGAGCTTGGTCAGCTTGGACGCATGATGAAGAAGGATCCCCTCAGCCCAATCGGTTGGTACATGCGCAACGCTGTCATCCCGGGTGCTGGTCTTCTCCTTGAAGGGTACGATTTTCTAGAATTCCATCGCGCCAAGACCGGCAGCTGACAGCCCCTTAGATACGTGCTCTTCTCCGTCGGCAACATCACACCTCTTCTCGCTGCTGGTTTCCCCAGGTGCTGGTCCACGTACAAGACTTGCAACAAGACATGGACACAGGCCCTCACCTACCTCGAAGTCATCGGTATCATCTGCGGTCAAATCATGGTCGGTTTCATCGGTGACTCCATCGGTCGTCGCTGGGGTCTCATTCAGGACGCTGTCATCATGTTCGTCGGTCTTCTTATGCTTACTGCTGCCTGGGGTACCACCCAGAACGGCTGGGTCATCTGCTACGCTTGGTCTCTCTGGTTCTACTCTGTCGGTGTCGGTGGTGAATACCCCATGACTGCCACTTCCGCCATGGAGAACGCTGTCGGTGCGGGTAAGGTCTCGACCCGCGATGACCGTCTTCACCGTGGTCGCAAGGTCGTCTCCGCTTTCCTGATGCAAGGTTGGGGTCAGATCATCAACCAGGTCATCCTCATTCTCCTGCTCCTGATCTTCCACTCCGGCAAGGGTAGCCCGCCATACGACGAGAAGGTCGTCCAATGGACCTACCGTGTCTCTTTCGCCATCCCCGCTGTGGGTACTCTGTGGCTCGTCTACTACCGTACCTACAAGATGCAGTCTGCTTCTCGCCAGCTCGCGCTCATGAAGAAGAAGTCCAACGTTACCGGATACGACACTCAATCACTCAAACTTACATTCTCATACTTCGGTGGACGTGTGTTTGCCACTGCTGGTGCCTGGTTCGCCGCCGACGTCTTCTTCTACGGTTCCAAGTTGTTCCAGTCTCAGTTCATCATGGCCATTGACCCCAACGACAAGTCCGTCATGGTCACCTGGTTGTGGAATTTGCTCAACTGCTTCATCGCTCTCATCGGATACTACCTTGCTTCTTTCATGATCGACAACAAGTTCTACGGTCGCAAGTGGATGATGATCGTCGGTTTCCTTGGAGACTTCCTCTGCTTCGTCATTCCGGCTTTCAACTACAACTACTACGCTAAGAAGGCTCCTCACAAGTTCCAGGCCATGTACTTCTTGTCTTCGTTCTTCACCCAATTCGGCCCGAACTGTGTCACCTTCATCGTCGCCGCCGAGGTCTACCCCACCGCTATCCGTGCCACTGCTCACGGTTTCTCCGCCGCGTCTGGCAAGTGTGGTGCACTTCTCGCCTCCATCCTCTACAACTACATCACTGTCCAACAGCGCTTCTACGTTGTGCCGTGGTTCGGTCTCTTCGGTGTCCTCCTCACATACGTTTGGCTGCCCGACACCACTGGTCTCGACCTCAAGGAGCAGGAGCGTCGCTGGAACTTCATCCGTCAAGGTCGCGAGCACGAGTACCACGGTATCGCTGTCCACCCCAAGCATCTTTCCCTATGGGAGCGCATGCGTGGTGTCGGCAAGCACTACGATCCTCAGGCCGACTACGAGCAGAAGGTTGCTGAGATGCGCGGCGAATGGGAGGCTTCGCAAGCACGCAAGGCCGAGGAGCACGAGGGTTACCAGGATGATGATGCTGAGTGGAGCTCTGATGTGAGCTCTTACTTCCAGCGCACCAACGCTGGATCCATCCGTGACGAGAAGGTCGGATACACCGACTCATAGACTTGAGTCGAGTCTCTGCACCATTTCTTAGACTACCATTTCATTCTTTGGATAGAGGTTGTAATGAAGGAAGACATAGGAAATGGCCACGCGCGGACAAGCGCTTGATAGAGAGGTCATTTGTACGATTTTAGTTTCAGCTTATTACGATACCCATTCATTGAACTTCAAAAACTCTTCTGTTTTCTTGCCACTCATGTTCGTGTTCATGTTAGTGCCTCCATCCTCTAGCCATCCTGCCGTCCTGCCGCACAGACCCAGATTGATGGGATCGCATACCTTGCAAGGCTGAGGCTGAAAATAGCATGGACCCTGAATGATCGACGTGTTTTGGCTTGGCACCGATAATGTGCCGTGCTTGTGATGCACGCGCAATGGTCTTGGCTTTGAGCTCAACGCATTCATTCTCTGCCCTGCTCTTGTACCACTACCGCCTTCCTAGGTACTCCTCCTCGCAAACAACATCACTCTCATACCCTGGATCAGAGACTTCTAAGCACCCTCCAGCCCATCCAACGCCTAGAAAACTAGGATTGGCCTCGCCGGAGCCAACGCCGCTAGCATCATCTCATCCGACATATCATACTAAATTATTCGTCCCAGTTCAGCATCAGGGCTGTGGAATAATGACAGAATATCATAGTAGCTTCTGAGCCGCACATCCTACAACCATGACAACACCCGTGGACGAAGCAGTGGGGTCGGAGTACGACGAAAAACACTTCGCGCCTCAGTACCAATCCAGCAGTCAGAACATACCTCATGGGGACTCTTCTGGCGAGAACACAGTCTTCGGGGAACCCTCAAATGGCGGGTCAAATGCCTTTCCGTCCTTCGACGACACCGCCACGATCGAAAAGACTACCACACAGCAGCACCACCAGTATGACCAGCACCCACTTCAAAACAAGCGTCTACGACTCCAGACAGATACCCTTGGCTTCGAGCCATCTCTCAGATCGATGAAGTCCCCAGCACAAACGCGAGAGGAAGCCCACCGGTTGGAAGATGATCTCAGAATGCTGCAGATCGAGCAGCAAGTGTCAGCCATTGCGGAAGAGAAGTCTATAAAAGCAGAAGGCGACGGGCTTGAGAAGACGGCGACGCATCAGTCAGTTCGGCGAGAGAGGTCACGGCATTCCGAAGGTGTGGACGAATTCGATGTGGCTACCAATCCGCTTCACGAAGCAACGAAACTCTACAAGCCTCCTAGACATCCTACAACTGCTCTGGCCAAGTTCCTCAAGGTTATACATCAGAAGAGCTTTCTCGTACGATACTTTACATACATAACGCCCGTTGTGCTTATCATTCTGGTACCGTTACTGGTTGGGGCCTTGCTACCTAGGGCACGTGGGGCGAACGTGGGTGGTGTTGGGCTATTCTGGTTCTGTATATGGTTGGAAATTGTGTGGTTGACGTTGTGGGCAGGAAGGGTAAGTGGACTGTGCAAGCCTCGTTCAGGAAATAGTCGCGTATCGTGGTGTGGTCAAGATGACAATATCCTCTTTGCTCGACGTTCAGGTCGACGGAGTGCTCGATCACATCATCCACCTCGCCACATTGATTGATTACTGCCTAACGCTGCTTTTCGATGCGATTGGAATCAAGGGCTGACTTTGCTTGCAGTTATTAGCCAAGGCACTTCCTTGGCCTATTGGTCTGATTTCCAGCTTGTTCACGGATAACAGTAAGAAATGGCGGGATATGGTGAAGCAGCTGGAGTTATCTGCGACATTATTCTTCTGGTGGCTAGGCATCGAGATCTCGTTCCTCCCTACCATGAAGAACCACCACGTTGATGGCAACACAGCCACAAAGCCATGGGAAAACGTCGTGAACAAGATTCTCGTGTCGGTTTTCGTCTGTGCAGTACTTAATTTCGCGGAGAAAATCATCATCCAGCTCATAGCCATCTCTTTCCATCAGCGCACGTATGCTGATCGAATCGAAGTCAACAAGTTCCAAATCGCGAGCTTGGTGAAACTGTATACTTTCTCTAAGAGCAAGCTTAGAGAGGCAGATTCTGACTTTGAACACGCCGAACCTGCTTCTGGACAGCGGACACCGGGACAGTATTTGTCTCAGGCTCAAAGGGGCACTGTACAAGCATTCAATAAGTTTGGTGACATTGCCGGGAAAGTGGCAGGAGACTTTACGGGACGAACAATCAAGAAAAGTAACCACCCTTCCATGGTCATCTTGACCTTACTCAACTCGACGAGCGGAGGTCAGGTCTTGGCAAGGCGACTGTATCGGACCTTCGCTCGAGAAGACACGGAGACTGTGCATCAGGAAGACCTTCGATATGCATACGAAAACGACGAAGAGTGCGATGCGGCCTTCTCAATGTTCGACAAAGACATGAACGGCGACATCTCCATGGAAGAGCTGGAAGCTGTCTGCGTTGAGATCGGACGCGAACGGAAAGCCATCACAGCGTCTCTCAAGGATCTGGATTCCGTGGTCGGGAAATTGGACGATTGCCTAGTATTTGCCATCGTGCTCATTTCTATACTGGTCTTCGTATCGCTTATATCTACTTCTGCTGCTGGTGTCCTCACTTCGGCGGGCAGTACGGTCCTGGCATTGTCTTGGCTCTTGCAAGCGACTGCACAGGAGTTTTTGCAGTCGCTGATCTTCGTATTCGTCAAGCACCCCTTCGACGTAGGTGATCGCGTTACAGTATATGGAAATACCGGAGTAAGTACTATCTGCTGATAGTCCAGAGAGGAAAGAGGATTTTCGCTGACATCACTGCCTTCAATCCAGACGACTCTCAAAGGTGACGATTACTTCGTCAAGGAGATATCACTTCTGTACACGGAGTTCAAGAAGATGGAGGGGCACGTAGTCCAGGCACCTAACAGCTACCTCAACACACTCTTTATCCTGAATCAACGACGTTCCGGAGGCTTGGCAGAAGCCGTGCCCATAATTTGGAAGGTAATACAATATTCTTCGCCTGTAATTGCGCACACTAACGAGAGCGCAGTTCGGAACAACCCTGGAGCAGATTGACGGTGTTAGACAGAAGCTGCTCGACTTCGTCAAATCAGAGAAAAGGGAATACCAGCCAAATATTCTCACAGAGCTTCGTGATGTCACTGAGGCTCATTCAATATCACTTAATATCATTTTCTTCTTCAAGTCGAGCTGGCAGAACGAAGGTCTGCGACTTCAAAGGAGGAACAAGTTCATCTGTGCTCTTATGATTGCTATGCAAGAGATGGGCATTGAAGGTATGAACTCCTACTTGCGGCTGCCAAATTTCCCGTTGACTCACATATCATAGGACCAAACCTTCGATTCCCAGGTATGCGCGAGTCCTTCCCACTATATATGCAGCACATTCCATTCTCGACAGAACACGCTGGTCGTGGCGGGAACCCAGACAACCCGGGAGGTCTCGGACCACTCCCAACGTATCAGCAAGCATCCGAGGCGCCTGCATTTGACAATGTCTTGAATAGTGCGATTCCGGAGGACTTTGAAGACCCAGTTTCGCCGCAAGATCGACATGTGCCGATTACGGCACCCTTCGCATCTCAGTCTCTCCAGCAGTCTGATCTTGACCGTATACGCTCGCCTTCAGGAGCTACCACATCTGCTTCGGTACATCGAGGAGCCTCAGCCTCGCAAATGCGTCGTCGTGGACCTTCCATAATCGATACCTCGGGTCGCGGTCGTGGCGAAAGCAATGTTCGCCGAATACGTCAGGAGTCCATAGCGCAAGTGTCGCGGCGCATTGATCTCTCGCTCGGCATGGAAGGCATGGCAGCTGCGAATCAAGCCGGTGACGTATTCGAGGACCGTGATCGCCCACGAGTGCCTATGAGTCCTGTTTCCAGATCACGCGTTGGTGGCACAAGCATGTCGACACAGCGGAAGCACTCGCATGCCTCCGTAGAAACTGCACACACTATCGACAGTACGATGGCAGGAAATCATGGTCGTCTGCCCTTTGGGCCCGGCCTGCTGAACAGAGCGGGTACAGATGGGCCACGGGCTAATGTGCCGTCCCGTCGCAATCGCTTCTTCAGCAGTGGTACACGACGGAGTCACGAGATAGAGCGTCCGGAGAGAAGTATGACTCTCCAATTCGGCGACGATCTTCGGAACATGGAGTCTGGACTTGCAGGCATCCAGGAAGTTCCCACACCGGGCTATGGTGCCCTGAGCGATCGGAGACTCGGGTATGGCGCCTTTGCAAGCGGGAATGTTGATCACAATCGTGGCTATGCTGCCTCCGGGGGTCACCTTGATCCACGAACCGGGCTTGTCAGCTCTGCTGCAGTGCGCATGGACTCGAATGAGGCGGAGAACTCCACAAACGAGCCAGAGACGTCAGCGGATGGACGGCGTCTATTCAAGGCAGCACGTTTGACAAGTCAAGATAGTATGGACGATCCACGTGCGCAAGGCTTGATGGCGGGTGAGCAGGTTATCGCAGACCTGGAGGCACGGGCGCGCGGGAGAGGAATGACCAACGATACTGTAGGGACAGGTATCGATCCATTGACTGCAGTGCCACCGTCACTAAGGCATGCTGGCGTGCATCATATAGATCACCAGCATCTTCAGCCGACTGTGACGACGTTGAGTCAGGCTGAGACTGAACATGTCGCGACACCAATGGTGGAGAAACAGGAGCTTGGTGAACGCCTGGCAGCTGATGGACAACACGCGGAGGGTGGAGCTGACGATGGGAGTGGCCATAGGACAGGCAGTCTCGCAGACGTGGATGCGCATACTGGAGCCAGCGAGACTGGAGACTTAGCTAGGCTGAGACAGGAGGTCAGGCTCAGAGGTTTCGGATCCGGTCCTACCTGAGCCTAAAAAACTTATAATGAGACAAAAGAAATTCATGAGAACGCATCATGTAGAAGTATGGCATTGCATAGCGAGGAGACGGTAGCATAGACACGAGTTGACGGAAATACCTCTTACAGGCTTTAGATTTACACCTTGAACACATTTCTGCGTCAAGACCAGGCGTACAGTACTGATCAGAGAGACCTCATATGCGACCTTCAAGATTTAAACTGTTTCTCTTCAGCGGAGATCGCTTCGCCATGACGTACAGTGTCACTTGGCACTGCCAGAAGGTCTTCTACTTCCCAAAAGCTATGGCTCGTGCAGTAAAGCAGAACGCCCAGGCCCTTGTGTGCGACCAGCCCGCCGTCCACCTCAACCAAGCCATTCAGCGCATCGCTGCTCTGCTCTATTCCCGCAAGCGCGACGCTCCTGGTCTTAGAGCTATCCAGCTCTTCATCCACGGTCACGAGTTGAGTAAATTCACTTTAAACGCAGAAGACGGGTCGTTGAACTGGATGTCGCGGGGATAGGTAGAATGGGTCCCTTCACCGTCAGGAGGATCCATAAACAGTGCGGCGTACCGAATGTCGATTGGGCCAACCTCTCGGTCCAGATCGAGCAGGAGGCGGGTTAGGGCGGCACCATCATGCAGTCAGCTGCTCGGCCAGGGGTTTCGCAACAGAGGTGTAAGTTCAGCACACCAGGAAAAACCTTATCGGGGCTGCTAGAGGTTGGCTTGCGGTTTCTGTTATACTGGTCAGCTTTGTTCGTCTAATGGGAGACTATGCTCATACTTCTCTCTGTCCGAGCTTTGCTCACAGAACGCACCAGTCTAGAGACAGATGAAACAATCGTCCTGATCATCTTTGGTTGTGCAGGCGAGAAGCTTGTGTAGACAGTTGGTACAGTTCATGTTCCTGAACCGACGATTTGGGTTTTTGGGTTGAACTTTCTTGCTCTTCTTCCGACGGGTGTTAGATGTAGCAGTGTCATGCTGCTCCGCAACGTCCTCTTCGTTGTTGTCGTCGTCGTCGATGCCTCCTCCTTCGTCACCTGTTAGGGCTTCAATGTCGTCTGCGGGGACCTCTTGGTCAAAGCTGTCGTCATGATCCCCACTGTCACTGCCGCCTACGGACAAATCCTCTTCGTCTTCTGCGAGATCCAAGGCATGCTGGACATCGCCCATAACATCGTCATCATATGGAATAGTGTGTTCAGGATGCCCCGGCAACTCGTGGTCGTGCGTGCCAATGTAAGTCTCATCATCTTCGTCGTCGAGGACAATAGTCGATGGGATAGATTGATATTTAGCAGCGAGGTAAGGAAGTTCTTGTCCGTTGTGCCTTCGCAGCAGGGAGAAGAAGCTCTTCTTCGGCTGATCGCTTTGACTTGTTGTGTTTCTGTGGAGAGTGTGCGGAGAACTCAAACAGGTCACCGGCCATGCCTGCATTCGAGAGGTTTGGACTGGAGGGATTCTGTCGAGCGTCGGTGCGGTGTGAAGATGTGTCCTCATCTTCCTCCTGCGCATCTTCATCTCGCGCGCGCTCATCTTCCTCCTGCCCATCTTTGTCCTGCCCGTCCTCATCTTCCTCCTGCGCATCTTCATCTCGCGCGCGCTCATCTTCCTCCTGCCCATCTTTGTCCTGCCCGTCCTCATCTTCCTCCTGCCCATCTTCATCCTACCCATCCTCATCTTCCTCCTCGTCCTCTAGCCATTCATCGTCCTGCTCACCACCGTAGTCATCAGCATCGTGATCGATGACTGAGACGATTCGACTATCATCGTCTTGCCATTCATCCTCCTGCCCGTCCTCATCTCGTTTCAAGTGACCGACCTGATCCTCTTGCCCATTCTCAAGCCCACCCTCGTGTAGTCCCAGGTCACTAACTTCAGCTTCAACATCATCGCTATGTTGACGGGCGACGCGACGGGAGCTGCGGGAGGATGTCGATTTAGTCTTGCTCTGCTTATTCGAAGCGGTGGAGTTGCCAGAGGGTGTCGCTTTAGTCTCGAGTTCGTCATCAGAAGCGATAGAGCTGCTGGGGTGTGTCGCTTTGGTCTTGCGCTGCTTGTTCGGATTGCCTGAAGTGCTGAAAGGTGATACTTTGGTCCTGCGCTGCTTGTTCGATGTGATGGGGTTGCCAGAGGATGTCGCTTTAGTCTCGAGTTCGTCATCCGAAGCGATGGAGCTGCTGGAGTGTGTCGCTTCGGTCTTGCTCTTCTTGCTCGGAGTGCTGGAAGAAATCGGGAGTGATGCGGCGACTTTGTTCTGTTTGTTCGAAGCGATGGAGCTGCCAGAGGCTGTCGCTTTAGTCTTGCTCTTCTTGCTCGGAGTGTTGGAAGAAATCGGGAGTGATGCGGCGACTTTGTTCTGTTTGTTCGATGTGTTGGAAGTGCTGGAGGGTGTCGCTTTAGTCTTGCTCTTCATGCTTGGAGTGTTGGAAGAAATAAGATGTGTCGTGGCGACTTTACTATTCTTGGTGGAAGAACTGGATGTGCTGGGAACTGTCGGTCTGGTCTTGTTCTTCCTGCTGTTACTGGAACGGGCAAGAGTCGGAGAGTCGATCGTGGTGTCACTATCCGAGGAAGAATCATCTTCAGATGAGGAAGTTACCTTGGAGGAGTTCTTGGAGGAGTTCTTGGAGGATGTCTTGTTGGTGGCCTTCGCGCTTGCATGAGTCGCAACTGATTAATTCTTCTCCGGGGCTGTCGCAGGAGCTGTGCCTCGCTTCACTTCGTTGCAGACAAGTTCGTATCTTGTTAGAGTCTCGGGTGGAGGCTCGTTGGCGAGGAGCCATTTCTGCCAATCCTCTAGCTCTTTGCTCGGGGAGGTCTGCTATTAATGATATTAGAATATGGAGTAGGGAAGGAACTGCGATATGCTGAATACTCTCTGCCAAAGCTTGAAGTATCCGTCTAGTATTCCGAGAGCGTTCTGCTGCTGGCAGCCATTGAGGTATTCGAAGGAAGGATAGATGGAGATGTGGCTTTTGTGGAAATGAATACAGTGATTTTGCATGGAATCTTCGTGATAGCTCTATTGTCTTACAGCTGGGCAAGAGCTCCATCTCAGCATATGTCCTCAATGACCTGCTCTTTCCCATCCGGTGGTCCCAGATCCGTCTTCAACACACGATCGAACAACTCCATCAGCATCTGCCAACATATGCCCGCAGTGGCTGGGTCATATCTTCCTTTACTCAGCTCATCCCTTATGAAGGCATGCTGAGCATGCGAGTTTTCATACCACGAGAAGGATACGCCCTTTTCATGCAGTGTCTTTCGAATGAGGTCCCTGCCCTTGGGCGGGACGTGGTTATCTTTCTTGCCGAATATCATTACCAGCTCGCCCTTGACGTCTCCTGACCTGGCTAGACTGTCGTCACCTCCGTTTCCTAATGTACCACTATGCAAATCCGTGGCGAAGTAACACACGCCAGCACTAACCCTCCTATCCAGCGCACACCGAAACGCCAGATGCCCGCCCAAGCACATCCCGGTCGTACCTATCCTCCCACTACAGTTCTTCATCTTCAGTAGCGCATCCACGGCTAGCTTCGCGTCCTCATCGTATGCAGCGACTTGCTTCTCCACCTTCCACTTGTTGCCTGCATCCGTGCCCGGAACATCGTAGGCTAAAGCATCTGAGGATGTGAACTCGTGGTATGAAGAGGGCGCGGCGACAATGTAACCGTGCGAGGCGATCTGGCGACCAAGTCGGGCTACGGGACCGGTGACTTGATAGATCTCGGAGAACAGCACGACACCGGGGAACCGGGCGGAAGGGTAGCCTGGTAAGCTGGGTGTGAAGAGGAAGATGCGCATGGAGCCGGTCCCGTCGGCGCTTGTGGGGACTTCGATGTGACTCTCGTCGATAAGCATGGTGGAGGTTGGCTAGGTGAAAATGGCAGGATACAGATAGCGAGGGACGAGGGGTGCGTGTGTTACCATTGAAGAGTGGGGGTTTTTATATCGTCCTACCTGAAACGGTAACTGTATTTTATGACTTCTTACTCGCTCAAGTTTTACACAGAAGTAAGCAGAACTGGTATCGGTACTAGACTGTACGGCATTCTCCACTGGACTGTTGTTGTAGGCAGCACAGAATCTACTTGCCATTTGCTGAGTGTGGCCACTGTCCGAGCCTCCTTAAGCCGTCGCCGTCTCACCTCTCCGGTAAGCTGCTTGCGAGACGGCAAAGCGACCCATAGCTAGACATCAAGCCCACGTATAGCTGAAGTATCGAGGCGCAGTGACAAGCTGGCTGGGACAGGGGTGCTGCGCCTGAGAATATGGCGCGAAGAACATTTACCGCTTCAGACTATGGCAAATGTACTTTCAGCTGCAACAGTGCCAAGACCATTTTATCGCATAGCTGAGCAGTATCAGTCAGCATTCCTTCGTACTCTTTGACCTGCTGACCTTGCTCGCCTACCTCTTTCTCTTAATGCACAGCTCGTTGTCACTGCAGCGGTCTTATTGGAAATCTGAAACAAGGGCTTGTTGCTTACCGCCTGGTGTGTCCAACCAATCGTACCGCCTTCACTGAGTCTATATGAGCTTCCCTTGCCCGTCGCAAGACCATCCTCATCTCTCGCTCACAGAATTCTCGAAATCGGTCCAGCTCCAACTGCAAACTTCTGAGGCCACACTCACGCTCACACTCCTTCCACACCCAGAACCCCAAGCCGCCGGCTCATCATGTCGCCATCCTCTACAACCGAAGCCTTCATCACCCAAGGCGAATGGAACGAACACACTCGCACACACCCCGTCGTAAACTTCTTCGAGAAGTACAACAACTTCTTCAACACATCCAGCCAATCTCCAGCGGCTATTGCCCAATGGTTCAGTCCCGATTACTGCTACCAAGGCCAGGACGGCAAACGCATCGAGGGCCGTGACAAAGCATGGGACGAGTTGAGAGAAAAGTTCAAGGCGTTCAGGGCGCGTGCCAACCATGCCGTGTTCGCCATCACTGTCCCATGGGAGGGCGACAAATCTGATGGCAAGAAGCGATGGCTGTTGATGGCTCTCGCCGAGGCATATCTGGAGCTTGCAGATGGCGGCTCAGGCGGACAATCCAAGGTCAAGGATCGTGATGGAAAGGAATGGGACTTTGGGCAGACCCAAGCATATCGTATCATCGTCGTCGAAGATGCGCACGCAAAGCATGATGGGTTCTTGATTGAGAGTGTTGAGATATATGGCGACCGCCTCGAGATCTTCCAAGGCATGAAGGCACGTGGTCTAATTAAGTAATGAGTAAGCTGTTGCAATTAGTAGAAAATATAAGGTGTTTTGAATCTATCGCGTCCGCTCCTATATAGTTATTAGTATCTCTTTATTTATTAATTCTAGAAATAAAACTTAATAGTCTAATACTAGTATTAATATATATTAATACTAGTATTAGACTATTAAGTTT
>Ga0268246_10000633_pt1 | contig 14234 bp, 20 predicted proteins | sample AgamicOrSfe_FD_200242 | JGI IMG/M metagenome (GOLD analysis project Ga0268246, IMG submission 200242) | Agave microbial communities from Guanajuato, Mexico - Or.Sf.e (v2) (version 2) | ecosystem: Host-associated > Plants > Phyllosphere > Phylloplane/Leaf | place: Guanajuato, Mexico | collected...
GCTTGGCGGAAGATGTCGTCGTAGTCTGCTTCGGAGGATTCCATGTCGGTTTCGATGCTCTCGAGGGAGTCTTTCCAACCTTCGGGGAGACCTTCGAGAGCGCTTTCGTCGCCTTCGCGGAGGTAGGTGGGCAGGTTGTCCTTAAAAAGCTTGCGGAGTTGTCCATCGTTGGTTTTGTCGTCTTGGGCGGAGCGGGTGCTGGACGATGTGAAGGGGCGTGAGGAGTGAGCTAGGCAGTATCGTGGTGTACATTGAGCTGAGATGCGGCCGAGAAGTCGGACGTGCCGTAGTGGTGTCGCCATGTTGTTGATGTGTGATTGACCAGTGTTGTTCAATGTTTCATGTCCAGGACAAAAAGTGTTGCGGCTAAAGTTGCCGTTGCGCGAATGTGGAGGCGATCTCCCCGAATGGTGCTCAGTCTGCAATTGAGTATATAAAGTAGTCCACTCCCTTCATCATACCTGTGCCTATTACCGTGGTAATTGCAACGAATCAATGGCCTCTTCAGCACCCTCTCGCAAACTCTGCTTCGTCACCGTCGGCGCCACAGCGCCTTTCGATCTCCTTATCCGTGCCTCCGTGACTCCCTCCTTTCTCCAATATCTTGCCTCGCAAAACTACACAGATCTCCTAATCCAGCATGGCAAAAATGGCGACAAGCTGCTGCGAGATCTCTTACCGGAAGCCATGTTTGATACAAGCGACCCTCTGGTCGATCCCTGGGCAATAGTCGAGGGCGTCAAAATCAGCCGCTTCGACTTCAGAAAGGAGGGCTTACAGCGGGAGATGCTCGCGGCGCGGGGTGGCTCGCTGGATTACAGAAGTGCGGGTGTTGTTATTTGTCATGCTGGTATGATGACTCCTCACTCCTCATCATCTCCTTTCCCTTTCCCCAGCACCACCTCTCCATCCTCTTTCTAAAAATAACACCCATCAGGCGCTGGCACAATCCTCGACGGTCTCCGCCTCTCCGTCCCCCTCATCGTGGTCCCCAATCCCTCCCTCCTCGACAACCACCAAGACGAGCTTGCCGAAGAGCTCGCGCGGCAGGGTTACGTCGTACACGGCAAAATCGACAGTCCAAACGGACTCGAAGAAGCCGTGGCGCAGTCAGAGGCACTAAGGACGACGCAGACAGCCTGGCCGCCTGTGAATAAGGGCGGGGCGCCGCAGGTGGTGGCGAGGGGAATGGCTGGGGTTATGGATGAGGAGATGGGGTTTTTGTTGGATTGAGGGGGGAAATGCATCGGTGGTGATTGGATAGGTACTGAGGTCTTGGTACGCACGGAGTCGCGAGCATCTATGGCGCAATGCTCTTACGGCAATGACGGCAGGTTGCTGACGCACTTTGGCGCTCACCCGATTCCATCGAGGCCATCACTCTGACGACACCGCCGCCACCATACGGGCACACGACTCGTCTTGAGAACGATCAACGGCCACGCAGCATCCTGGGAAGAACAGCACATCTTTTGGATACCAATTTTGTGGCCAGACATGCACAAAGTTGTTTTTGGACATGATCCTACAGTTTTGAACTCGGGCTAATCTACATGCTGGACCCCGCCGACATTCATTACGGCGACCGAAGTGCTGGGAGTATCAGTTCAGCGCCTGCAAGCAGTACCACTGCATCTGGCAAGCCACGCCGAACGAGGTCTTCTGGCACCCCAGTCTAGATCCGATCTGGGCTCGACTCCAGCACCCCGCCACAGCATTGCAAGACAGGTTCCCTGCTGCACATTTGTCTAGCCCTCGAGTGCTGTTGCGCCGAGCCAACGGGGTTGATGAATAGGAGTCGGCTTGGAAGGCGGGCATGCTAGCACTGGTTAGGCTGGTGCGTTGTGGCGGAGAAGTCGGCATTTCTTGGTCCAAGCGTTGGTGTTGGGTCGTGGTCATGTTAGAACGGCTTGAGATTGCTGGTGAGGCGTTAATGGTCAATCAATTATGATGAGTCGATGTGACATACCTTCTTCCGTCACTCTCGAAGTCCTTCGTAGGTGCTGTCTGAAGAGCTGTTTCTAAGATAGCTAGATGGCTTACTAATCGTCTTGATTGCGCTCGTAGGCTCATCTTGTAAGTTGTTGCCCATGGTTCGACCGAACTTTCTGAGCGATATTGGTTATCATCGCGGAATGATGGCGACAGCTGGCTCAGCTGAACTTCGAGAAGATGATATCCGGATTCTCCTGATACTCCTGCGCCGTCACCCACATCTACACATCACGCATATTAGCCACATCATCCTCTGTTGCCATCCATACCCATCTCGCCTCCTCTCCTTGACACTTACATTTCTAAAACTGCTCAACCCACCCAAAATACTCCCTCCAATCCATGTCGTATGCTTCCTCTCCGGTGGCGCCAAAATCCTGATCTTAATGTCCGGCGGCGCCAAACTCTGCAGCTCTCGCAGCAAGCGATCGGGAAATTTCTTGGTCAAGGTCGTACCGCCAGAAAGGACGATGCTGCTGTACAGGGCGGAGCGCAGGTCGAGATCGGTGCGTTTGATGGAGTCGACGACGAGGTGGTGCAGACCGGGTGATTCGAGGCCGATTATCTCGGGGTTGAAGAGGATTTCGGGGGCGCGGAAACGCTCTTGGTTGATCTTGGAGTGTTTGTTAGTTGATGTGATTGTGTGATTCAAGTATTGGGCGCCTCTGCCTCCCACAACTGACCTTCAAGCGCTGCCCGTCCGGCAATACGTATTCCGTCTGCTTCCCCTCCTGCGTCTTTCCCTCGCCGGCCCAGGCTCGCTCCTCCTCGCGCGGATGGACAGCCAAGAATGAGACCTTCTCCTTGATCTGCCGCACGACTTCCTTCTCCGCGCTCGTGCTGAACACATATCCTGCCTTCCGAAGCAACGTCTGCATATGCTCTGTCACATCCCTGCCTGCCAAATCCACTCTCTGTATCGAACTTGGTATTGCAAAGCCTTCGTACACCGGCACGCTGTGAGAGACGCCATCGCCGGAGTCGAGGACCAGACCTGTGGTGCGTCCGGAGGCGTAGAGGGAGAGGACGGCTTGGATGGAGGTATAGAGGGCGGGCACATTGAATGTTTCGAAGAGGATTTGTGCGGCTGTTTCGCGATTTGACCGTGGGTTTAGTGGAGGCTCTGTGAGAAGGAGAGGGTGCTGCAAATGAACGTGTCAGTCGATGCAGCAATACACGTCGAGCATAACGCGTCGCAGCCCAACATGCCCAAGAGCAAACATACCATATCACTCCCCACGCCCAATCCTTCTCGATACACCCAGCTCCATATCGTCTCCATATCCGTCCAATCTGTCACAACGCCATGCTGCAACGGCCAGTTCAGCTTCAACAGCCCGCGCAGCTCTTCTGCTTTGTTGCCGACAAACACATCTCCTTCTGATCCTGCACCGCCGGCGAGGACTTTGGTGTGTTTTGGTCGACCGACGAAAGAAGGGAAGATGCATTTGGGTATGTCGGAGCCGGCGAAGCCTGCGCGGATGGTGCCGGAGCCGTTGTCGAGGATTATGGGCGCGGCGAGGAGGGCGTCCGAGGACATTGTGGTGGTTGTGCCAGATTGTGATTAAGCGCAAAGCTAGCGAAGGATGGCACTGTGATCGAGTACAGTCGCGTCAGGCTAACTGTACACGAGGTGTTGACAGTCTCGAAGGCCGAAGGTGGTTAAAGTGATACGTTCAATTCGATGATGTTTCAGGTTGACGCGTCATGTTTCATGATCGAGCGAGTATCAGGGTAGCTACATGTTTCGTACAATTCCTTTTGACTCTACAGCAGTTCAGAGCACTTCCCGTCCTATCCAGCCGCAGTCTTCTTTAGTCGCACTCTCGGCGCGTACTGCTGCCTTTCATATTGTCTGATCACAATTCCGGAACAGGAGCATGCCTCATCAATAGAGTATCAGCCGTGCCTGGCTGTGTGAATGTGTCCCGTCGAATCGACATCAACTTGTCTTCCGTTCTGAGTGCAACCTTACCGCTTTGACGTTCAGCAAATAACCACTGCACGATTGATTCGATCTGCTGTGATTCCGGAGACTGACCTTGAGGTGTAGGCGAGGACATATTCTCTTCTAAAGTCTCGATTTCTTTGAGTCGTTCTGCAATGGCTGCAGGAATAAAGAGAGCCTGCGTTGAACTGCCAGATATTGCTACAATCGCCGGTGTAGATGATGACGCTGTCAGAACTGTGGATGGAGCTGCTTGAGCTTGACGCAATGCAAGTAGACGAGGTCTTTCGGTGATCAAAATATACAGAATACGTTCAAGACGTCGCATAGCCTTAATGGCACACTCAAGATTGGTGACGGTTTCCGGCTCGATTGGTATGGTGCATTCCCAGCCAGCGACCACAATCGGGAATGTCATCATATTCCAGTATCCTGTACCAGGAACAAACATCTCATCTTTTCGCAGTGCTGATAGAGCCCTCTTGTGGACATCTGTCAGTATGTCGCGCTTAAATCTCCATTTGTCGTCCTTGATGAGCAAGAGAAGCTCCCTTTCTGTGCATAGAATTAGATGTTGCTCAGCAGACACCTGATCATTGGGCGCATCTGTACTGACCTCCAAAGAACAATATCTTGCAAAATGCTGACAATATGTTCTCAGCAACGTCGAATCGCACCACATTCTCAGGCCATTGGAGAAACAGGTCAAGAGTCATTGGTCCGTCAAACAGACCACATCCCCACGAGAACAAGCGGAGATGAACATTGTCCCACGCTGTGCTGACTACCCTCAATTCATGCAAAGTATCCATACACGTTTGCCAGAAATATTGGAAGTTCTGTAGTCCTTGCTGACGGTCTAGCTCCTCAACCATTTCATACACACCCTTCTTGTTCACCAATATATGATACAGCTCACCGACATTCGTGAAGACACTATAAACACTTTTGTAGGCTTTGGTACTCTGCTCCAAAAGATCGCTGTTGAGTGCGTAAGTCGTTTCGGAGCCACATGACCATTTGTGAAGGATATCGAGTGAAATGTGAGAATCAGCAGTCAGCTGAAGCGACTGGGTGATCTTCTTGCTGACAAGCGCGTATTCTCTCGGACTGAGAGCAGCACCAAGGTCATGTATGTCGGCGGCGCACAAGGTATTGCTCCAGGCCTTGAGGGTTCGCTGGAAGAAGCGAAGCATAGTGGCGGCGAAAGCCAAACTAAGCTTGAGGTCGGAAATGAGTTTTTGACCCACATTCGACGGGTCCAGGTTGCTGATTGCTTCGAGTAAGCGTGGCACTGCGACAATCAGCTCGAGTAGCCACTGCTGGAGAACAACAATTCCGCATGGATCCACAGACCCTGGGGCGGCGGGTGGCATGATCTTGCGCAGAACTTTCTGGATCGCTTGCTTCATCTCCGCTGACACTTGTAATCCAATTGTGAGTATCCTGGTGAACGACCATGAGAAAGCACCCCCTGCCGACTTCTCAAAGCAAGATATCTTGACTCTCGGGTATGTTCATACTAATAGTGCCAAGATCATATGGTACCATGCCCTTTATCAGTCCCGAGAGTCAAGGCTTGATTTTGCGCGAACTACATACGACCTCACCGATGTTCTGCGTGTCGGCAATTCCTTGCATGACTCTCTTTCGAGACGACTCTGCATGGCACAGCTATTCACTTTGGCATATGTGACTTATGGTAGGTCAATGCACCAATTCGGGCAATTGGAAATGCTTCAGTTGCAAGACGTCATATTCTGGTACATTCCAGAGTCAATGCCCAACGAGGCTCAGAATAGTTTCTTTAACGAGGATTCCGCGCTTGCACTCAAGCTGCAGCCTTGCTGGCAGACGATTCTTGGTCAAATTTCAGCACGGAGACGAGTGACAAATTGTGAATGGGCACTTACTTGCTGTGATATGCTCCATTGCCTTGTCCTGTCCGTACACAGTATTCTTAGCGGCGAGAATACCACTTTTGAGTTGGAGAAGAAGTCACTGGACATTGCTACAGACCGGCTCTACGAAAAGCTCCGCTACACAACGATATCGGTTCAAATATCCATCCCACTCCGCGAGGAGATGTGTGAGGCTTTGAGATGGGGATACTTCGCGAATCTGTCCGATGAGTTACTAAAGAGGTGTAAAAGTCTCTGGAATGCACTCAGCAAGGAAAGCAAAGCACTCCAGGGTAAACGTTTGGGACTCATCGTACCAAAGCCTTCAATGAGCGTTCATTGAGTCGGTCAAAATGCAAATCCATACCGACGGACGAACGCAGGCATTTCAATCGACATGCTGGGTGCTGTCCAATGGTTCGAACCTTAAGTAAACCGATCAAGATTTGCAATTGAAATGCATGGACTTCCTGCGCCCTCATAATATGTCCAAGCTGCAAATTACGAGCTCCAAGAATGCATGGGAGGCGCCTTTTTGGACACATTAGCTAGCCACAGCAATAGTTTGATGGTGACGAAGAGCTATACTATATATATATACTCGGACAGAGAAGACTCGGACTGGTTCCATGTACTGCATCAGTCTGGAGAGAACTTCCATGACTGGTCAGTCACTACGAAGACGCTTCCGGTCATACTACAGGAGAAAGAATACAGTAAAGTGAGTCACTGGGAGAGAAGGCTGCTTATCGCACAGATGTTCAGCTTGGCATATATTGTGTACAAGCCATCGATGGGAGATGAAGAGGATCTCGGGTTGTTACGGCTCAAGGACGTCACATTCTGGTCTATGTGATGATGGACGAGGATGACTCCCCGGTCGATTTCTACGTCAAGGAGATGAAACATGCACTAGAGATACTTCCATGCTGGCTCACGGTGCTGGGGCAAGACACCTCCATGTTTGTCACGAATCAGGGTCGTTACAGCACTCGACTCGCATCAAGGGAGAAGCTACGCTGCCTTTTGGTTTACGTGTATTGCATCCTCTTTGGCGATATCTTGCCATTCGAGTTGTCGGAAGACTCTCTGAGCTTGGCAATTCAGCGTATGCGAGACAAGGTCCTGCTGATGTACAAGACCGACGACGCAAACAACATGGCAAGTCTGCCATGTCGAATGCTGCTGAAATGGACGGACTGGACAGAGCCCGAGAATCTGCCTGACGCGCTCATTACAGCCTATAAGTATGTCTGGCTCGCGCTCAGCCAAACGAGCAGGAAGCTCTGTCCGCGGCGGCAAGCGGTTGACTTGGGCCTTGTAAGGCTGTGAGACTCCAGAAGTGAAACGTCGTACATTGTCATACCTCAAGCTGAAAAGTTCCCTGCCGAGTGCCAAGTGCCAAGTCAAGGAGACTTTTGTGGTTCAGCACCGTCATTTATCATGACCATTGTTTATGCTTGCCAATAATGTATTCAACAGACGCGACTCGACCTCACCAAACCTGATGGAGCATTGAGTTTCGAACTGAGTATAAGAACTGCTCAAGCTGACATCGAGACCTTTGCTGTTTCGTAACTTCCCAGCAACTTGTATTCACAACTTCCATCCTTTCGTGCTTTTCACCATTCCCTCCCCAACTCACTCCACCTACCCATAATGGGCACCTCCTCAAGCTCCCTCACCTGCCCCCAAGCAGACGGCACAACCTACACATCCAGCAGCCAAACCTTCCGCATCAACTGCTTCAACGACAGCATCTACGGCGACATCAACTACGAAACCCCCATCATCGCGACCTCTCTCGAGTCCTGCATAGAATCCTGCGTCAGCGTCCGCGGCTGCATAGACGTCTCGTACATTCCCACAAAGAGCGAGTGTTGGCTCAAGTCCAGTGTGAACTCGGGCACTCACAATGGCCTCGTTTGGGGTGCGGAGCTGGTCACTACGTCCACGACGACCTCTTCGCCCACAGCGGCTCCTTTGACCTGCGGCGACACGCCAGGTGCAGTCTCGAATCCATCATTCGCTCAAGGACTCTCGCCCTGGGCTTTTGCCGGTTACGACAGCAGCTACTCCTACGTCGTCACCAATGCTCCAACTGGCACTCCTCTGGGCTCCTCGTACTACCTCTTCAATTCCTCCTCCACGCACCGCAACACCATCACCCAGCGCGTCTGCGGCCTTGATGGCGGTCTGACGTACAATGCCACCGTGCTATACACTTTTGCGCAGGTAGCTGATAACAACACCTCGCCAAACCAGGATATGTTCTATCCGCAGTATGACTTGCAACTTATGATTAATGGAACGAATGCGAAGAGTGCGAAGATGACACCGAGCCAGAGGAACCCGAACGCGGTTTATAGCTCGAGTATGTTGGTCAGCAGCACGGGGACGGAGATGGACCTTGGTATTAGCTGGGGGACCGCGGATGGTGCGGCGGCGAAGGGGGTGAACAATGTGTGGGCTGTGATTGAGGTGGGTGATGTTCAGCTGCAGCGAGCTGCGTGATGCGAGGGAAAGTGAGTGATCGCGTGGTCGATGCCCGACGTGCTCGGTATTACCTTGTCAGAGCGGAAGAGCAGAAAAGCAAGTCCGTCAGATGAAGACTATATATGCAACTGCAACCTGGAAGCCTCTCAGTCTCAATTTCGGTTGAGCGTCCCATGATAGGTGAATCTGACTTGGTACATAGTTGATTTTCGTGCTTCGAAGCTGTCTACTACATAGCTCGCCACCTCCGTGTGAGTCAATCGAGACGTTTTCGTATTGCCCGGATCATGGCAGGTATAAGCCCGGTTCGTGGAGGTCTTCTGAAGCGTGGCTGGCTTTCAGAATGACGCGGGCCTTTACCTAAGCTTGAAAGGTCTTTGGTCGTCTTGCTGTGATGTTCTCCTATCGACAGTCTGTGTAAGCGCTTTCTGCACAGGGATAGGGGCATCTTCTGCAAGGCTCATAATCTCGGCATATCCTATGGTACTGACCTTGAGTTGTCGCAGTTGTTGCCGTCCACCTTAAAGGCAGAATAGGCACAACAGACGGTTCTTTAGTTTCTCGCTTTTTTGTCGTGAATGCCGCTTGCATTTTCGCCACAGCAACCCGTGCCTCATGTTAGGCTAGTGCACGTGGCCGTTCCTTAACGAGGACCTTTCCCAGATTTTCGGGCGTATGCATTGCCTCACCAAGTACCACGACTGGGTCGGGCGTGACAGATTCGTTCGCTTCGATATCCCCTCTGTCGCTGACATGCTTGAACATGTCTGTAGACCACAATACCGTCGCGCGGGGAAATAGATCTTCCTTCACTAAAGCAGACCGAGTCTTTGCATGCAGGAGCTGAAAGTGCGTTCGTGATGGTTCCCGGATGTTGTTTCTAGTGCGTAATAGCTTGAGCTCAATCTCTGAAGAAGATGTTAGTCCATATATGGCGTAACTTTGCTCGACGAAGTACGCGCCACAATATCGAAGAATACACGCAAAACTATTCAGGATGATTCCTGTTTGGAGTCTTTGACATCCGTCGCCTGCGATTCAGGCCAGCGAAGATACTCGTCGAGTGCCATAGGGCCTTCAAACATTCCCGAGCCCCACAGAGAGAGTCGCTCATGAAGGCTACCCCAATCCTTGCCGAGAGGTCGGAGTCCATCGAGGCTTTCGAGGCAAATTTCCCAGAAACACTTGTACGTCTCGGTAATGTCTTTGAATTGGAGATACTGGAGGATCACCGAGTTTTGCACTCTAGGCAGGACTCGCTCGTAGAGGTCATCGACAGAGTAGAACAAGTTCCGAACAGCCTTGGGCACTTTCAAACTGTGTTTCTCATTGCGTTACTCATTCTCTTCAGTCCGGGAATCGAGCCACATCAGAAACTTGAAATCTGCAAGATGGTTGTTGGCCTTGACGACGAACTTCATGATCTTTACACAAATCTTATTGATGGAGGTGACGTCTGAGCGTGACAGGGCGGCAAAAAGAGTATGTTCGTCAAAGTCCCGGAAACCATGGCACCAGGCCTGAAAAACAGGTAGATAGGTCGAAAGAACATCAGGTACGAAGGCCAGACTCGACTTCAGGTCTGCTACCATACTGTTCCTGTTTCTGGTGAGGACTGCAAGCTCATTATTTCTATTGGTGGTGGAACTGAGGCCTTCAATCGTCATTTTCACAATGGACAGCTCAAATATCACCTCGAAGACACGTTGATGTGTTTCGTACACGCGGAGAGATTGCATCTTCCAAGTAGGAGGGGAGAATAAAGACATGGTATCATGTCGGAAAGCTTTCATCACAACCTTTGAAAAGACACTTGATCGCATGTTCGCTTCGCACGATGTTTTCAATTCACAATGACGGACGCATGATCTCAGCCAGGTTCAAAACAAGGTAGTCACGCGGTTCACGGCTGTGCACCAACACGCTTGTAGGACTGTAGTACAAATGCCACCAACGGCAAGATTGATCACAACAATGAAACAAGTGACAGAAGCACAATCTCACAGTCTGCTCTGGGAAAGGCATGCGATCTCGAAGATGATAGGACCATCGGCACAGCATCATAGATGCGCTGCTTCCACAAGTATGTGAAAACTCCTATAGATCAGTGAGGCGTCGTTGGAAAAGGAAGCACGTGACTAGCCGAGTCACGTGGGTGGCAAAAGAAAACAACGTCTCCCGTTTCTCTACAACATATTTGAGCGATCACAACCACACACCTGATGCGAGTATTGTAGCTCCTTACTGCCATGGCGAAGTCGCAAGTAACATCCTCGTCCATAATCGCCAGGAACTCCCCCAACAGACGAGATTGCTCGCGATAGTTGCTGAGTCATGGAGACACGCAACTTCCTTTCCAGTCCTAGTATAGCGCTACGCCAATCTCATATCCACATCCCACACATCCCTGCAAAATTATGATTCTCTTCTTGCCGCTCACTCCGTGCTACCACAGTCATGAGTAGTGTAGCGACCGATGTGGCAAGTGGAGAGCATCTAGAGAAGTCAATCCCAGCCGATGACGGCGGTGGTGGTGAGGGGTCGACAGATAGCGATTATTGATAGACCACTTAGTCCTCACTAGCTTCATGTGTGAGCCTAGTCAGGTGCCCTGCAACAGATAAGACAATCAAGCTCTGATTCAGTGTAAAACTGCTATACAAGAGATACAGTGCCCCGGGCCCTTATTGTTCAGAAAGATCACAATTCTCGTGACATATTCTTGCCTTCACCATGTTGACTGTGCTCACCGCGTGTGTAGCCCTGCTGGGCTCCACCTCTGCTCTCACCCTCCCTCGTGATGCCAACTATGTCCTCCACGAGAAGCGTGAGGGTCTCCAGGCCACCGCCTTCGGCCTTGCCAAGCGGAGTCCCGTCTCTTCCGGCGCTCTGATGCCCATCCGCATTGGCCTGACCCAGCCTGAGCTTCACCGCGGCTACGATCTCGTGATGGATGTTGCCCATCCCGAAAGCTCAAACTACGGCAAACACTACTCCGCCGAGGATGTGAACAGGATGTTTGCGCCCACGGCCGAGACAGTCCAGGCTGTCAGAGACTGGCTCATCAGCTCCGGTATTGCTGAACATCGCATCAAGGTCTCTGATAACAAGGGCTGGCTTGCGTTCGATGCACGTCTCGAGGAAGCTGAAGAGTTGTTCCGTGCTCATTACTACGAGAACGAGCATACTACTCGTCCGGACAAGTATACTGTCGGCTGTGATGAGTATGTGCAGGAGACTCATACCTGTGTTCAAGGCTGACATCATGCAGATACTGGCTCCCCGAGCACATCACTCCCCACATCGACTACATCACTCCAGGCGTCAAGCACGGCGTGTACAAGCGTACCGAGACCAATCTATCGAAGCGTGAAATTCACTCGAACGCAATCGTGGCTCCTCCTGTCCAGCCAATCCCTGCGGGACCAGATGTCGACATTAACGTCAAGACCATACCACAAAACTGCTCAAGCTATGTAGTTGATGGAGACTGTATCCGCGCGTTGTACAACATGCCAGCCCAGAACAACAACAGGAAAGTGAGCTCGACAAATGCTCTTGGTATGTGCTTGCTCTTGATCATGTGCTGAATGTTTGCTGACTTTGGCTTGCAAGGTATTTATGAAGGAGGACAGAACTACGACAAAGCTGATCTCAAGCTCTGGATCAAGAACTTTTCGCCGTACGTCAAGGGCCGAACGGCATCTGCTTGTGTATCTAGAAGCTAATATCAGACAAAACAGTTACATTCCAATCGGTATGAGTCTTGATCGCTTTGCGTCTCCAATTCTGACTAGCATCCAGACACCATTCCCGAGATGAGCTCCATCGACGGCGGTGAAGGTATGTCTACCTGCAAATACTGCTGAACATTCTGGTGCTGACGTGCAACGCAGGTCCCGTCTCTCAGGCCAATGGTGGCGGCGAAGCAATGCTGGACATCACCATTGCTTACGAGTTGATCTATCCGCAAACCGTCGAGATCTTCAGCACGGATGACCTGTACTATGCTGAAAGTGAGTTCTTGCCGCGCTCTTCGGCGACCTGCCTAAGCTGACCTGAACAGATGCCCTTGGCTTCATGGACACTTTTCTCGATGCTGTGGATGGCGTAAGTGTTTCGAGCTTCACTCTGAAATAGCAACACTAATCCGTGTCAAAGTCCTTCTGCACCTACAGTGCCTTTGGTCAAAAGGGCGACAACAACACCATCGATCCAGGTACTCACCCTGCCTCAACCCAACATCAGAAGCGCTTCTAACATCACCCAGTATACCCCGACCCCCGCGCCGGCGGCTACAAAGGCCCCCTCGAATGCGGCCTCTACACCCCACCTCCCGTAATCTCCGTCTCCTACGGCGAAGGCGAGCAATACCTCCCCGTCAACTACGTCGAACGTCAATGCAATGAATGGATGAAGCTCGCGCTCCAAGGCACCACCGCAGTATTTTCCTCCGGCGACTACGGCGTCGCCACATACTCCAATGCTTACAACCACTCGGATGGATGTCTCACGAGCCCGGTTACTGGAACACCCACGATTTTTAGCCCGAGCACTTGGGTCGATTGTCCGTATATTCTGAGTGTGGGCGCGACTACTATTAAGGCGAATGTGAGTGGGTATAGCAATGATCCGGAGATGGCTGTTTATGCGCAGTTTACGGGCGAGTGAGTTTGATCTGCATAGATGTGCTGAAATGCTGGTATTGACGTAGAGCAGGGAACTACCATTCACCTCCGGCGGCGGCTTCAGCAATGTCTTCGCCCGTCCCGAATACCAAGACAGTGCTGTGACGACCTACTTCGATAACTACGACCCGTGAGTTGCCCTCCCACTCCTCGCTGCTTCCTTTCCCTCCCATCCTCACACAAGCATGCATCAAATCTGACCTCTCCAGTGGCTACCCACACTACTCAACCACCAAAGGCAAGAACATCGCAGCCAACGGCGGTCTCTACAACAGAGCTGGACGCGCATACCCCGATATCTCCGCAAACGGCGCCTGGACGCACATCTACCTCAACGCGAGCTTGTATAGATACGGTGGCACGTCCATGTCCGCGCCTATTGTTGCGAGCATGATCAATCTTGTGAGTTTTGCAATCAGAGGATATTGAATGAAGTGGTTTGATACGTGGCTAACACGCGCGCACAGATCAATGAAGAGCGCATGGCCGCTGGAAAGTCTACAGTCGGTTTCGTGAACCCGACACTCTATGGCAACCCTCAGGCATTCACTGATATGTGAGTTCCTCCTACCCAGCCTCCGACTCCTCCCCCACCCTCTTCCTCCTCATACACTCTTTCCCTCCTCTCTTCGCTTTCTCCTCTCGTCTTTCATCTTCCCCTCCGACCCTTGAGAACTCGACTTCCATCTCCTATACCCTCATCTCCTATTTCAAACACTGATAAACCACTCCCACAGCACAATCGGCGCGAACCAAGGCTGTGGCCTCACCTACGCTTTCAACTGCACGCCTGGCTGGGATCCGGTGTCTGGGCTGGGAACGCCGAAATTCAATGTGCTGAAGGAGGTGTTCATGCAGTTGCCTTAGTAGGTCACGGAGAGGTGATGGACGTGAACGTTAGTGCGGGTGTTGATAGGGGTATTGGCGCTCGGGTGATCGGAAGTAATAGGGTCGAGGTGACAAATGGTGCGTGTCTGTGTCTGTATCCAATCTGACCGTCTCCTCGTATGCCGAGAGCAATCTCAGAACTTCCAGACGTTCCTCAATATCGTCCTCCTCTTCATAATAGTATGCGCGCTGTCCGAAGAGTTCTGCCCATACCAGAGGCGTTCGTCCGTCTTGGTCTTTGGTGTCGCGTGATGCACCTCGTTTCAAGAGCAGGCGTACAATGTCCGGATTCCCTTGTTGCGCAGCGTAAGAAAGTGG
>Ga0268246_10000634_pt1 | contig 14217 bp, 11 predicted proteins | sample AgamicOrSfe_FD_200242 | JGI IMG/M metagenome (GOLD analysis project Ga0268246, IMG submission 200242) | Agave microbial communities from Guanajuato, Mexico - Or.Sf.e (v2) (version 2) | ecosystem: Host-associated > Plants > Phyllosphere > Phylloplane/Leaf | place: Guanajuato, Mexico | collected...
GTATTAGCTAATTAAAATCTACGACGTACTCTACGTTAATAGAATAAGGTAAGATTCCTTAGTAAAAGTATTAAGTCCTTTAAAGTAATACTAAGGCTTAAATATACTTACGATCTATTAGTACTACTAATAGGTAAAATAGAGTACGGTATGACTCATATTATAAGAATTATAAATAAGTTTTAGGCGGACCTAGTTACGGCTATTAAAGAGTAATATAGAGCTCTAATTACTAAGTACGTTACTAAGTAGAGGGCATTTATTAACCTAGAATTAAAGGCCTTTAGAGTAGGTTTGTTCTTCTTAAGTAAAGGTTAGAATAGTATAGAGGAAGATAAGTAAGGCGTTCTTTAGTAGGAAGTAAAGGGGAATAATATAAGGTATATTTAGAGGGAGAGAAGGAGACGTAGGTAGAGATCTTAGTAGGAGTAATATATTATAGTTTTCACGTTCTAGGCGCTACGCTTTTATAGATATTATACCCTCCTTTTACGCGTATATTAATAGCTAGTCGTATATAGTCCTAAGTATACCCTTCTATAGTAATATAGAGCGTTCTAGTTATATATAAACGGACCTTTTAAGTAATTCTTTAACTAAGTTTAAGTATAAGGCTTTAGAACCTTTACTATACGCGTCCTCTTTTTACTACCTATACTCGCTAGTACTTTATTTAACATTAAATACGCGCTTTTTTAGTACTCTTATATATACGTTACTTAATTGCTAGATATATGCCTAGTAAAGTTTTAGATATAGTAAAGCGGCTATACGCTATATACTAGCGGTCTTTACTAGTTATTATACGTCTAATAGCGCGCGCAATAATATATAGACCTTATTATATACTAAATTTTAATTTCGAGGTATTTTACTAAGGCGTACCGCAGAAATCTAGCGAAGGGAAAGCTAAGAAAAAAAAACTACGTAGTAAAAGTATTAACGGGCTAAAACTTTAGTTTTCTAATATATTATTTAATAGCTTTAAGTCTATTTTTAAAAAAGAACTCTTTTAAGAGCTATAGTATTTTCTACTAGCCTTTTGTAGACTATAATTATTAAATATCATAGTTCATATAAGTAAGATTATTCAATATACCTCACAGATAGTCTGATCCATGATGCTATAAAGACTTGCAATGGTATAACGCGCACGCAAGGCTTAAATAATCTATTCTATCAGACTATCAAGATGAATCTCTGCTCAACCAGAATAACCCCTCGATCTGAACCATCAAAAGCTACTTGGCCCACTTCGATGCTGCCAATCCACCGCTTCCCCTCCCATTACTCATGATGAGTCCGAGAAGCCCGTTACTGGCTGGTTCCTTCTTCGCAGCAGTTGATTCTTTGCTCTGGGACGGTGCTTCAGCGGATATGGAGATCAGATCCTGCAAAGATGTTAGTAACGGACAAGACAAGTTGAGCTGCCCACTTACCTCACTTGCCACAACTGGCGGAGGTGTGGGACGACTGCTTCTCCTGATAGCTTCGCTTGGTCTACCCAAAGACTTCAACGTGGCCACGTCGTATGTCTTTGTAGGCTTCTTGATGTCTTTGTTCGAGGCACAGTCGTTGGTCATCGGTTTCGTTGCGTCCATCGCAGCCGTGTTTGCGGCCAGATGACCATTTGGCTTTGGAATGGCATTACTCTCGACAGCGATCGAAGCTTTGATGACTGCTGTGCTGTGAGAGGTGCGGGAGTTTTGTGCCGGAGCAGGTTTCGTCTTTGGCAATTGCTTTGCTACAGTATCTGCGGTCTGACTTGACGTCTGTTCTGCGGGAAGAGCGGCGACCAGATTGCTGTTCTGTTTGGTAATGGCATCGATCGCGATAGAACTTGACCTTGGGATTGTAGCTGTGCCTGGGGCAGAATTTTGTGGGGGAACTGGTACAGTCTTGGGCAATTGCTTTGTCGTAGTGTCTGGAGGCTGACTTGATGACTGTTTTGTGGGAAGAGCGACACGGTCAGCAGGCGTCTGGGTCTCTGTCTGCAGCGAGCTTGCAATTGTTACTTGCTGCGGTCGAATCTTTGCGTTCGTAATCGCGAGCCATTGAGCAGGATCCACGAGATCAAATGCTGGTTGAGCTGGCGGTTGCCTACGGCTGGCGCGACCAGAGGGTCCAGTGGGGACGTTGTTGTAATCTGAAGATGATCTCCTGCTGCCAGAAGGCCCGTTTGACGGAATGTGAGCTTGGCCATTAGCACTGCGCGATGGTTGAGCTCGATGAGGTGGCACTGTGTGGTGAGCGATGTTGGCAAGGCGCGCCGCAGCTGCTGAGCGTGTATTGTCTGACGGACGCGAGAGACTATGATTGTTGTGATTGTTGCCTGCAGCAGGGTTACTGTTGATTCGGCTACCACTGGCGCTGGAATATGTGATTCGGGAAGCCAGGTCGCCTTTGGCCGGAGACGCCTTTGGGCCTGCTTGCTTTCCGTTACCGTTCGGGTGCGCAGTGCGTGAGTTCGGCTGGTTATTTTTCGGTCCTTTCGGCGTCGAGTGTATTGCCGGTGTGGGTGCTGAATTAACGGGGCGTGCAAGTTGTCGCTGCTGTGTTGACTGGATCGGACGAGGTGGTGCTGGACGATGTGCCGACTGTGCAGGTGCAGTGTTTGCAAAGCGACCTGTATCGTTCGCAAGAAGCTTGGCTCTCCGGAAACCCTGACCATTGTCCAGGTTGTCGAGGCCGTCGACTTCGGCATCAGCAGCATAAACTGGAAGCCATTAGTTGATGATACCAAGGGAAAAGACTTTGATCCTTACTATGCCAACCAGCGCGCTTCTCTTTCTTCACGGGATCATTGGCTTCGATGTACTCTGGAGTGCCGTACTGGTTGGCGAGGCGTAAGTTTTCGATCATGCGCGCCTCCCGAGCAGTCAAGGGACGATTGTGACGACCAAAATCTTGTGTCGACACAACTTCTTTCCGTGCTTGACCGAGGTCTTGCTACAGGACTGTCAGCAAGCTGAAACTTCGTGGCGCTCCATCGGAAGGGATTGCTCACCAACATGACTTCTTCCATGGCACTCATTTTGATCGATCTCAGTCTTGGGATGAGTCACAGTGTTTTGGCCTGTGTAGCGTGAGAGGTAGAATTTGTGAAGTTCTGCTGTGAGCAGATGAGTCGGGTGAGTTGAGTATGAGCTTGAGAAAAGAAATGGGCGAAGGGGGTGAAATCAAGAAATGATTGTGAAGATTAAGCAGATAAGTCTGAATCTGAAATTGAAACTGAAGAAGCTCAACTTTGAGGGCAAAGTGGGGAACTGAATAATCCTTAGATAGAGGCGTTTGTCAAACGGACTGCCGGAGCTTGTCAAACACACGAGGGATCTTGATCTTGATTACTGTCTATAGCGATCACAGACATGTCTTTGCTTTCTAGCTATCTATACAGGGATCGAGTAGCGAGACAGCGAGCCCTCATGCTTGCACCTTATGAACGAGACATGAGGGGTGGGAAGCAGGCATACAAGTAATAGACAAACACTGCCCGAGACATGTTTCAGGTCGAACAGAGAGGGCATGGCCTAAAGTTGCCGGACGAACTGGATCAGCTGCTACATGATTGTCACTTCACTCGACACGGCATGCCAATGTGTCATCATCTCTGAGGCCAGACTGACGAGGCGGCTTCCCAATTGCATGTGTGAGGATTGTGTCCAGGCTCCCTCGGGTGAGTAACCTGAGAGGCGTACGTGCCATCCACAATGCAGAGCAAGACGAAGACAAGGCTTCGGCCGCCACTAATCGATAGAATCTGCTGTAATGCAACGCATGCTTCGTTTGTGCATTTGGTCTTAGAGGCGGGCTGTTCAACAACCTGAAACACGACACGTGATCTGAAACAACTGAGGGAGCGCCCGGCGTCATCGCCCATTGGACTTTACCCCACACGGTCTTGTACAGCTGAGATAAGCTACAACATACTCTCCAAGCAGCGCAAAGCACCATGGCGTCTACATTATCCAACAGCTTCGATCACAATTCGAACAAGACAGCAGTCATTGTTCCGGGCTCGCCGGCGCTTACTATTTCATACAAGCAGTTCGCCAATGACATAAAGTGAGACTCATCGTCGTGTCCGTTTGAACATACCACAGACACTAAGTTATGCCAGATCCTTCCAAGCCAAGCTCGCGAAGCTAGGTGTTACAGCAGGTTCGGCTGTCAGCATTGCACTACCAAATTCATATCCTTTCACTGTTGCCTTCCTCGCAGCAGCCTGGCAAAGAGGAATTGCGGCACCTCTCAACTCCGCCTACAAGCAGAGCGAATTCGAATTCTACATTGACGACCTCTCCTCAGCCGTAGCACTTGTTCCACAAGGCTCATTCGAAAAGGATGGTGCTGCGGTGAAGGCTGCAAGAAAGTACAAGGCGGCAATAGCAGAAGTGTATCACAATGGCAAAGAGATCGTTCTTGATGTGAAAGAGGAGGGCAAACTGAAGGGCAATGGTAACAAACCTGTCGAGACTGCACAACCGGAAGACACAGCGCTGGTCCTACACACAAGTGGTACTACAGGACGTCCCAAGGCTGTACCGTTGTCACACCGCAACCTGACGCGAACGATGCGTGAGTTCGGCTTTTGAGGCAATACGCATTCAAGGGTGCTAATCATGCCTTAGATAATATCATAGGCACATACCAACTTACCGAGGCAGACCGTACCATGCTGGTCATGCCACTCTTCCATGTTCACGGTCTGCTAGCTGGCTTCCTCGCTCCTTTGGCATCTGGTGGAAGTGTCATCGTTCCAGGCGCCTTCTCCGCCTCAACCTTCTGGAAGCATTTCCTTGAGCACAAAGCAAATTGGTACACCGCTGTACCGACAATACACCAGATTCTGCTGCGAAGCCCAGCACCAAACCCTGTTCCCAACATCAGATTTATCCGCAGTTGCTCGTCGCCATTGAGCCCGAAGACATTTCATGAATTGGAGAAGATGCTGTCAGCGCCAGTACTGGAGGCTTATGCCATGACCGAAGCAGCACATCAGATGACCAGCAATCCCCTACCACCTGGAAATCGAAAGCCGGGAAGTGTGGGCATCGGACATGGCGTCGATGTGAAGATCTTGGATCAAGAAGGGAAGGAAGTCCCGCAAGGTAAAGAGGGGGAGATCTGTATCAAGGGCTCGAATGTCACGAAGGGATACCTGAACAACCCGGAAGCGAACAAGTCGAGCTTCACAAAGGAGGGATACTTCCGGACAGGAGACCAAGGAAAGGTCGATGAGGAGAACTATGTCATCATTACTGGCAGAATCAAGGAGCTGATAAACAAAGGCGAGTAAATTTCAGCACGCCTCCTCGACATTAGATCTAACTTTGACACAGGTGGCGAGAAGATCAGCCCCATCGAGCTTGACAACGTCGTAGCTCATCACCCTGCTGTTTCCGAGGCAGTCAGTTTCGCCATTGAAGATGAGCTTTACGGTCAGGTGGGTTGACATTGTTCAGACATCAGTCGTATCTATAGAGCTAACCATGTGTTTCAGGATGTCGGAATCGCTATAGTCTTGAAGTCCGGGCAACAAGGCAAATTGTCGGCGGATAGCCTGAGGGACTTCATGAAAGACAAGGTTGCCAAGTTCAAGCTGCCCAAGAAGGTCAGTCAATAAGTAGCCACGAAAAGCAAACGTGTTGTGCTAACACCGTGTGCCAGGTCTTCTTCACCGATATCATGCCAAAGACGGCAACAGGCAAGATCCAGAGGAGACAAGTGGCTGCTACGATGCTAGAAAAGGAGGGCAAAGCCAAGCTGTAGAATGTTTTCGTGGTTCAACAAATCATTCGCATTTAATAGCAGGCCTTGTGGGGTGGAAGTCTTCGACACGGTCCTAGCCCACTCGGACTGTACATATCCAGGTATAATAAGGTCATGTTCAGCCTGTACACCAATATGAGGTTCTTTGATTTCATCAACATACTATCTGGTCATGTATTCCCGACTCATTCGCTATTTTGGGTATCATTCTGAAAGCAATGCAAGCACAACCACGTCCACGTTCATAGCCTCATAATGCTCATAATGCATCGTCTCTTCTTCGCGTCACTGCTCACATCCCAAAGATGTCTTCATTTCAACGTCAAGGCAACCAGCTTCTCCATCTCTTCTAGCCATCTCCGATCAAACACATCCTCACCAAACCTGGCCGCACTCTTTCTCGCTCTTTGTCTCATAGCCACCTTTTCCGGGAGCCCTATGTCCATCGCTTTGCCAAATGCGCTTGCGTACTCTTCCTCCGTGCTGGCATGCCACCCAGTCGGCTGGCCTTCAACCTCCACAACAATGTCCTCTTTCGGACCTCCACTATCGTTCACGACTGAGATGAGCCCGGCCGCCTGATACTCCACGACACCAATGCCAAAGTGCTCGTTCCACATCGCATTGATGCCAATTGTTGACGTTCTGAGGTGTTGCTGGATCGTGGACCAGGGTGCATTGAGGAGGAATGTGACGGATGCTGTGATGTGGAGTTCGTGCGCGAGGAGACGGAGGTTGTAGATGTACTTTTCATCAGTTGCATCGCGGACAGAGCCGATCAAAAGAAGTGTGGGTTGCAAAGTTTTGCCAGCTTTCTTGTTGTTTTCCAGAAATCTGGCGAATGAACGCAGCACAAGGGTGTGGTTCTTCTCAGGCCGGAATTGGGCGATGTAGAGCAAGACAGGTTTCCGTTGTTTTTCAGTCTCGAGTGTTATTGGCGTACCATTAGCCAGTTCTGCTACTGCCACAGGCGGGAACACCACCGAGATGGGTGCTGCTTCCTTCCGCTTCTGGCGGCTGGGATTCCAGAGCTGTTTGATGTGGTTCTGGGTCCATGAAGAATTGGTCATGACAACATCTGCGCTCCCTCCAACCCAGCCGTAGAGATAGGCGAACAACTGCCAATAGTATCTTTTCAATGCTCCCCTTGTACCTTTGCCTGCCCCAGCATTCACGCCACGATCTGTCTCGACGTTGAGGGAAGCCAGCATGTCTGTTGATATCGTGGGATAGTGCACGTATGCTCCAGTAGGTACATTTGGGAAGAGAAATTTGCAAAGAGCTATTGCGAAAGCGTAGCCCATTGTGTCGATGAACATGTCTGGAACAAGCAGCTGAAACGCATCCCAGGCCATGACTAATGATCCGAGAGACTGGCCGAGGAGTGTGAACTGAGGCCACGTAGACGCTACGACGTATTGACGCGTTGTAAGGTACAGGAAGATGATGGTAGGAGGATAGAGGTCGATTCCAAAGCGCTCTTTGACTCGTTCGAGGATCTGCTCTTTGCTGACGTCGTGGTCGCCAGTATACACGACACATGTTGCTTGTGGATACTGCTGCTGGGTAGCACGGATAGCTGCCCACAGGACTCTTTCTCCTCCTCCTCCGGCGTTGCAGAAGGGGTGGAGAAAGCCAATGATTCCAGCATATCCTTGCGGAGTCGGCTTCTTTCCTGCATCCCCCTGCTGTGGTTCACTCTTGCTCCTATCTTCCACTTTCTCCCAGTCATCATCGGACGAGGATCTGTTCTGTTTTCCCTTATACGACTTCCTGTCAACCTCTACTCTTGCCAAGAAGATCTCCCTTCTCAGTGCGGTCTGCTTGCGAAGACTGGCGCCAACCACTCGACCGCATAGTTGCAACAGCGGGATGTAGAGCACATAGTAGAAGACCGCGGAGAGGGCAATCAGGATGCCTAGGGTGCCCTGCCGCATCTTGTTGTACCTGATGGTGGCAGCAAGGTTATGTGTTGTCTGGTCTGAAAGGTGACCAGACGCTTCGTTAAGTCCTAAATCCGCAGATACATCGGCGCGTTCTTGTTGACGCCATGACGCGACACAACCATTGGACACTGAATCATTGCTTTGAGAATATGTACGCACCTGGTGCGCCTTAGCAGGTAGAAGATAGCCTGCTGTATCTACTGTATCCGATTGTCTTTCTCCTCACCTCACCTATCTACCTCAAGGGACAAAACAATCATTCCGACGTCCATTCTTCCACTGCTCGATCAGTATCGCGCCAGCAGTCCATGTCATGTATTGACAGCCAGCACGGTAGCAGGCAGCCTCCCTGCCAATCCCCATGTCCAGATCTACTTCGATCCCATATGATCTCACAGCCCTTGGCGACGAAGGTAAAGCATGTCAAGACGTAGATCGCTCCGAGCGCTCAATAATTGACGACGCTCCATGCTAGACATCCAACTACTCTACGACATCATCCGTATCGCCGAATCCTCAGACCTACCTCCGTTCCGCGCACTATTTACTGCCTATGATCGCGTCCTCCGCGACTACGGTATCGAGCGAGACCATGATCAGATTTACTTCCGGTTCTTGTTGCGCCTGGGCGAGACAAGAGGCGACAACTTATTTGAACGATTCGAAACGCTATTACAGAGGCTTGGCTTTGAGATCAGGTTCGATGGTGACGCGGAAGGGATACAAGATGAGGCGCCCATCGATCGAGGCGCAGATACACGCCAAGGAGCATTGCAGGCAGACGCTGAAGAGACCACACAAACGCCCAGACTTAGCAGAAGAGCATCCTTCGACTCAGCGCATGATACGAGGGACAATACCAGACGAGTACAGATGGATGCCTCGAGGCACTCACGACCACGACCACACTCGACAGACATTGTCCAGAGCATGCACGATCGCCAGGCGCAGAACACGCAACGTGCCCGTCCAGTTCATGTCCCATCTCCCGTACGGCTTAGAACGTCGGCTGCTCCCTCTCGAGGCCGGCTGAAGCAGCGTGGACTATTAAATGGAACTGCACATACCACCAAGAAAGTATCAATATCGCGCTCACGAGGTCACCGGTCAATATCTTCTCGGCCTCGCACGAATGACGAGGAAGACGCACAGTATGACTCCGGGTCGCTTGATGGATTCGATGATGGTGATGACTTGGCTCACACTCCCTATCCACACGCACTGCCATTTCACCCCGCACCACCAAAACGTGAAGCAACCCACGATCTAGCCGCACTCGAAGCGAATGCCAAGGCCTTACGATATGGCCATGCGGGTGCTCATGCAATTGCGATATTCCGTGATTGGCGACGACAAGCCGTTGCTCACCATAACTTCCATCACAGACTCTATGAAAGCGCCGCTAACCATGATGCGCTAACATTGGTTCGCCAAGCGTACGATCAGTGGCGTAACGCATTCTTGCAGCGTCGTCAAGAGCAAGACGTCGATCGATTCTTTCAAGTACTGGAGGATAGAGCTGGAAAGGCTCGTGACTTCTTCCTGCTGACCAAGGCATTCACTCACTGGGAGGCTGCAGCTGAAGAGCAAGTCATTCGATCGAACGCTGCACGCAGGCACATTCTCCGCGCGCGTTATTTCAGAGCGTGGCGAGACCTCACCCTCGAACACGAGCAAAAAGTAAGGCGCACTCGTCTCTCGAAGTTCGTCGATATCTGGAAGCGTAAGACAGCGCAGGTGCTGTTTCTTGGTCGCAGGTCAGACGTCATGAGGGAGGCCAATCTTGTCAGTCAGCATTACCGACAATGGTTCTGGCATTTTTGCGAGAATCGAGCTCCGACGTGGTATGCCACAAAAGTCAAGACTGCTCTATTCGCCAAATGGTTAGACAGCACTCGACAAGCACAGGTACAAGCGGCGTGGGCAACAGACTTCAGGAATTTGGAACTCGTCCGTGCTGTCACTGCAGACTGGTCAAGACGGTCAACAGTGGTATCTAGACACCATGAGACAGCAGAGCTTTTTCGCAGGCGAATGCTGCTTGAACCAAATATTGACTTACTCAAGACCGAGCTTACACTATCACCACTGCTCACCAGGATGATCCGCGTCGTTGACTCCAGGGTAGCACGAGACGCGCTCAAGACGTGGACGATTCGAGCTAGGGCATCATTGCAGGCAATACAAGTATGCAAGATACGCGTGATGACAAATGCATGGACTCTGTGGAACGACCGACTTCGGTGCCGGACAATGTCCAAGACTATAGATGATCGCATCCTAACGCAGGCTCTCTACAGATGGGTCTTATTAGAACGAGCCAAACTCTTTCAACGCGTCCGAGATGGGAAGCTGATGGCATCGACGTGTCGAGTATGGAGTGCCAAGATGAACGATCTCTGTGCCAACCTCGGTCGAGCTAGGTATGTTGTAGCACATTCACAGAAACAGCGTGTCTTGCGAACGAGTGCTGCGGTCTGGTCGGATCGCTCTCGAGAACAGCTTGCACTTGATAAACAAGCGGAGAAGGTGGTGCAGGGAAAGCGACTCAATTTCACATTACATGCCTGGAAAGCTAGATATGCTGCTATCGAGCAACTAGACACATGGGCGAGCGATGCCCGCTTCTTTGTGCTTACCTCCCGGTCACTGAAGCAATGGCGTGCCTCGACGGTGTCGAATCAGCGTAACAAGCGACGAGATGCCTATGTAGCAGTGCGGAGGACTGTCAAGGTGGCCATGGCTAGAAGAGTATTTCAGAAGTGGCACACGCGCACGTTACAGTGTGGAGCTCTGCAAGATCGAGCTGAACAGCGTGCATACCAGCGCGTAGTATCGATTTTACCCGACCTCATACACACATGGAGCGATCAAACTAGACTGGGTCAAGAATACGATAGCATGGCTGTGGACTTCCATGCACGTGCGACTGTCGCTGCAGCTCTATCTAGCATGATCATGCGATGGAACAGTGTCAACAGGCTGATTGCACGTGCTTACGATGTCCGCGCATCTGCCATTGAGGATGTCAGCGCGTCCTGTCTTCGCAAACTCAGCTGGGCGGCTTTCCAGGCTAAAAGCAGAGAGGAAACTGCTGCAAGTCTTGCTGCAAGGACTCAGCAGAAGCACTATAGAGGCATACTACGATTTTGGCGCAATAGTATGGAGCAACGACGGACACCAGTGGATCGTCTTCTCTTCCAAAGCGTGGTTGGCAGTAATCGGGTAGATGAAGTGCCAAGTGGCCAGGCGATGAACTTTGACGACGACCCAATCGAGTTCAGCACCGTTGCTCCCTCTGTGGCCAACACTCCGGCCATGCCTGTTTCCAGGCGTAATCGATCAGCTTCGAGACCGAGTTTTGGAAGGACACTGGCTCAGTCTAGTAGAGCTCCCCCACAGACCAATCCTCAGATCCGCCTGGAGTCGCAGCCACAAGTTACTCAAGCTGCCTCGGAGGTGGTCACAGCCACACCTGGCTACTTGCGTACACCCCCTCGTCGCTCCGCCCGACGCAATGCGACCGGAAGGCCAGATAAGATGAGCATGAATCGACTTGAGCAGCTTCGGCAAACTGCACCTTCCTTTGCACCATCCGAAACGGATTCTGAAACGACCTCACTGGACGCGACAATGTCGCCGAGTGTGTCCACCACTCCGATTGGATTACCACCAATACAGCAGCTCGCCACTACGGATCTCTCAAGAACACCATTGTTCAGTCGTCATCGAGGGCTAGGCTTTGGCATGAGGACACATGAGCGACCGGCTGATATGACAGGTGCAAATCCGGCACGGGCAAGCAGATTCGCGACTTCGACGAGGTTCAGTACTGTCGGCGATGTTGATGAGGAGGCTGATGAAGCCGACGATAGTGAAGAGAACGATAGACTCGCTGGGTTGGGAAGTCCCAACCGGTTTAATGCTTCGAGTGTGTTAAGGGAGAACTTGTGAGGTCCTCAGATTGAGTACCACTTTGGGCAGGGAAAGGTTACATGCATAGTAGGTTCATAATAGGCGCTTCGGGACCATTGGAAAGAGGAAAGATCCCTTCGGAAGGAGCTGGCAGAAAGTGATCTCTTGGAGTTTGTTTATGATACCCCTTTGTTTCAGATGATATACAGTTGGACGATGTCAACGTTGCGCTGCTATTCGCTGTGCTTCTCAATTTTATTTCATCCCGGACTTCACTGTCCAGCTCGTACTCGCAAGTGGTGATCTTGCATCGGTGTGGCATGACGTCCTCTGTCAAGTGTCGGGCGGGCTATCGAGTCTGACTGGCCATAGCCGCACATAGCAATGGGGAAAGACGTGTGCTGGAATTTGTCAGGAAGGCTGTCTCGCAGACTTTGGTGCAAGCGAGATTGAAAAGTGCTATTACGAACCACCATGCTCGCCAGGTACTATCTTCCCATATTAGACCTTCACTATCTTTACTTGATTACACTCCTCGGCATAGCCATCTACATCAATCCTCACTGCATGTCATTGAGCTTCTTGCGCTCATCCCACACTCTCAACGCCTCCTCCGCAGCCTTGACACCACTAAGCGCCATCGCACCAAATGTCGGGCCCATCCTGTTGGCACCATCCCACTCGCTCAACTCCATACCACCGACGATCAAACCCGGCACAACCTCACGAGTGCGCTTGACGATGGCGTCCTCTGCAGAAGCCATGTCGAGACCGCGCATACCCTTGAGGCTCTCGGTGACGCCCATACTGACAAGACGCTTGACGCTGAAGGCGCCAAAGGGACCATCGTGGCCACAGCAGCCAATGACAAGAGGGGCGTTGATGGTGTTGGGATCCATGCAGGACTGGGTGCCATGGTTGAGGGTGACGAGAGTCCAGTTGGTGACAACACCGGCGACGCGGAGTGTGCCATCGGCTTGGGGACGGGTGATAAGGTCTTCAACACAGGTGGCGTTGAAGAGCTTGACGTTGGGGAAGGCGAGGACTTTGGCCATGAGGGTGGAGGTGAAGAGGGCGGCGTGCTTGACGACAACGAAGTCGCCTTCGTCGTCGTACGGGACGCCAATGTCGCGGAGGAAGGCGTCGGCGGGTTTGCGCATTACCATGGCTGAGAAGAGCTGGCCACCGAGCCAGGCACCACCACCGGGAGAGACGGAGGCCTGGGGGGGAGTTAGTATGTGGGATCCTGTGGAGTTGAGATGACTGAGATGACATACCTCGATGATGGCAATCTTGAGGTCAGGACGAGCCTTGGCAAGGACGTAGGCAGTCGATAAACCACAGCTGCCAGCTCCGATAATAACTACATCGCTCTGCTTGATGTTAGTATGAAGACTCTGTTGATGACGTGGACTATCCTCACCTCGGCGTATGTGTCCAAGTCCTTGAAGTACCTCGCAGTCATAGCACGGCTGACCTGGCTCTCACGGATGGGAGCAAAGGTGAAGTCGTCCCACTTGCCCATCATCTCATCGATGGTCTTTGTTTGAGAGTTGCCACCCTTGCTGACAGTCTTGGGCATGCCGGTAGTCTTGAAAGGAACCTGCTGGACGACCTCGGGTGTGTCGATGTAGGTGGCTGCTGGGGGAGACATGGTGGTGGATGTAAGGTGGTAGTCTACACGCAAGTCAGGATGTTCTGCAAGTACAGAAGGGAAGAGGAGAGCATGATCCTTTCGCAAGTATTATCTTGGAATCAATCAAGTTATCACCGTATAATCTCAGAACGACGAGACCGTTCCTCTGTACCATCTCGCCCTGAATCAAGCTGGTGAAGGCAGGACCAGGACGGTGGATGGACAGTAGAGACGGTGCGGAAATCGAACACCGGTTCATGCTTTTTCAGATAGTTACCTGAATCAACTTGGTTGATCATTGTTGGATGAATACATGTGGAAGAGGAGCCATGCTTCCTTCAAGCAGTTGGTAGCTACATTTGTGCTGGGTTCTGCGGTAGTCTTTGGAGTTTAGCAGCTATACCTTACATATCGAGACCAGACACTACGTACGATGCTGGACGGGATGCTGAGGTTGTGGAAGATGTGTATGAATAGCAAATGAAAGTGCAACAGAGAGAGGAGGAGCAGGCTCAGTCTTTATATTGCTTCGCAAAGACAGCTAGATGTTTGACCCACCGCCTGTCCAGCTATTCACCCCTCACCTTCACCCCTCCAGCTCCACTGAGGGGCACCGTAGTCTCTGGAGCTTATCATGTTCCAGAGGCAACAACAAAGTATCGTACGAAACCAAGGAAAGCTGTTTGAAGTCGAGAGCCAAGACGCAGGAAAACGTGCATCTCCGACTCAACCGGTCAAATCAACGACAACAACCACGCAACCTGACACACGACAACACACTTCAGCTTTCCGTAAGAGGTAGCCCGCCTGCATAATACACCTCTGCAAGACTACCGGCTGTCCCGCCGAATATCCCACCTGCTGATCGCTCCGCCGAGCTGGACACTCGGAGCACACGTCTCGGACACAGACGCTCGACCGGAAAAGCTAGGCCAATTGGCGAGGAGC
>Ga0268246_10000635_pt1 | contig 14189 bp, 8 predicted proteins | sample AgamicOrSfe_FD_200242 | JGI IMG/M metagenome (GOLD analysis project Ga0268246, IMG submission 200242) | Agave microbial communities from Guanajuato, Mexico - Or.Sf.e (v2) (version 2) | ecosystem: Host-associated > Plants > Phyllosphere > Phylloplane/Leaf | place: Guanajuato, Mexico | collected...
GTGCCCTTCACTGCCATTGAAGAGTCCAACTACAGCCAGTTGCATTTGGAAATGTGCGAGGACTGTGGCCTGAACAGCGAAGGCGAGCCAACGAACCCTTTTTGGGATCCAGACAACGGCGAAACCACCAGAAAGATGGCGGCTTGGCTCACAAGATTGCGTCAAACTTGTTTGCATGCTGAGATAGGGGCCCAAAATCGGCGCGCTCTTGGTCGTGGTCATGGACCATTACGCACAGTTGACGAAGTTCTCGAGGTTCTGATAGAACAAAATGAAACAGCTTTACATGTTGAGGATCGGGCTTCATTACTCTCCATGGTTATGCAAGGCCACTTCCTTTCTTTTGGTGCAGAGACGCACCAAGCACTAGACTTATATTTGGAAGCGCTGCGAAGAGCTACCCAGTCTGTGGAGGCATGCAGAAGTCAAGTGATGGATCAGCAAATGCAGGTGGAACTTGGTGGAGGGGCTGCCTTGAAAACTGAACCAGACAGTATGCTAGAGGAGGACGTTGATAACGACACTGACGAGCGGAAAATACGATTACGACAGTATCAGCAAAGGCTAAGGTCCGCCCTCGAGGTTCAGCACGTCTGCGCCTTCTTCGCCGGAACTGCTTATTTCCAAGTCAAAGATAAGCTCTTGGACGAGAACGAGGAGAGCGCCGAATCTCATCAGCTCGAGAAGAAGGAAGTCGAATGTTATGATCTTGCGAAGGCCGTCCGCAGAGAATTGCTGAAGGACACGTCTAAAAAGACCAGGGTCCTGTTGGACAGATTGGCAGCCCAGAGGCAGAGTTCGTTTGTGAAAGTACCTATCGTCGACTCGGGCCTTGCGAGGGGAGGCATTGAGTCACGTAAAGTTGTTGACGGTATTGTAACTCTCTGCGACATATTGAACGAACAAGTTACCAAGATCAATGGATGGAGAACGAAATTCTCCGATCTTCTCCTACAAAAGCTCGTCGACGAAGACGAAGGCGTTGAATTGACAGGAGAAGAGTACGAATCCTCGACGAAACAGCAAGATGAGCAGTATGTGTATCACGAAGCTCTTCGTGCGGCAATTGCTGATAGGCATTGCTTGATTACTGGGCAGATCAATTCCTTGGTCGACGGTGAGATGAAGTACGCCTTGAAACTCGCTAAGGATGGTGCACCGCGCGAGCCTGACTCCGAAGAGCCTATCAATAAAGGGCCAGCTCCTGAATTGTTCCAGCAGATTCTGGAAGAGAGAGCTCTGTTCTTGGAACGTAAGTCGATGATGAGTGAGAATAGTAACACGCGCTGATAGGTGCATAGAATTTCGCGTCATACCACGCTTCGTCAGGGGCAACACTACCGCTGAGGCCCCATTTATATCTGCCCGTGGCCTGATGGCCGAAATCAGATCTCTAGTCACTTCGGTCCAGTGGCAACAAGGCATGAGAAGTGATCGCGCCCAAGCCGAGGTTGATATTCTGGAGAACTATCTCGCAAAGCTTCAGCAAATCACACTGTCCCAGACCAAGGCTATTTCCGCACTCGAAGAAGAGCTCAACCTTCTCAGGGATACCATGAATCAAAGATTGGACTACTACAGGCAATTACAGCAGATCTCTGATCAAGTCGCGCCGTTGCAAGAAGAAATGTCTGCAGAGGTAGACAAGGACCGCTTGGCGGCGGAGAAGGTCAAAGGCGATCGCCACGCCGAAAAGCTCGCAGCACTAATGACAAAGCGTCGATTTCTGACACATCTGCGCGTCGAGTCTAGCGCAAAACAGGAACAGCGCATCTGTATCATTTGCCAGGCGTCCTTCGAGATAGGCGTGCTTACAGTGTGCGGGCACCAATATTGCAAGGAGTGCATTCAGATCTGGTGGCGTCAGAAGCAGACGTGCCCATTGTGCAAACGCCACTTGCGCAAAAACGAATTCCACGAGATTACCTACAAGCCACAAGAGCTTCGCGCCCAGGAAGAGGTTCATCCTTCCAGCTCTCCGACTCGCTCATTCTCCTCGAAATCTGACACCCAGACTAAGAGCTCCATCTACACGTCCGTCTCAAACTCTACTCTAGACGCCATCAAATCAGTCGACCTTCCCTCCTCCTTCTCTTACGGAACCAAGATCGACCTCATCTGTCGCACCCTCCTCCACCTCCGCACAGCAGATCCAGGCTCGAAGTCGATCATCTTCAGTCAATACCGCGACTTCCTCGGCGTCCTGTCCGCCGCATTTCGTGCGCACCGCATCGGCTTCTCGGCCATCAGTGACAAAGCCGGCATCTCCAAGTTCCGCGAAGACGCAAGCGTGGAGTGCTTTCTACTACATGCCAAGGCTGATTCGAGCGGACTCAACCTTGTGAATGCCACGCATGTGTTCCTCTGCGAACCTTTGATCAATGCGGCTATCGAGCTGCAAGCTATTGCGCGTGTGCATAGAATCGGTCAAAGACGCGAGACGACGGTATGGATGTTTCTGGTGCAGGATACGGTCGAAGAGGCAATCTACGAGATCTCGGTGCGCAGACGTCTGGCACATCTGCAGCGTGCAGTCGATCCTGCCAATACCGAGTCTGTCCACAATGCTGATGATGGTGGAGCAGGGGTCGTGTACGAGGAGAATACACTCGATGCCGCCAACTCGCTAGAACTGCAGGCGACGCCGTTGGCGAGTCTGATGACGAAGGGGCAGAGTGGTGGCGAGGTTGTGGCGAGGGAGGATATTTGGAATTGTCTCTTTGGTGGTAGGCAGAAGAGAGGACGTGGTGGGGATGCGGATGCGGGAGGAAATGTGAGTGGTGTTGCGGGTGAGGAGGTTGCGCGGTTTTTGAGGGCTGAGGCTGCCGAGGGTAGATCCTTCGAGGAGTTGTAGCGGCATTAGCGTTGGCATTGTTGGCATTGGGATGCCAAGATTTTGTCAGAGGTGGGCTTATTCGAAGGACTACGAATCACCACACTGCGAACATGGCCGGATTTGCAAGTCGGCAGCATGTAGATGGACCATCTAGCATCTTCGCACATCTTGGGCCAGGTACTATCAGAGTTCGATCGACGACACAGACACTAGAACACGCTCAATTGTCTACTTGCTCCTTCCAGTACTCCGCAGATTCCTATCTGCCAGCTATGTACCCTCGCAATGACTTATAAAACACCTCCTGCCTAGTCTATCAAGTCTCAATCATCCTTCTTGCTCCGTACAAAACTCCTCCATTCAATACGCCGTGCTAATATCAACTCTCATGCCAAGCTCATCTACTTGAAGTTCAGCTTGATCGTGCCACCACCACCACTGGCTGGCGTCCCAACACCGGACGTGAATGCGCTCGTGGTCCCGTCGAACCCATTGCCGCCACCGTTGCCATTTCCATTCATGCCGTCGCCACCTCGTCTGAAACCCGCATGTCCCAACGCATCGGCATGTGCCGCAGTTTCTCTCTCCAGCAGCCCAATGGCCGTAGACTATAACACATGTTAGCATCGTCTTCATCATCCTCGCACATCGAATCTGTACTCACCTCGATCAAATTCGCGTCCTTATAAAGCACGCTCCCATCCTCATTATACGTCCTACAATTATTGCACAACGTCTTGACATCGACAAAGAACCCGTCCAGGCTCTGGTAGACTTTGTTATTGATCTTCTTCTCAATCTGCTCAATGCAGATGGGGTCGCGGATCAGCTGGTAGTAGTCCGGATAGAGTTTGCGGTCTGGCAACTTGATGAAGGGGTCGATCAGAGGACGTGGCTCGATGCCGGGGTCGGGCGAGGGCTCTTCGAGGTTGTTGATTGCTTCGAAGACGAGGTCGACGATGGTCTGGAGAGCTTCGCGTTGGGGTGGAGTCAGGGTTTCGAAGGTTTTGGTTTGACGACCGCGCTTCTTGGGTGGTGCTGCGGTGACGGAGGGTGCCACGGAGTCGCCGTCGAGGGAGGCATCATCTGCTTTGCGCTTGTTCCTGCCGGCGCCGACGCGAGATTGACGGCCGCGCTTTTTGTTTGGTTGAGGAGATTCTGAACTGTCTCGGGATGGTAGAGGGGAATCGCCTAGATCGTTCTCGTCGCGGATGCGTTGCTCCACACCCTTGGCCTGCTTGGCTTTTCGGGCGTCTTTGCGTGCGATGGCGGCTTCGATCGTGTCTTCGTCGTTGTCCACTGCTTCGAGCCATTGCTCTTCTGTTAGGCCGTCGTCGTACTTGATACCCTTCCGTTCACGTGCACCACGTCCGATAGGTCCCTCATCACCAACGATATCCGCATCTGGGTCGTCTTCCTGGAGGTAGATGTCGGGAAGTTCTGATTCACCCAAGAGACGCGGCAGCTTCGCGTTGGTGCCATATAGCGGATCTTTAGCCCTTTCTTCGTCAAGACGTTGAAATGTCTCGAGCTCGTGGTCGTGACGCATCAGAATCATGTTCAGATCGTCGTCATCCATTTCCTCTTGTTCGAGACTTTCCGCAGCTTCCGCAGACTCAAGCATGACTCGCAGCATGGCATCTCGTTCCTTTTCTGTCGATCTGTTGTCGAATTTACCAGCTTGGATGACCTTTCCGTCCATGTCTAGCTTGTATTGAGCACGCTCAAGGATTTTCTCTTCAACCGAGTTGGAGCTGATAAGGCGGAGAATGCGGACCTCATTCTTCTGACCAATACGATGGGCACGATCTTGAGCCTGTAAATCCTGGTGAGGGTTCCAGTCGGAGTCGAAGATGATGACAGTGTCGGCAGTCTGCAAGTTAAGACCAAGACCACCAGCACGTGTGGAAAGGAGGAAACAGAAGTATGGCGAATTGGGCGCGTTGAAGAGCCCGAGCAGATCTGAACGTTCTTCTGACTTCGTTGAACCATCGAGACGCAGATACTGCATCGCTCTTAGCCGCATATAGTCCTCCATGATGTTCATTATCTGAGTCATCTGGAAGAACATCAAGACACGATGACCAGTGGCAAAGAGTTTCGGCAGCACTCTGTCAAGCAGCTCGAACTTTCCAGCAGTACGCCAAATCAAGTCGTTGGTGATCCTTTGAGGATTGACCTGATCTTCAACTTCTTCAAAGACAAAAGGATGATTGCAGAGCTTTCGCAGCTGCATCAGCATGTTGCTCAATCCACGAAGACCAGTCTTTCCACCTTTCCCGTCGCTGACCATGAGTCTGTTATGCGTAACAAGCTGCTTGTATAACTTGGCTTGGAGAGCTGAAAAGTTACACTTGATGACACGCTCCTGCTTGTCAGGCAAGTCTTTCTCGACATCTTTCTTCAGACGACGAAGCAGGAATGGTCGAAGAACCTTGTGAAGACGACGAATCACAAGCAACTGCTCTTCTTCTGTGAGATCCATCTTGTCTTGACCACCTGTATTCGCGAAAGGCGTATTGAACCACTCGTCAAACGACTTGACAGACTTGAAGATAGTAGGTAGGACGAAATTGAGTAGAGCCCAGAGCTCAGGGAGGTTATTCTGAAGAGGTGTACCCGTCAGGATAATACGGAATCTGGTGGAGTAGTACTGGGTGATTGTGATGCTCAGTTTCGAACCCGCATTCTTCATACGATGACCCTCATCCACAATCATGTGCAGCCACTTGACCTTGCTCAGAATCGGACGGTCCTTGATGATGAACTCGTATGTCGTGAGCAGAACTTCAAACTGACCACTTCGTATTTGGTTCGATGCCATTTTCCGCACGGCCGGTGCGCCTTTGTAGACAATCTTGCGAAGCGACGGTGCCCACTTCTCAAACTCGTTCGTCCAGTTGGTGAGTGTACTCAGTGGTACGACAACAAGGAAAGGCCCAGGCTCTCGTTTCTCTTTGACGAGGTAACAGATGAGACTGATAGTCTGGATGGTCTTACCGAGACCCATCTCATCTGCCAGAAGACCGTTCAAGTTGTTGTTATACAACGATATCATCCATTGCAGACCCTTGATCTGGTAGTCTTTCAGTTGTCCTCCAACAAGGATTTCTGACTGTTTCGTCACGCTTTCCTTGATGCGATGAGCAACTTCGTAGTAGTCAATCTTTTTGCCGCCTGGCTCTTCGTCATCCTCTTCCTCTTCCACTTCTGGCTCTTCATCTGGTTGCTCTTCCTGGATAGTAGACTGGCCATAGCGTTGAGCAGCTGTCCGTTGTGTATTCCGGACAGAGGCTGCAAGTTGACCCAAGAAACCATCTGTCTGTTTGAGGAGATGTGAAATACGTGAGTCCTTAGCTTGCCCAAGCAGCTTGAGATATGTTTCCTCGTCGTTGGACTTCAAAGCCTGCAGACGTTGTTTTGCTGTTCGTTCTATGCGCTTCTGTTCTTCCCTTTCGATAGTCTGATGATGCAAGACCATCATGCGACCAAACTTCTGTAACCTAGCCCTTTGATCTCTTGCGGCCTTGTGTACCTCTTCAGCATGCTCCCGTACAGACTGCAGGAAGTCACTGTGCTTTTTCTTTTCTTTCGTCTCCCGCGCATTGCGTTGCTCTTTCTCCAGTTTCTCAGTAAACCGCGCTTCCCGAATGTCTTGCTTCTTGACCCTTCGATATATCCCACGATTGGCAGTCATCGCGAGTGTGTCTGCAGTCACCATTTCCCTTCCGATCTGCGCTCGCAGCGCACGCTGCCTGGGCAGTAGATTTAGCATTTTGTACTCGATTAGTGCCCGTAGCTTCATCGTCCCGTCGTCGATAGGTACGTCACTTTTGCCAGTATCCCAAGAGCCAATGCTGGAGCTCAACTTCTCCAGCTCGGCCTTGCGATTCAGAACGCGGTTGTGTATTATGTTCTCTCTTTGCTCGCGCACGTACTCAATGTCTATTCCAGGTCCAGTGACGCCAGGAACGAGTAGTCGTTGATCGCGATGGCTGTATTGCGAATAGCTAACGGGCTTGGAGATCTTCTCTATTGATTTGAGCGTCTTCAGCACATCTGCTCGAACTCCGTCTGCGTGCTCGGCACTCTCATCCTGTGAAGGCATGCCGTTCGCAGCTTCATCGATCGTCTGGTTGGCCGCGACGATCATCTCCATAGGTGTTGGGCTCTTCTTCCATTTCTGTGAGGGGAAGATCAGACGCTGAATCTCAGCAGGTATGGGCGCGTTCTTGGCGAGTAGTCGATATGCAGTAAGCTGGCTTCTTAGCATTTGATTCTGATCTTCCGTGAATATCCGTGCCGGAGGTCCCATGCTGTTGCCATCTGTCCGCGATGAGTCGCCGTCAGGAGTTCCATTGGTGGCAGCGCCATGCTGGTATCCATTGATCGTAGGTTGTGCGGAATCGCCGTTAGTCTGCATGGGCTGATGTTGCTGCTGCTTTTGTTGCTGCATCTGCATCTGCTGCTGCTGTTGCTGCCACTTGCTTTGCTGCTGTTGCATTTGGGTCTGTCGATTGACAGCTTCCAAGCTATTGCGAACTTTGACAAATTCCGGGTCATCTTGTCGCACGCCTTGAACTTTCATTTGTTGGTATTTCTATGCGACAGTGTCAGTAATGTCTTTACTTTCTTCCAAGCATAGACACCATACCTCCGCCCATTGTTTGACAGTCTCTTTAGTTGTGTCGCTTGGCAGAGGTGTCTGGCCATAGCCTGTGTTCGGCAGTGAAGGCGTATTGGATACAGCCGTGTTCGCCATGGTCGCGGTGTGAAGCGTGTTTCAGATTGGCGGGGCAGTCGCAGAAAGGGTTCGGGAGATATCTTCGTGTCACCAGGGTTTCAAGATCTGCAACTTTGAGATGAAAACCGATGTGCAAAGCCTGGATTGGCGACTCGTAAATGTCACCTTGCGCGACCGGCGCGGCAGGGCGGTGAAGGGAGTGCTCGATGTCGCAAATGCGCACACCTATTGCACGTTGCGCAGGTCGTGAAGGATGTAGCGAAGCAGATATGGATGTTTCAAGATCGTTTCGACGCGGGGTCTGACGGCTTCGCGTTCGATGAACTTCCAGTTTGGCGTTTCAAGGCTGTGAAGATGAGTGTCAAAGCTGGATTGGAGCACGGCAAAAAAGGAGAGGCGCTAACCCAAAAATGGCCCGGAGTTAGTTGCCGATCAACCTCTTTCTCACGTGCTTGTATAAGGTACTAGCGGAAAAAGGTAAAACTGATCATGCTGCGTCGCATTTCCGTTGTACACATCATGGCATCACTATTGGGGAAGCGGAAGCGTGCAAGTAAAACAGCTACATCTGTCGCATCCAGTCAACGAGATATTGCAGCAGCAGAAGCAGAAGCAAATGCACAGGAACTTCAGGACATCTTTCGTCGTGCGTTCGAAGCCAAATTCAAACCCTTAGTTGTTGAGCCCAATACAGCGTTGGAGGATGTTAAGAGATTGGACGACGAAGCAGATTCAGCGGAGGATTGGGATGGACTGTCGGCAGACGTTGAAGACGAGGAAACGCCAGGTCTGGTTCAAGTCGTGGAACACGGCACTATAGCAGAAACCGAGGCGCTTACTAGAGCTGAGATGAAGGCTTTTATGGTGTGTTGTGAATGCTATAGCAGCTAAATGACATCTCTGATACATGGCAGAGTTCGAAAGTGCCCACATATTCAATCAAGACAGTGCAGAAGTCCAAGTCCGCTGCCGAGGACGACGATGAACCCGGCGAAAAGCTGAACCTGAAGAAAGACCTGGAATTGCAAAGACTGATCAACGAATCACATCTTCTGCATCCCGACGCGAAGCCGTCGAATCAACATCGTCAGAAGCTGCTGGACATGCGGTTGCAGACACTGGGCTCGAAGACATCTATGCTCAAGCAAGACAAGATGCCGATGTCGCATCGGAAGGGTATCACTGCAAGAGCCACAGACAAGGAAGCGCGGAGAAGACAGGAAGCCAAGGAGAATGGCATCATCCTAGAAAGAGCAGCAAAGACCAAGAAACCGGAAGAAAAGCGAGCACGAGGTGTTGGTGCACCGAACATTGGCAAGTTCAAGGCCGGAACACTGCGTCTGAGCAAACAAGATCTGTCTGGCATGAAGGGGAGAACTCGTCGATGATATCGGGCATGATCGAGGATGGTTTCAGTGTGGTTCGCCAGCAAGACGCCTGAGGACAGAATCGCAAATTCTTTGCAGTCACACGTAATGATACCATGCGCATCCAGCCAGTAATACCGCGGCATGGGTACTGGATGTATGTAGGTCGGGTTCATGTATATCCTGTCTGAATCCGACATCTACCTTGCAGGTTGGATTTGAGGGCTCGGAGTATGATTTGGACCCTGCCGATCGTCCAGTTGAAGTCCGAAACTCATGATCAAGACGCTTACATCATCCACCACTATTACGATCATACTTTAAGGCAGCAACGCCTGCTGACACTCACCGCCATATTGTCATATTGCTCTCTTTACTATCAGCAAAAAACCGCCAACATGGAGGACGTCGAAATGTTCAAGTCGCTCAACCTGAGCCAGCCAAAGGTACCCTGCTTTGTGACACCAGCTCAAGGCGGCGAAACCTTCATGCTCGGCAACCTCAAGTTCCGCATCATGGAAGATGGCTCACACACCGACAACCGCATCGGCACTGCCGAGATCACCCTGCCACCTCAAACGAAAGGTCCACCTGCACATTGGTAAGCTCTTTCGGCACTGGAGTGCGATGCCCATGTTAACTCAACGCTGGCACGAAATGCACGACGAGACATTCTTGGTCACTCAGGGCACTGTCCGCTTCCATGTCCCTGCCTCTGCGAACCCTGAGCTTGCAAAGGAAGGCACTGCCGGCAACGGTGAGGTGCACATTGATGCTGCAAACGGCGACTACGTGACCGTGCCTATTCGGGCGCCGCACACCTTCAGCAATCCCTTCGATGAGCAGGCAAAGTTCGTCAACACGTATACGCCTGCATTTTACATCAACTACTTCAAGATCATTGGAAAGTATGTTGTTCGTGTTATTGATCGTACTTCGCCCGTATACTGACCTTACTCAAGGCTGATGGAGGAGGGTAAACCCATGAACCCTGATGTTAATAGGAAGGCTATGGCTGTGTATGCAACAATGGCAGCAGATTTAAGCAAGTAGTGTAGCTACAATTGATCTTGCGGTACTTTCTCCGCTCCCTCCAGGTGGTCTCTACTACGATGTGCCTGTCTGGTCACTCTGGTATGCGTGCAGCTCTCAACGTCGGATAGTCTCAGGATACTTTCAGCTTGAGTATATTATGGTCCTCCCTTCGGCCCGCCGCAGCCAGCTCAGATCGCATATTCCTATTCGCCCCTCGCATAAAGGCTACTATCAGCCTTTTACCTGATGGTTAGCTTGTGGTATCCCGTCTTCCTACAGTACGCTCCTACCCCTTCCCCAGCAGCATCACCCGCCCTTTGTTACTCTGCTGCTAATATCGTTCTACGAAGCTGGCGACGTATCTCCTCTCTTTACGGCACTCTTCAGGATTGGGCCGGGATAACATACCATCGCCTTCCCCAGCTTTACCAGTGTCGTACTGTAATGCTAGAAAGGTGTTCCTGCGTATTCGTATCATGCTTCGTCTTGTTACGGTATGCTTCACACCCTTTCCTATAGCATGATCACCCTTCCTTGCAAGCCTTGTCAGCACCGTCTTTGATGCTGGTCAGCTATTTCCTTCCCTTTCCGGGCACTCCCCGTCTTGCTACGGCACGCTTCACACCCTTCTCCAGTGATAGCATCAAGCTTCTTTCCTAGCCGTATCAGTATTGTTTCGTGATACTGGTAAGGTATATCCCGGTCCTTTCACTCGCTCCCACTCTTCCTGCGGTACGCTCCAGCCTGAAAGCGGGACGTAGGCCTATATCGCAGTTCGTCCCTCGAATTGCAATGCCGTGGTACTGGCGAGGGATTTTTCTTATGCTTCCAGTCGCTTTCTTCTGTCCACGGCACGCTCCAGATTGAAATCAGGGCGTATACCACGTCGCAATTCGTCATGCAAAGTCTGAAGGCATCGGTGATAATTAGGTATATTGTTCCTTCTTGCAGCTGCTCCCCACTTCTATTGGCACACTCCAGGCTGAAAGCGACTATTGATTCCATGTGGAAGTTCGTCCTGCGAGGCTAGTGTCTTTGGTACTAGCTAGGTATCTCCTATCCTTTCTTGGTCGCACCCTCTCTCTACACGGTACGTTCCAGGCTGAAACCGGTATAAAGCTATACTACACTTCTCCTGGCGAGCATTGTTGTCCCTAGTACTGGGAGTACTTCCTCGATATTGGCGGCACTCTCCCTACACTTTCTAGGTCTATATGCAGTAGGATTTCTACTCGCCTTTCGCGAATAGTATCCTGGCGAGGCATTCTTCGGCGGTCGTGTTTGCCTTACGTTTTGATATTATAGTGAGTACCGTGGTCCCTAGACTACTACTATTTTGCCTAGACCATGTTATCGACAGTTGAACATCAGGGCATGGATAAGCATATCGACGGTGTCAATAATAATTCAAGTCTAAGCACGGCACTCTTCCGGCTCCCTACAAGTAGCACTACTTGTTTCATAGTAATAGAAGCTTCCAGGGAAGAAGAGGTTGATATTGAACGGCGTCACGATATTCCTAAGTCAAGAATACTACGGTACCCTTCTGACCCCCTCCCCGAACGACTCACTACATGAAGACTCGCCTGTATTCCGGAGTAATATAGAGGCAGTCGTGGTTTATTATGCTGTGAAGCATGCAGAACGAGGAGATATTCGGGAGGGTGCCGTAGACGCTACAGATATACAACAGGCATGAAATATCAGATTTAATACAGAATGTCTCTGCTATTTCTCGGACTTGAGGATACTACGGCACTCTTGTCCCCTGTTCTCAGATGACTCAGTCGATACGGAATAACTTGCACTCGGAGATCATTTTGCTGCTGGGAGGCTTGTTGGAAGCTATACTGACCGTATACACTCCGCTTGTGGCGGGTACCGTGAGATCCTGCATGGTACTGTCCTCTCCAGGCTATATCACCGACAGCTTGCACGCGAAGACTGGGATAAGCATACCAACGTAGTCATCTACACCTCCCTTACGCACGGTACCCTCCTCATGCCCAACAGGTAGCACAACTTGTTACATCAATATCAGGGCTTTTCAGGTGGGAATAAGAGTTTTGCTGCGAATTTCGTTACTGTTTTCACTATCTAAGAATACTACGGCACCCCCCTCTCACCTCCCCGGCCACCCACCTAGGCATAGCGATACTTGGGCGGATCCGCCGCCGTCTCCTCCTCCGCCCCACTCTCGTCCTCGCCGCCGCCAGCCCCCAAATCCCCCTCGGGGAGCACCGCCCACTCTCCGGGCCACGTCACCAACAGCTGAAACACAAAAGCGCCGACAAGCATCCCGACGAGGTCGGCCGCAATTGTGGTACCGGGCCAGTACCGGGGGCTACCCCCGAAGGGTGCCGTGCCCTCCCAGCGGCAGGCCCGGGCGACGACTCGGGGAACCAGGTCCCGCCATGGGTTCATGGCACCGCCGGTGTTGTGGCCGAAGGCCAGGGAGAGACCTGCTACGGCGAGTGCCGTGAAGCCAGTACTGAGGTATTTGCGTACCTCACAGACCGTCCTGCTGCTCTGCGAGAGGATGATGATGCCGAGGAGGCCGCTGGCTATGCCCTCGTTGAAGAGTGCCGTGACGACGGAGACTCCGGGGGCAGGAGAGGTGTATAGCATTGGCCCGAGGGTATCGTAGTCCCAGACAGAGTTATTCTTGAGGGCGAGATGGGCTTTGATGGTGTCGTGGAGGAGACCGTAGGCAATCGAGGTACCAGCCAGCGCACCAAGGAACTGCGCCAGGATATAGCCAAGTGCTTTTTTCCATGAGAATTTGCGGAAGAGGGTCTGCATGAGGGTGACGGCGGGATTCAGATGGGCGTCGGAGGCATTGGAGGCGACGAGGACAGCAGAGAACACGCCGATGCTCCAGGAGAAGACGCCGATGTATGCTTTGATGCCCTGGGATGCTTCGTCCTCGGAGAGTGTCGTCTGGAGAGCAGAGAGGGTACCAGCGAGGCCGAAGAGGAATAGAATCAAGGTGCCCAAGAACTCGGCGAAGTATTCTCGGAGGGCGACTATGAAGCGTTTGCATTGGGTGCTGCAGGCTCTGGGCTGCTTGTGAGTCTTTCTGAGTTTCCTGGGGCGCTCTTGAGTGATGTTCGGAGGCATGTTGATGGCTTTGATGATGTTGGTGATGATTTGACAGTTGATATCTTCGGTAATAGTTATTCGGGAGAGTATGTTTGATGATGTTGTCGTAACAGTGAATCCGTTGACCGAGAATGTGTTTGTCGTCTCTGGTGATGGTTCCATGGTTGGGCTTTGTGACCTTGACTTGTAGGAGGGAGGCGCGGTCGACATCGAGGGTGCGCGTGATGCAAGGAAGGCACCAGGCAGTACAGCAGTGGTGGCAGTCGCCGACGACCAAGGAGTCGAGAGGAAGTAGCGAAGTACTCGCAACATGTCTCGGAACTTGTTAGTTGTTTGAGTCGTACGTTGATGTTAGATGCACACCTTTTCTGCGGTGGGTACGAAGGCTTTTATATACAGCGGTTGAGTGTCATGGTGGACACAGCGGTGGAGTGTCATGGTGGAGTATGAACCTGGTGAGTGTTATAAGCTTTCAGTTCAGATCTCTGTGGCAGCACTTTTATACATACACATGGCGTGCAAAAGTCAATCTTGTAAACATGGTATCGTGGTATCATAGCTCGATCTTGTGTGCGGAGCACTACAGAATCTTATAGCCTAATCCCAACACCAACTCCTCTACCAACGAACCACACTCTTTCACGCCAACGTCCAATACCGACGCCGACAATGGCTCTTGCTTCCAGCTTCAATGTGCCACCCAAGGCACGCCGAACAGCTTTGTAACCCACACCGCCCAGGTCCCAACTGACTGGCAATCTTGGACTCCTGCTCTCACCTGGCGCAACGATCATCGGTGGGAAGGGATCGTACAGGATGCTGCCGACTTCGTTGGACTCTGCATCAGGCTCAGGGCGGTAATGCGCTGTGGCGTTAAGGTGAGTAATGAGCAGAGAGGAATGCTGCAACGGCGAGTGAAGTGTGAACTGTGCAGTCGAGGTAAAGAGATGCATCGTGGCGTCAGTGATGAATTTTGGGGAGTCGTCGTCTTCATCATCATCATCATCTGGGAAGTCAGGGTCACGTGGCGGTGGCGGCGGTGCTGGCGGGCCGAGCCGCGGCGTGGGCAGCTTGAACGTGAATGTCGATAGAGTACGGCTGATGA
>Ga0268246_10000636_pt1 | contig 14180 bp, 23 predicted proteins | sample AgamicOrSfe_FD_200242 | JGI IMG/M metagenome (GOLD analysis project Ga0268246, IMG submission 200242) | Agave microbial communities from Guanajuato, Mexico - Or.Sf.e (v2) (version 2) | ecosystem: Host-associated > Plants > Phyllosphere > Phylloplane/Leaf | place: Guanajuato, Mexico | collected...
CTGCTTCTCCTGTTATACTGATGATCATCAACAGAACTGGTCAACAGGCCGGAAATGCATCCAGATCAGCTTGCTCGGACTGTAAGCATCATCTATGCCCCTCGTGTCTTCTTTGGCCATTACATTATTGCACCCCCGACACTGACGACGTACAGATACGGTGTGCTGATCTACGGCATGCTAACACTTTCCGTACCCCTGTGGACGCCAATGAATGAAGAACTCGGTTTCACCTACACACAACTCAATGACAGCTACGGTGCCTCCGCCGTATCACTATGCTTCGGCTGTGTTGTTTTTGTTCCATTTGCACTCAGGTACGGCAGACGACCTGTTTACCTCGCATCTACTCTGATGATGCTCGCGACCGCCCTCTGGAGTGCTCGAATACAGACCATCGCGGACTTGATGATCACCAACGTCCTCATGGGTCTTAGCGGTGCGGTCAACGAGACGCTCTTCCAGATGACAGTTTCAGATCTGTTCTTCGTCCACCAGCGTGGTACGCTCAATGGCGTGCTCCTTATCATGGGAACTGTCGGGAATTACTTTGCCCCGGTCTCGGCGGGTTACTGTGCCACTACCATGGGATGGCGCTGGGCATATTGGTTCAGTAGTATCTTCCTGGGCATAACAACCATCTTACTAGCACTCTTCCTCGAGGAATCAAAATACATCCCACCTCCACAAAATGGCATAATCGTCCCTCTTCCAGCTGATCCAATAGCCACCTCTTCTCTACCCACAAAGCAAGAGGAGACCGAAAAGGCACCCTCCAGCGCCACCGACACACAATTCCAGCCAGAACCCCCCATCGAAGTCATCAGCTACTCGCAAGATCAGACCCTGCGCAAACGTGTCGTTGAAATCGACCACACAATCCCTCTCCGGTCGCGCCGTCAACGCTTCGCCCTCGCTACCCCGTCCACCCCGACAAACTACTCCTGGCCTCGCCACCTCTACCAGCCCTTCCTCCTCGTCATCCACTTCCCCGCCGTCGCTTTCACATCCATAATCTGGGCCTTTTGCCTCTCCGCCCTCAGCGTCGTCGCAGTCTCCCAATCCGACCTCCTGCCACTGGCGCCCTACAATTTCAGCGCTGCTGGCGTCGGCCTCACGAACGTGCCCGCAGCCATCGGCAACATCCTGGGAACGCTATGGGGCGGGCCGGTGGTGGATTGGTGGATCGTGAAGAGGGCGAAGCGCAATGGGGGCGTGTATGAGCCGGAGATGCGGATTGAGCTGTTTTGGCTGCCGGCGGTGGGGATGGTCGTGGGCGTGTTTCTGTATGGGTTGACGATTGCGAAGGTGAGTTTGAGGGGTCATGTGCTTAGCAGCCCGAGTGCTGGAGACATGGTGCTATATGCTAATCTACATGAACGCGACTGCAGGGCGAAGCATGGATCATCAATTTCGTCGGCGCAGGCTTCGTCGGTTTTGGAATCGGTGGGATGGGCGATATCGTCTTGACATATCTGCAGGATTCCTATCTCGAGGTAAATCTTGACTCGTTCACCACCCCCTACTCAAGCATTTATCACTCGCTCCCTGCCTCACAGCCGCCTCTCTACTTCCACAACTTTCAATAACATCTCTCCCCTCACAGATCCTCCCCGACTCCCTCGTCGGCGTCGCTTTCGTCCGCAACATCATGGCCACAGCTCTCGTCTTCGCCCTAGCCCCCTGGCTAGACGGTATGGGCATCTACAACGCTTTCGTCCTTTTCGGTTGTCTTGCTGTCGCATTTAGCTTAAGTGCTGTGCCGATGCTAATTTGGGGGAAGAAGTGGAGAGGGAAGTGTGCGGAGCGGTATAGGTACTATGCGGGAAAGCAGTTTAACGTCGTTAGTAGATTATAGTGGTGTCAAGTGCGGGACGTAGGATGTGAGAAACAGGGGACCCGAGGAGCGGCAAGATGGAGCGCGTCGTTCAGTCAACACAAGAATACATTCTTATTACTCCTGCCTCCATTTCCAGCACATCTCTACCGTTCTGCCTTCCGCAGTCCTCCAGCATCGCTCTCACAGCTCCCTGAACTGCTTACTTCCCGTCGGCCCCATCTCCACATACGTGATACTGTTTTTCCTGTCCTCCTCCCTCCCGGACACCATGCCAATCTCGCCCTTAACGTCCCCAATAACGTTCCCAGTGTCATCCTTGTACCCGATCTTGCTCTCTCTGAAGCCATCCAGCTCCTTCTTCGACACCGTGTTGACATAGACGGCGAAGGCGAAACTGACGAGGAATCCCAGCAGCGGCACAAACATGGCAATGTTCCAGCCGTACTTGTCGGCTGCGAGACCGCACATGGCCGGGAAGAAGGCACCACCGGAGATGGCGGCCACGATGAAGGAAGAGCCGCGTTTGGTGTGTTTGCCGAGACCGCGGATGCCGAGGGTGAGAATGAGAGGGAACTGTTGGGGTTGTGGTTAGAAAAGATAGTTGCGGCATGAGATGTGAGATGTGCCGAGAGAACATACCTGGTTGGATTCGAAGAAAAGCACAATCGTCAGCATAGCCAGTCCAGCCTCGCCCTTGACAGCCATAGCCAGGACGATAAAGACGATGCAGCCCAGTGCAGACACGAACATGATATACCTCGGCTTGACATACAGCAACAACCCCGCGGACGCGAACCGACCAGCCGCAAACACACCCTGGCCAACCGCATACCTGTTACTCGCCGCCGCGGCAGTAAGATGCGCCACGTGCTGGGCGTACGAGATGAATTGCGACGCAACAGCCACTTGAGCGCCGACGTAGCAGAACTGCGCTGCTACGGCGAACATGAGTTTTTTGTTCTTCCAGATGGACTGTTCGGTGTAGCCGGTCAGGTTGGAGGATTGCTCGGCTTGGAGCTCCATGTCGGCGTCGGTGACTTCGGGGATTGGGGCGAAGAAGAAGACGATGGCGAGGAGGAAGACGAAGGCTGCGATGGCGAGGTAGGTCCATTGGACGTTGGTCTGGTGGATGGGGTTAGCGGAGCATGGGGCTTGTTTGGGGAAGAAAGGTGCGTACGAGGGAGCGTGGGTCGCTGGCGTCGACGTTGAAGAAGGCGTGGGCAGCGACGATGGGAGCAATTACGGATCCAATAGCTTGAAAGCCTTGAGCGGTCTCCAATCTGAATTCGGAAAGACGAGGAGGACCACAGATTGAGAGGTAAGGGTCTGCAGAGACCTCGAGAGTCTGGAGTCGTAATGTTAGTGACACTTTCGTCAGCACAGCTTGTAGCACGTCGACCATACCGAGAGACCACCTCCAACGATAAACAGGGAGGCACAGAAGCCACCGAATGAGGAGAACTTGGCACTGGGCCAGAACATAAGAGCACCAATGCCGTAGACGACCAAACCGGTAATGAAAGTCCATCGGAACCCGAACTTTCGAACGACCCAACCGCCCCAAGTCAATGGACCAATGAAGTAAGCACCAAAGTAGGCTGCCTGAAGACCACCCGCCCTGGCAGCAGTAACATTCAAGTCAATCTGGAACTTGGCATTGAGCGTATCGAGGAGACCGTAGCTATACCTTCTGTCAGCATTCCTCTCATGCCTCCAGGGCATACAAACTTACGCGAAACCCCAAAGCCAAAACAGAATAGTCACAAGAGCGCATGGGAGCAACGACTGCCGGGCAGTAAGAGCAGAAGCACCTGTAAGACCTTTGTTGTTGGCCGTCTTCAGCTTCTTGCCCTCCTGCGCAGCCTCAGCAGCTGAAGGACGTCGGTCGGCTTGTCTCTGAACATCAGCTGCAGTAGGCTCGTTGTAGTCGACGTGGGATCTGCGTCGTAGGCCGTCCATGATGGGTATACAGAGGTATCAATGCACTCTGATGCCTTGAAATAGGAGGGAAGAATGTGATGGAGATCGATACTGATAGAAGCACGGGAATCACAGTATATTTAAGCTCTTTTCCCCCACGGGCGTGGCATGTACAATGCTGTCACCAGAATTCACAAAGTACACAGGTATCATCGGGGCATGCCGGCGTCCCCAGCACCACGTCCCCCGGCATCTCCACCGAGCAGTCTCACGAGACGACGACCCCGCAGTGCCCGCACATACAGCAGGCGATCCTCCATGGTGGTGGATACAGTGGCATGGACGTCGTGGAGAAGATGAGGTTGCAAGATTGGAAGAGCCAATGGCTGGAAAAACCTTTCGTTCCGATAGCCCATGTCGGTCCGTGTCGCAAGGTGTGAAGCGCTGTCATTGGTCTGTCAAAGCTGTCTTGTGATGCGGTCGGGGTCACTAGTGTTGTAACAGGGTTAGCTGTTAGGTGATGAAGCTTTGAATCGGCTTGGCGAGCGGGCCGGGGTGAACCTCGCCGGAATCTCGGCTCGGATTTTGACCGTAACTTGCATTTGTTGCGCCGATGTTCGGAGGTGAGAAGTTCATTGCTGTTCATATGATAGGGCTCCCTGCTGCTTAGAGCATGGCCATGTCGCATATCACAAAACAGAGCAAGAATACATGATTGATGCGATATAGTTGAAGGTGTATGAAGAACTATGAAACTCTTCCGACGAGCGGAAAAAGGTTTGAGCGAAGCATTCCTGCTCCACGAACTGTGGGTCACATCTGAGGTCCAGGCTTTTCCTCGGACCGCCCAGCGGAAACCGCAATCTTTAACGACAATCTCAACAAGATACGACAGCAGTCTAGGCCTTTCCTATGACAAGCCACCACCTCATCCTTCTGTAGCCCATCCTCCATCCACGGCAACAATACTTCATGAGCAGAAACGTTCATGATGAGGCAGCTCAACCCAAGGATACCGACATCGTGTGTCCACTCCACAGATGACCTTCAACCCTTCAACCCAAAAGCCATGCAGTACATGCTTGACACAACACCATATAGAAACAGAAATTTGTGTTGACGCTTGCGAGCGACGGTGATGCCGTCACTTTCCTCGTTCCCATTTCCGAGAGGAAAGGTCGCGAGCCTGGAGATGTAGCGACTCCCACTCATCCTAGCGTTTGCGAGCAACGGTGATGCACTCACTTTCCTCCTTCCCAGCTTCGAGCGATGAGCGGTTGCCTTGACGATGTGGTTCTGCCACAGGGGAGGTGCAGACGACCCGAGCCTTGCACACGACTTCCACCTTTCCGTTCATGGTCCTTTGTAGACCTGGGAATACCGCCAAGAAGACCTTGTTACCGTTGTTCTCGTGCTCAGCAACCATCTTCCGTGGATTGAACTCGGTCTGAGAGCGATACCAGCTTAGATCATAGCCTCTTGCATCTCGCAGACGAGCGCTGAGAAGTAGTGCGTGGAAGATCGCCTTCTCCAGCTCGGTCTGGAAGGCTCGTTCACGGGCTGGATAGATAAGGCTATGCTCGCTGCCTTGACTATGCACAACTTGGAGGTGTGGGCGAAGAGTGCTCACCCAGTGCAAGCAGGTATCCTGTGCCACTCGTACAATGTCTCCTTGAGCAAATGCAGCGTTCGAAACCCAGGCGGAGTTAGCACGCTGAAAGATCGCGATCGAGGCTTGTCCTGTAGGCAATGATGAGCAGAATAACATTGACGGGAGTGTGCCTTTGACATACCTTCTTGCTCAACACTCTTTGCTAGGATCTCCAACCTGGGATCCACGCCATCGACGAAGTCGAGCATCTGGACTTTGACATTCTCAGAGCGCATCACGAGATACACGATCTTGCCGAGCATTGCCCACAGGACATGGTAGATCTTGCACAGCTTGTCATTTTGATATCGGGACTGCTCCTCTGGGTCTGTGCCAAACAAGGATTCATAGAGTCTGGACAGGTCGGCATTACCTTGTGCATTTGATAGTTGCGCTTGGAGATTTCCATTCACATTAGCTGCCCCGACGAACTCGAAGACCGCGCGTCTCAATATCTCACTGATGGCGTCCCACTGCTTGTTGAGAAGTTTTGGCTCGAGCTCTTTCCTAGAGAAACGTCCAGCATTAGGGTTCGGAGTTTCCGGTCGCTCGCTATTGTTGTTGACACTCGTGGCCGAGCAGACAGGCAAAGCCTCAGGCTGGCACGCCTTGCGCAGAAGCTCTTCCAGCATTGAAACATCCGAGACACCATTAGCCTGAAGCAGTCTCAGCATGGCGGCAGACTTTTCAAGCACCGTGACGTCCGAGATATTATTGGCACGAAGCAGTCTGAGCATCTTGATGTTGTGATCCACTTCACTCTTCTGCTCAGGCGTTTCGATGGCGAAAGAAGAGGTGGCCGAGTCAGGCACTACTGAGGTCCGATCTCTGAGCTTGCGAGAAGTGATGGCTGGCTCCGGTGCAGCTGACATCTTTGCTCTGAGGTTGCGGGAAGCGTCATCGGGTAGTGCCTCTGTAGCACGGCGCTTTTTCTTGTTGTCGCTCTCACGATGGCGATGACAATTGCGGCACAAGAGACTCTGAATATGCTTGATTAGCACGTACTTGTCGCTATCATGAGCTTCACAGTGTGTAAGTGCCTCAGGATTGCTGCCAGACTGTTAACATGCGTTATTGTGCAAGGTTTGATCATCACTGACGTGCACCCAATCGATTTCTGCGCGGCCAAGTCACCAGTTTCAATCCTCGTGATGAGCTGCACACATGGCCTGCAGTACTGGAAGTAATTGCCTCTGTATGTCAAGTCGCGAGGCTTGTCTTTCTCACAGTAAACGCTGAACTTCAGACCACTAAGATGATAAGCTCATGTTGCCACATCTCGGACTTGCTCACTCACGTGCAGAAGTCTCGACTGCGACTTTTGGCAGGGTTTGCAAGCTCATTGGCAGTTCCATGCTTTTCAGTCTCCTGCTTCTCAGTCTCATGATAATCAGCGGACAGCTCATCGTGATCGTCGCTGACCCAGCCCATCTTGAGGAGGTAGTCCTTCTTGATGTATGAGCTGCCATATCGGAGAAGTCCATCAAGCGAGCTTCTGCATTTCGTCGGCTCGACTTGTTTGACGAGTCGTTCTGCAAGCTCTTTCAGTCTTTTACCAGGGTATGAAACAAGTTGTCCCCTTTCCATCTTCTTCAAGTTGCCCTCCTGCGCTAAGGTGTCGAGTGCAGTGTTCAGTTCCGGTTTGGTCAGTCGCTTGCCTTCACTAAGAGCTTCGTCGATCAGCTGCAAGATTGCGCAGACAGCAGCGTTATGATACTCCGGGATGCGTGGCTTAGCAGCATTGGATGGTGTTTGTTTAGACATCATTCACGATGAATCGTCCAAAGAGTAGCCACAACAAGAGTGCTGTCAAGCCCAGGATAGAGCGCGAAGCTGTGACTGGATGTAGACGCAGTCAGCAAAAGGTCTTGGTGTTTGTCGAGCGGTATGTCAACAAGACCTCAGACGAGTCTCGAGAGAACGTTCACTATCATGAATAACTGTAGTGTTGACAATCAGATAGCCTCGTGAGATTCCTTAGAGACGTGTCGCGAGATGTGAGGTCCGAACTGTGAGACGTGATGAGGTCGCGTCTTGTTGGGACGTCCGTTTGTAACATGTTTCAGCCTTAACGCCTCCCGCTGGACCCTGCATCGACCCTGGTCCGACTTGCATCGATCCGCGTCACTCCGACCTCTGACCTCGCGTTCTTTCGCGTTTGTCTCTTTTCCAACGCAAACACTCAGTCATGCTTGACAAACACGTCAACTCTTCACTGCACCAACATCACGCTACGTGACTTCATTTGTTTCAAGATCATCTTATTCTCTCCGGCATCCTTCCCAACCTCTGTAAGATTCAACTCCCTCTCAGCTCTCACTACCAATCAACGTCTTCACCACGCTCAGCATGGCCACCTTCTCAAGCACCCAAGACAGAAAGATGTCAGCAACACCGCTTCTTGGCTTCGACTTTGGAACGACGAAGTCTGCTGTGAGTTACAGCATTGCCGGCAAGGTTGAGCTGGTGCCGCTTTCTAAGGCAAGAACCAACCGTTATGAGAGTGCTGCTGTGGTTTCTTACGATACTGACGGCCGGTTCATCCATGGCGAAGCCCTGCTGAAGCTCGTGGACAGTGGCAAAGTGGAGGCTGTCAACGTTCTACGCCACTTCAAACTACTCATGCTCCACGCAAGGGATCCGTGTGCAGAGTGTGTTGCGTTTGAGAGACTGTCGCAGAAATGGGGAAAGTCCCTAGACGACATCATCTTCGACTATTTTGTCGCTTTGCTCACCCAGGCCATCAGCCACCTCAGAAAGACTGTCTATGTCAATATCGACTTCACCACTTTCGATGTTGTCCTTACGACACCAAGTCAGTGGCCCCCTGCTGCCAACCGCTTACTGACCAGGGCGGCAAAGCATGCCGGAGCGCGCACAAGCGTTCTGTATCCCGAGACACTCGCGTCAGCATTGTGCATTGTGCAAGAAGAGATCCTGGATCGGCCTGACGTGGTGGAACTACCATTCAAGGTAATATCTTCACATTTCTCGGGTACAGAAGCTGACTGGCGCGATAGAACGGTGATCTGATCGTCGTGTGTGACTGTGGAGGTGGTACTGCAGACATGGTCCTCTTCGAAATTTGCATCAAGCCTGGAAGCAACACGAATGCGGATCACCAGCTTCGACTTGTCCGCCCAACAACAGGTCAACTCTCGGGTGGCTCCCGCGTCGACGAAGCCTTCACCAATTTTCTACAGGAGCGAAGCACAAAGATTGCTCTGACTGCCGAGGCTTCGCGTGCTGGATTCACTGTGCCGGAGTACCTGACTCGAATGGCGATCAAGTTCGAAAGGTCGTCTAAGAGAGACTTTGAGGGCGATGAGGATGTGCCGTTCGTTGTCTCCGTCAATGGTCACACTGGAGAGCATGACTTGGTCATGGCATGGTTGACACGGTATGACTGGACCCTTCCTGCCCTATGTGTTTGTGGCGTCTAACATGATCATGACAGTCAAGAGATGAAGAGCTTCTTCGATCCCGTCCTTGACGACATCATAGCACAAGTCCGCAGAACGATTGGCGACACAGACGATCTCGACAATCCGCGAATGCTGAAGGTCAGATTTTGTCCCCTCCATGTCTGCGACGATCTGACTAACGCGGCTCGCAGAACATCATCCTCACCGGCGGGTTCGGTTCTTCAAGCTATGTCTCATCCAAGCTGGAAGAAACCTTTCCGAAAGTGCCATTGTTGACACCCTCGACTGCTTACCAAAGCCCAGTGGCAAAAGGTGCCCTCTTCCGCCACACGTCTTCGACACTTTTGGATATCGGTACTGGCTGGAGTCTTGGGGTCGTCAGAGATGAATACTTCGACCCTCAGCTTCACCCTGATGCTTACACAGTACGTTCCAAGCGTGGCAGAAGCAAGCGAAAGGGAAAGGGAAAGGGGAAATCGACCATCGTACATGATCATGCGGTAGTCAAGAAGGACTACACTTTCAAAGGTGAAGCCCTTGTTGAGGACCGACTCAACTACATCCTGGTTTGTTCGATGCTTCCCATCTCACAACCCCCGACTGATCGTCTTGCAGGATGGCACAAAGAGAACAGTCAAGGTCATCTGGATCGATAGATACCCTCACTGGGTCAATGACCATGAACCTATCGTCCTGGAGCAGGACGTATGGATGACCACCAAGCCTGACCCAAAAGATCACGAGCCGCAGTGTGAAAAAGGCACGTACGATGTCCGATCGTGCTTCGAGTTGTTCGCGACCGTCACGAAGGTCATCGAGAATCCGAAGGCTGCAGGTTTCACCACAGGCGTTGATGCCGTTGGGGCCAAAGTATGGATTATCCGAACGTGTGTGGAGTTGCGATTCAAGCACCACACGATCGAGGTTCGGCTTGTCATCCGAAATGGTGCGACGATGGCTGAAGTCGACGATGGTCAGTACTTGCCGGATGAACTTGCTCACTCATAGCGCTTTTGACATGTATGCTGACCTTTCTGCAGTCAAGGAGATTCCCATCGACGAGTAAATGAGAGTCAAATCTCAAGAAGACGACGACGAGAGCTGGAATCAGATCTACGACGAGAGTTTCGACCACGTCTCTCGCGAAGCTGGTGGATCTGCCCCGTTTGTGCAGCAGCAAGGACAGGCATTGCCAACGATGGCGGAGCAGATCCTGGGACCTTACTGTGACTGCGAGGTCGCGCGTGCACTTCTGGCTCAACCGAACCTGCCGCAGAACTCGTTGGTCAATGCCAGGGAGATCTTCGAAGTGTACCCTGAAGCAAGGACGGACATGGTGCTGTTTGCTGCACATGTCGATGCGCTCCATACTGTCTATCAGAGCGCGTGATGTGAGCAGACTTTGATGGTGGAGAGGGCTGTGGTTTGGTTTTCCTTCTTGTGACTCTTTCTCTGGGTTTTGGTTCATGTACAACTTCACTTCTGCCTTTATGGCGCTACGATGTTACTTTTGGGAAGCTTTTCACGATCTGCCGTGGCAGGATAGGCAGGCAAATGCTGGGAACAAGGAACGATCATGATGTAGCAGTTCAAGCCGGATGTAGACTACTACAACTGATCATGCACTGTCACATTCTCTGCTCTGCCCTTAGTTCCCCAGATCAATCACAATGTCCCCTGCACCCCACCCATGTCAGGCTCTGGAATGTCACGATTGGGTAACGTGGTCATCCGCCTGATTCCTATTCTTCTTGCGCCTGCCACAACTCCTCTTCGCGCCTGCCACAAATGACTCCACTAATGCGCTGCGCTATCCTGCATCTCATCTCACGAACGCGAAGCAGGTGTTGTCGTAGGCTCGTAAGACCTTATATTCCGGAGACGCATGGCCAGCATCACGTCCTTCACCAGAAATTAGTCAAGACAGCCCGCTAGATGTGCAAGACAACACGTAATATCTTTACCTGTATAGTGACACGCGTAGCACTGGCGCGTGGTCAGCGAGAGGATCATTGTGTAATCGTGGACGAAGGCTTTATTTTATTGTGCAGAGAGTGGTATACTCGAACACTAAGACGAGATGTCCTTCATAAGCCTCCTGGAGAGCAGCAAGAGCAAACGACTCGAAGCGGAGATCGGTATTGTGTTGGTCTACAATCTGGCGGATGAAGCGCTGGAAGGTTCGATGGGCTTTCCATAGTAGCGACGGATCTCGGAGAGAGCGACAGCTGGGAAGAATTAAATACTGCTGCCTGCCACAAATGCTGCCACAATCATGAATGACTTATACCCAGACTTGAACTTACGGTTCTTGATAGGAATGGCGTCCCTCACAGCTTCGCACTCTCGTGACGAACGTCTCTCACACCACACCACCTCCATACTTTCTCAACATACCCTCTGTGACTCTCACATTCTCAGCCCAGAACACGTTCCACAACTCTTGCTCGTCAATGTCATCATCCGGCTGTGCAGGCTTCAGAAACAAGGCGAAGCGATACCATCCTAGGTACACCACAGTCGCCTCATGCTCATACCATGCTTTCCACTTGGGTATCGCGTCCCAGAAGGCTTTTCTGAGCTCGCCGGCAAGCGGAAACTCGGGTCCAAAATCGTTCTGGGCGAATTCGCGAAACAGCATCTCGATCGATCTTGTGGCCGACATGAAGGGCGCCGCAGCGACAAAATCCCAGTCAATGACCGCTGCGATCTCCGACACCATGAGCGAATCTACGTCTGTCGCTTTGAGGATGACATTGTGCGGTGCCAGGTCACAGTGCTGAGCGACGATGGGTATGGTCTCGACGATCTCAGGGATATTGTACATGCCAGCCTCAACGAAGGCTTTCACTCGAGAAAGGTATCGCTGTTTGTATGCTTCGATTCCATCTTGGGCTTCGAAAGCTGCGAGGTGAAACCGAACGAAAGCACGGAAATGATCACGGACGGATGTGAAAGGCTCAGTGAAGCCATATTGCCTATCTGGTCCGACGTGAAGTGTGATAGTCTGATTGTCAACCGGATCTGCTGAAGTGGCACGAAGTTCGCCAATGAGCCGTGGCGCTTGGGGTATTGGGAGATCCCAGATTGCTTCATACGCTCTCGCCATGTTGCTAACGAATGCCAAGCGGGTTACGTGAGTCATGGTCGTGTAGATAGAGCCAGCCATACTGCCATGGATGAATCGTGTAAGCTGCCTGCCAAAGCGGGACTTTTTTGGACGCTCAAGCTCACCAGGGATCATGTAAACCTGAGGAATAGGTAGAACTGCCGATGATGTGTTAGCTGCAGCGAAAGTCATTAGCAGATTCATTGATGTGACATCTGCAAAGAAGCGAAGCTGTATGAGGTACTCGATGGCACCGTCCTCGACGATCGAGACACGATAAGAGATGCTGAGAGAGCCATCGACTGATCTCGTGATGGCCTTGACCTGATGTCCAGTAGCTGCGAGAACACACTCTTCACATTCTACGCGGGGTATCGTGATGGACGAATAGCTTGTGACCTTTCTCGAAATTCTGTTAATGTTGATGAGATACCTGTCGACAGGCTGATCCAGCTCGAAGTCCTGGAGATCAGCAATCCAGTTTGTCGTGGTTTCATCAGTCGAGAGATGTGAATACACGATTCCTTTGCCTTTTACGTCACCAAGTGCGCCTCCAAACGCAAATGCTAATACAATTGAACTTGCTTCTTCGTGGCTCATCAGACCTGATACTGTGTGGGCGTCTTGCGTGATCTGCATTGTGGTTGTGCGAGCAGAGTCAAGGACTATTAGCAAGTTTGGTTCAAGCTGTGATTAGATTGGCTATAGGGTCTCTACGTAGTCTTCTCTCTTATTCAAGATTCCTTCCTCACGTCCGTTCCATTCCTTTCCATTCATCCCTACAATCACACAAAATATGTTACCCAAAGCGCCCACGTCATCATCCGCACAGCAAGCCGACAATCACTATCAGAAGCACTTTCGGGTCAATGGCACTCTTGACGGAGTGTTACGGCGAGACTGGTCAAAGTGATGATATGAGAACAGTCCTGCTAATTGATCCGTCGTGTATGTATGTATGTTGAAGAAGCACAGAAAGAGAAGAAGTTTCATCCGCGGGTGTGATTGTAGACTCGGGCCGGGTCTGTCGGCCGGTCTATGACGTACGCGAATTGGAGCTATACTATAGCATTCGCAACATTCCCATCTCAATTCTGCATCTCACTTCTTTTATAATATCTCACTAAGCAACAACTATCCACCCCTCCATCTAACAAACTCAATCATCATCATGGCCTCCTTCGCACGCAGCCTCCGCATCGCCAGGACCGCTCTCCCGCGTCCTACCTCCTCTTTCACCCCTCTGACCTCAATCCGCCACGCTTCCACCAAGCCAAATGCAGCACAAGACCAGTCATTTCCTTCGTACCCCAACACAACCGATCCCAACGACCCTCGTCACGGCAAGAACCTCAAGGGCGAATCCGTGGAGGGTGTTGGCGACCCAGCCAAGTTCAAGAACCCCAACATGGTGACCGAGGATGGTGATGCACACTCCAGCATCCCAGGTGAGACACACGCCAAGGACGGAGGAGCAGACAGCTATGTGCCTCTTGTAAGCAGCCATGTTCTTATCTTCTCGCGTTATTTGGACTAACAACAATTCCTAGGCCGCCCAAAAGCTCGTCCCTGAAAGCGTCGAGCGTGCCCTCCCCAACGCCATCCACAATACCGGCTCCAAGCCCGCATCCTCCACTGGCGAGTCCGTCGAGGCCCACGCCGAGGGCGTGAAGCAGGAAGCTTCCTCAAAGGCTTCATCATGGGGCATTGGCGAGACGCACGCCCGTAACAATGGGCAAGACTCCATCGTGCCTCTGCCGATCCAGAAGATTGTGCCTGAGGCTGTAGAGAGGATCCTACCTGACTTCATTCACAACACGTCTAACTCGGCGAAGACGACTGGACTGGGTGAAACTCATGCTGCTAAGGATGGTGAGGATTCGGTTGTTCCAAAGGCGGCGCAGAAGGCTGTTCCTGAGACTGTGGAGAGGGCATTGCCGAACAAGGTTCACAACACGAAGGATTAGTTGTGTAATGGTATCGAGCCTTGCAGCCTCGGACACAGCAAAATTGTAATGTAACATATAGCCGGACCGCCGGCAGTCTGACCTCTCAGACTAATTATTGTAAATCTACCCTCTTGAGCTTACGCTACCCGTCGTGATTGCATCATTCGTTCACATCGCCGCTCCTCACTTCTCCCCCTTCTCAATAAGCCCATTCCCCTCATCCACCCTCATCGCCCACTCCGTCCAACTCCCATCATATATCCTCCTCTTCCTGTCTCCCTCCCCC
>Ga0268246_10000637_pt1 | contig 14159 bp, 12 predicted proteins | sample AgamicOrSfe_FD_200242 | JGI IMG/M metagenome (GOLD analysis project Ga0268246, IMG submission 200242) | Agave microbial communities from Guanajuato, Mexico - Or.Sf.e (v2) (version 2) | ecosystem: Host-associated > Plants > Phyllosphere > Phylloplane/Leaf | place: Guanajuato, Mexico | collected...
GTTTGTGTGATTGTGATGTTGTGAGCATGGTGGGAGGAAGGGAGTAGGGCAAGAAGAAGGGACAAAACATACTTGTGTCACCGGCTTCACCTGAGAAGGCGAGGATGCAGTGGTCGTTGAGGGCGCGTGTCTTGTCGTCATTTGCTTTTAGGATGGAGGCGCCACGCATGGCGGCTTTGGAGGCGGCGATGATGGTGAAGTCTTTGCCGGTGATACCGAGGAGGACCTCCCTGTGATGAGAGGTTAGCTTGCTGTGTTTGAGGATCAGGCCACATCAGGCTCACATGATGGCGTTGTATTTGTATTTGTGACGATTTGGTGGAACTTGCTACTTCAGAGATATGGATGAGGTCAGAGTGGTGGCAAGCTGAGTACGTGAGTAGTAGTTAGTGATGTTGTAGTAGTGAAGATATGATACAACAAGCTAAGGCGAAGGTGTTAGGCGCAATTGTCCGCGTCGTCTACGCCAGGCGAGTCGTGGCCTATCGATAAGAACCCATCGTCCAAAAAAGTGTAAAAAGTACAAGCAGCCATTACCATCTCGACTCCGAGGATACACCACCATGTCCGGCTTCTTCACAGTACCTGCCTCGCAGAAGAAACGAAAGAGAGCGGAAGGTCCTCGCGCGCCAGACACAAAGCGTCGAAACACCACATCCAACGACAAGCGCCGCACTCCAGGAACCACCACTACATCCACATCAGCCAATGGCAAGAGCAAAGCTCGACCTGTCTCAGACGATGAATCGATATCTGGCAGTGAAACCGACGACGAAGCCGCAAACCGAAATCTAGAAGATCCCTCCGAAGACTCTGGCGACGATGCCCGAGAATCAGCAGCAGAGCGGCGTCTCAAGCTCGCCGAGCGGTATCTGCAGAATATACGTGAAGAGGTCGGCGATGGTCAAGAGATTGGTTTCGATGCAGAGGACGTCGATCGGGACCTCATTGCGGCTCGGCTGAAGGAGGATGTGGCTGAAGAGCAGGGCAAGCTGTATCGCCGACTGGCAGGGGAGCTGGACTATAAGAGCGCATCGCATACGCTATTCCGCGCAGACACACTGGCCACGACGGGCGTGGCGTCATGTCCGCCCTACGTCTACACAGTCTCGAAAGACATGACGATTATAAAATGGGAGATTCCCACACCACCAGCTTCCACCTCCAGCTCCAATTCCAAACACCCCAAACCCTCCCACTCTCATGCTCGCCGCAAACCAAAACAAATCGCCTACACCCGCGGCTCCAAAAAGCACGCCTCAGACCCCTCCTACAAACACCACACAGCCTCCATCCTCTGCATCGCCGCCTCCACCGACTCCCGCTTCCTCGCCACCGGCGGCGCCGACAACCGCCTCATCGTCTGGGACGCCGCCACCCTGACGCCTCTGCGCGTCTTCACGCAACATCGGGACTCCGTGACCGCGCTGGCCTTTCGGGGGAAGACGAATCAATTATTCAGTGCTAGCAAGGACCGCACGATTAAGATCTGGAGTCTGGATGAGCTGGCGTACGTGGACACGCTGTTTGGACACCAGGATGAGGTCGTGGATGTTAGTGCTGTGGGTGGGAAGGAGGAACGGTGCATTAGTGTGGGCGCACGGGATCGTAGTGCCAGAGTGTGGAAGGTTGTGGAGGAGAGCCAGCTTGTGTTCCGTGGCGGCGGAGGAGGCGGTGGTGGCACTGGCAAAAGCGAGCTCGATGAGCGGATCCTCAAGGGGCTGAAGATGGGAAAGCGAAGACGGGATCAGGATGCGGATGCCGCACCGACGGACGGGACATCCACCCTCCCCACCTTCCGCGAAGGCTCCCTCGACCGCGTCCTCGCTCTCAGCACATCCCTCTTCATCACGGGCTCCGACTCCGGCTCCCTTTCCCTCTTCTCCCTGCACAAGAAGAAACCTTTGCACGTCGTTCCGCTCGCGCACGGCTACGACGCCGCTCTCCCATCCACGCTCTCCTCAGCAGAAATCGATGCTGAAAACCGCGAGACGCAAGCACAGCCGACGCCGAGGTGGATCACGGCACTGGCGGGGATACCGGGATGTGATCTGTTTGTGACGGGAAGCTGGGATGGGTGCGTGAGGATGTGGAGGGTTAGTGCGGATGATAGGAGGATTGAGAGTGTGGGCGTGCTTGGCGAGAGTCTGCCGGCTAGGAAGATTGCGTTTGGGGATGGGGAGGGGGATGAGGCGATGCTGAATGGCCATGGAGACCACGCAGTTTCGACGCCAGCGACGACAACGATAGCGGGTGCAGGGGCAGCTGGCACGATACGCGGGGTCGTGAACGATTTGACGGTCTTTCAAGTGGGAGAGAGAGCAAGTGGCGGGATTTGCATCGTTGCTGCTGTGGGAACGGAGACGAGGTTGGGGCGGTGGATACAGAGGAAGGGAAAGAATGGAGCTGTTATGTTCATGGTGCCGATGGCGAGTCTTGCCAATGGGAACGGGAATGGAAACGGGACTGTAGCGGTTGATGGGCCAGAATGAGGAGCTGGTGGTGAAGAAGCATGACGATGGCTGGAGTCTGGTATACCTAGTCAACAATCGAGCTCAAGGTGGACGTGACGTGTAAATAAGCGGAGAAATGCATATGGCACCGGTAGTACTTGCTATACTCAGATGTGAAGATGCTACCTACCTTACTTGACCTCTTCTACACGTTGTTGAAATCCCCCCAATTATGCTGTACCTCTCTTATAAGACGCTAATCTACACAACAGCCATGCAAGGCCTTCCATCCTTATGAACACCACTGAAACTCCGCAGCCAAATATTCACATATGCCCCATCTACGCCCTGCTCCCGTGCCTGCATTGCAGACTCATGATTGTACAACCATCATCCTCACTCTCCTCACTCTAATTACCTCGAGCCACGAACTTCTTCTCAAGCGTGCCGTGAAGATGACTCTGATGAAGTCTTTTCTCCCATCTCCTCAACCTTGCCACTCGCGCACAGCGCTTGTCGTTGTTGTGATCTCGTGATGGACGTTCCGATGAGGCTCCAGTTGCAGATGGAACGAATGCGTGCGTGCGTGCCAGTCTTGCGGATTCAAATCATCTCCGCCGAACGATCAATCTATATCCCTATAGCTTACAAGTACCTCGGACCATTTAACGTTGTACATTACTGGCTTCAATTCAACCATATATCGCGCCAATCGTCCAGGAAGCTGAGTCCTTCGACCTCCTCGACGCCGTTGTCTTGCTTGTCGGTCGTGCCGGACTTTGTGTCATTCTTTGCCGATTGCTGGGTCGAGCCCTGTTGTTGATTGTTGTTGCTGTTGTTGTTGCCAGATAAACCAGCAGACTCACTACTTGGCTTTGAGTCTGGAGAGTCCCGAGAACTGACGGGCACGAGCAGTGGGGCCGGCTGATTGGCCATTGGCGAGTAGATATAACTCGACGCTGATCGGGCTTTCGCATCTTGAGCCAATTGCTGAACTCGATGTGTATAGCCTCCTGCGCCCAAGCCCATGCCGAAGCCTGTTCCGAAGTTGACGCCAGATGCAGTGAAATTGTTGGAGACATCCTGCGCTTGCTGGGCGACCATCTGAGCCTGGCGAGGCTGAGGTATCTGAATGCCTGAGAATTGGGATCCTTGGGCATGCGGCAGACCTTCATCGCGGAGTGCTGGATCCAGTAGACGTTGTCGTTTCTGCGAGTCGTTCCCCTGCTCCTGACTTCCGCGTTTCAAGCTTGGATCTATGGACTGGCTCTCACCCAAGTGGTCTTGAGAATATTGTGGGTGTGTCTGCAGGAAATTCCTCTGCTGCTGTTGTTGGAATCTGTAGTCAATGTTGGGAACCAGATTTGCCTGAGCTGACAAAGGATCGGGACCAGATGGGAACTCACGCGCCAGATCGGCGACTTTGTCTGGTGATGGTAGCATAGAGCCACTCCGGGCTACTACGTCCTGGTTTGGCCCGCCAATGTCTCGATATAGCGCTTCTTCAACCTCAAGAGGAAGTACCAATCTCCACTTCTCGGCGAGTCCACGCAGAATAACCAATGCTGAACGAGCCCATTCGTTCCGTGAGATCAGCTCTTGCATGATGTTCGCAGCTTGAGTCAGGTGTCGTGTGGCTGATATGGTTGGCACGTTCAGGATATGTATCGTGCATGCCGTCAGCAGGCAGTGTACCTGGAACATGTAGATGCCGCTTAGGCCGTAGATGTTTCGGTGCTGTTGCCACAAATCTGAGACCATGTTGGCTGCATTTCGACACACATCTCGCGGGACGACATCAGAATAATCGATTGTGGCTTTCAGGAAAGGACGGAAAAGTAGCAGCAAGGCAGTGTGATAGTACATACTGGTTGTGTCAGTAGGTTGAACATTCAGGTCTGCAAGGTGCTTCTGCTTACTGTAAAGAAATGACATGCGGAACTGCATTCTCCGTATTTGCAATCTTCGTTGGTAAGTTGCGATACCACTCCAGATATTTTTCATATTCGCCTAGCAGCAGAGCTCCACTCATCGGTACTGTCGGTGCAAAGAACATAACAAGTGTCGAGTTGACAAGCTTTGAAAGTGCTGCGCACTCCTTGAAAGCTGAAGCTCGCAAACCAGGTCGGTCAGGTAGTTGAAGCTCATATGCATGCCACGGTGCATCATCATCCATGTCAGGAGGTGCTGGTGGCTCGCACGTAATGCCATTGATGTTGAGCAGTGGGAGTCGCCCAAGGGTGAAGCTCGTTGTTCTAAACAAACAGTTAGCAGTTTCAGCATAATCACATATCGTAGACTGACTGGTCAACGTGGAAGCAACCCCAAAAGGCATGTGTTCGTGCCTCGGCTTCCTTCTGGTTCTCTTGCTCATCTTCGGGATTGTCCGGCTTTCGTCGCTTCACGGGACGCAGATGCAATTCTAGGTCCACAGCCATAAGCACACTTCGTCCAGCAAACATCCATAGAGAGCTCAGTCGACCTCTCGTTCCCTCTACGTAGCTCATCAGATATAGAGCAGATGTTGTGGTCAGTGTCGATTGATGTGTTACTTGTTCGAGTTCATGCACAGCCTCTTTGTAGAACTTGTCCATCAAGGTGTCGCCATCTTCGAGCGTTCGTCTTGCGATATCGCGATCAGAAAGGAAGCATCCTGCTGCACAGATGGCATTGACAAGTATGCTGGAGCAGAATTTGGTTCGTCCGGCCTCCATATCATCACGAAACAATTGTTCGGGGAAGTTCTGAAAGAAACAATGTTGCCAGGTAAAATACAGAGTTAGAAGGTGGTTGATGAGCTCTCCATCTTGCGTAACGTTCGTCCAAGGATGGTTCATATGCTCGTCAATGAACTCGTTACCTTGACCCATAGAGGTGTGCGCCATTTCCGCTCCTTTCACCATACCAAAGGTCTGATCATGACGGGAAAATGCCGCCTCGAGACTGCGTGACGCATCTGGAACAGGTCCTAGCAGTGGTTGGGGTCGATGATACTGTGCTGGCTGTAGCCCAAGCGCTAGCTGCGCAAGTGACCCAGCAGGTTCTCCGCCTCGAATGCGCTGAATAATGGAATGTATAGAGTTGGTGTCCGATTGCAGTAAAGTGTTCATCAGCTGGTCGTACTGCCGAGCTTTTAACATGACGTCGGTAACTGGACTGTCACCTTGCTCTGGGGAACGGTTAGTCGTTGTAAGATGAAATCAGGAAGCCACAAAGTTAAGCAGCTTACGTTCAGACTCTCGTCTTCCGACATCGAAAAGTAGCTGACCAGCTGCAATCTGCTCAGCAACAAGTTCTGGTTCAACACCCGGCTGTCTTAGTCGCCTAAAGATCTCTGCTGCCTCTGCTTCGCTGGCATGCTGAACGGTAGATAGCAGTTGTTGAAGTGATGCCGCAGTTCCTTGTAGCTTTTCAACATTATCTCGCAGAAATGTCAACTTTCGTTGGTCGTCCGTCATATCGTAGTGGCATGCTCCTTCGCGCGCAGTACTAGTCAAGTCATGAGTACGCATGTTCTGTCATTCTCAAAAGGCTGTATCTTGACATACCATTGTGAACAGAGTGGGCGCTTTCCATCGCACTACGATTGTGAATCAGCCTGATGGTCCAGAGAGCGACATGTGATCTTTCTTACCTTTGTCTTTCTTTTGCGACATGGCACACAGGCAACAATTGTGATCTTTCCTCTCTTTGCATATTGTGGTTTCTGTCCAGAGCCGGGTGCTTTGGCCCCTCCACCTCCGCCGGCATTGCCTCCACCTCCGCCACTATTACCACCATTTGGAGGCGCGCCGTATGGTAGATCTTGCTGCGCTGGTGCAAAATCACTCAGCTGACCCTGCCCAGCAGGGACGTAACCTCTGTTCATGTCGTTCATCATGCCTCCAGCACGAAATTGATGTTGAACGCCTTGCTAGAGCCAAAGCGCATGTCGTTTTCGTCGTTGTGAGATCGCTCGTCGTTCCGGAGCCGGCGAGTGCGCACGACGGCGACGCGACACACTTAAAGGTTTGACGCGATGATGGTGTTCTCGAAGGAAATGGCCCGCGGGCTGTATTCCGTTGTAGTTGAAGGACGATCTTGTCTGGTGGATGGACCAGATGATCGAAGGAACTCGCTTGGAAAGCTTTGTGCCTTTCAAGCAAACCTGGAATTTGCAACAGCCAATGGGTTTGACTGAAGCAGTAGAGAGTGAATGAAGTGATGAAAAGCGAGATGGACTGGAAGAGAACAAAGATCGACTAAAGTTTCCCTCGGCGGATGGCAGGGCAAGTGACAGATCGAAAACTTACGCCGAACATGCGAGACCACGATTATATGCACCTCGGACGAAGAGCTTTTTACATTGCAACATAGCGGAATGCTTCTGCCGATAAGCTCTTGTGTCTCTCGAGCACCACAAAGGTCACTATCTGTTATTGCATCTACACGCTACTTGCTTGGAAAGACTCGACAATCTCAGAATATTCCCCTGTTACAGTATATCTATCTATCACGCTCAAGAGACCTCGACGCATACTTCCAATCTAGGGACATCGCTGTCCGTCACTGCCACAAAGGATATGAGATAGTGGGCATACATTTGTTCTTCGTCTTTTGTGCCAACATTTCTGTAGCAAAGTGCTCCAGAGCACCGTCCTGAATCAAGGATGACAGCATGAGGAGTACCTCTCCCTGTCCACCGCCAAAGCCATACCTCCGGGCATAGCTTGCCGATGAAAAGGAACGAGCCGTCGAATCAAAGGTGCTGCTGATCATGGAGCAGACACTGAACATTGCCGAGAGCCGCCGAGGTCACATTATCTTGATTTACGACCTGCTCAGTTAGCATCAGTCATGGGGTGGTCATGAACAATGAATGCGATGCAGGGCGATCTTTCTGCTGAGGCCTGTCTCCTTGCATAAGATATGCTATATCTGGCAGTACAGTCCGAAGTGCGCGGATTCCAAAAGACTCAGTGGCATGGCGCTATAGGTATGATGATCAGACTCTCGTCGGTCGAACAGACGAGCGGATCCGAAGCTTTGTTAATGAACCTGAACCGAATGCACGTAGATGAGACCATAGATGATTCGATACTGCGCCATAGATGATTCGATTTTGCGCCATAGGAGATGGTCGGTCAACCACTTGTAAATCTGAGTAGCCTGCTTCGGCGGCGGTTGAGGTTCGTCACGTGGAAGTAGTCGTGCTGTGTAAGTCTGTGGGTTGTACGAGGGATTCCTTCGTGAGGTATGGGAAGAGCCGGCGCGTCAAGCTCAAAGCAGCATTGTGGCGTCATCGCTCACGTGGGCGGCCCGGGTCTAAGATCAGCTTTTGAATTGTCACGCTGTCCGCAGAAGGCAATCAATACCAGCACTCCGCATATAGCTAGAGCTAAGGTAAAGGTTGCTAATGGTGGTGGTGGTGGTGGTGGTGGTGGTGGTGGAAGAAGATGACGATTTAGAGTGTGTCGCGCTTCATGTCACATGCGATTTCCACATTTCGAGATGTGATGTCCTCGCGGCATCTCTCTGAATCTAAGGAGGAATTCACCTCAACTTCATTACCTTTGCCGTCCACGAACTTGACAGCCTCTGTTCGAGCTGCTTCCGCATAGGCTCTTTCACGCCCTCTGAGCAAACTCCCTATTGTAAGCGCCGGAAGCAGTGCTCCACCAAACCCCGCTCTGTGTGCGGTCGCGTTCAACCTCACCTGTTTCTTGCAGTCCAGGTGCAAGCACCCTCGGCCACACCAATTGTTTGCAGCGTCCTGGAGATTGAATACCCAAGCTGTTGGCTGATACAAGCTCAACTCTGGCAATACCGACTGGCGATGGTGACGGACAGGGCTAGCAGATAGTCCTCATACTATGTCGAAGCGATCCTTCGCTGATTTCTTTCCCACTGCGCCCTCGGTATTACAGGAGAAGAGGAAAGCCGCAAGAGATCGCCGGAAACCTGTCACCGACTCTGCATCGAGCACGAAAGATTCTGGGTCGCCGTCTAACGCTAATAGTGGGCATGCGCCCTCCAATGATACTCAGAGCCAGAAGCGAATACAAACTCATCCTAGTGGATCGCCAGATCAGGGTGAACACTTGTCACCACCTCGGGATGCTGGCGACTTGCTAAACGGTGTCGGCTCTGCAAGCTCACTCGCAAGCACAACATCCTCACTCTTCAGTAATCCTGCTGGGACCAAGGAAAAGCAGGATGCGACTGAACCCTCCCTTACTCTATTGACACCGCTCACAAGCCACGAATCATCACCACCATTATCGCATCCGAGTCCAAACAACAAGCACCAGATCACATCCTCGAGTCACGTGAATGGCGCCAACGGCAGCGGAGAGATTGCGCCTGTGATCAACGCATCCGGAATGAAGCTTGCACCATCACACGATGCTTCTGGCGTGCTTCCTCCTGCGGGAAAGTCCAGAGGCATGAAATTATTGTACGATCCGGATCTGGATCCGGAGCTGGCGCTGAAGGACAAGAGGAAAGCGAAGCCGCGCTATGGGTCGTTCGGCGAAGAGGTGCGTAGAATTCTTCCCTGCCTATAACAGCCACGTCGAGCATAGATGTCTAACCTATGTGTTCCAGGGTGTTGCACGACCAACAACAGATCCTCGTCTCAAGATTCCGGGGTATACATCGGGTGACATACCACCACCTAAAATGAGCGGCGCGGCGCGGTTCTGGAAAACAAAGCTGAGGTCTGCGCCGTATCTGTTGCCATCGTATACTTGGGACCCAGAGACGTCAATTGGTGCTGGTCCTCCTACAGCTGTAGTAGTGACTGCGTTTGACCCATTGATGTCAGAGGGACAGCTACGAGCATTTTTCGGCAGCTTCGGCGAAATCGCGCAAATTGAAAACAAGATGGATCCGAATACTGGCGCTTTCTTAGGTATATGTCTTATTCGTTACAAGGATAGTCGGTCACAGCGTGGTCCAGTTACGACAGGAGTTGCAGCAGCACTGAAGGCAGAGCAGGGAGGGCACAAGCAGCGCATTGGCCTGAACACCATTCGGGTCGAGCGAGATGCGGGCGGCAAGAAATGCAAGCGGTATGTTGAACGGTTGGCACAGAGGAATCAGGAGCGTCTAGCGAAAGAAATGAGGCAGAAGCCAGTAGAAAGGCCCAAATCGCGGCCGACGCCTGTTTTAGAAACGCTTGATAGTCCTTTGACAGCACCCGATCCACCCCCGAATGCGCCAAAAGGTCCATCAGGACTCAAGCCTCCCGAAGGACCTCGATTGGCGAAACCGGCGCCATACGGACCACATAGTTTGATCGAACAAGAACCGATACTCGGCAGCATCAAGAGAAAGCCATATGTCTATATCTCACAAGAGCATGTGCCAGTTATGGGAACGACAATACCACATCTGCAGAAGCGCATGAAAGATTACAGATGGGAAGATATCCGGTGCGATCAGACAGGATACTACATCATCTTTGAGAATTCGAAGCGGGGCGAGGATGAGGCCGTCAGTTGTTACAAACACATGAACGAGAAAGCGATGTTCACATATGTCATGTATATGGAGTGTCAGCAATACGGGAACCCCAATTACGAGCGAACCCCAAGTCCTGAAAGAGCCATGGCAATCAAGCACCGAAAAGACCTCGAAGATAGGCTCAAGAAAGAGGATGAAATGGACATAGAGGCGGAGCGAAAACAGCGAGCACTGGACCTCGACCCGGTCAAGGCGGCCATGGAGCAGTTACGCATAGAATTGCGCGCCAAGATCATGAACGACGTGAAGACTCGCATAGCGGCACCCGCTCTTTATGACTTCCTTGATCCAGTCAGACACGCTGCGAAAAGGCAGAAGCTTGGCATTCCCGACCCAACAGAGCAGCAGGCTGTTCCATCCCTCCTTATTCCTGGGCTGGACACGATACCCAAGAGCGTCAAGGCAGCACCGACAGGCGACTTCAGGAAGGACCTCCTTGCCTCCAAGTACAACATCGCGAAACTTCGTCATGAAGAGTCTGCATCCAAGATCAGCAATGCATTTGTGGACGAGCGACGCCAGGCGAAGCCAACAAGGCGAAGAGTTGATACACGGACATTACATCAACGTCTACAAGATTACTATCAGGAGCAGTCATCGGATGATGAAGCTGCCGAGCATGACAGTCAAGACGACAGTCAATCTGTCAGTCGCATGAGCAGTGTGGCTCCTACGGCGGAACGTGATGAAGACAGTGGATTTACGCCCCGGAAGCGTCGGCGACTGGAAAGACGCACACCATCGCAAGAGGACGATAGTGCTGACGAGCATGATGGTCTTGCGCGGACTGTCCTAGGCCACGATGCAGCAGCGAAGGATCCTGAAGACATGAGTCATGCTCAACTACAAAGTATACTCAAGTCTTTACCGAATACATCCAAGCTCTACCAGCGTGCAAAGGCCGAGCTCTTATCACGTATTCAGACCAAGGCAGATGACCACCTATTCGATGTGAAATCTGATACTGCGGACAGCTCGGAAAGGCTTGTTGAGGATGGTGGTATCATTACTGATGCATCACTTCTCGATATCGTCCAAACGACCGAGGATCTCCTGGATACGAAACAGCAGAAGCGAGCAAAGAGCAAGAAGAAGTCGAAGAAGCAGATCTTCGAAGAGCGTGAAGCTGCTAAGGCTGCAGCCGAAGAACTATTGGCTGATGTTGCTGAAGAGGTTGTACTCGAGCCGAAATCTATATCAGAAGAGATAGAAAAGATCGAGGTCGACGAAGAAGAAGCTCGTGCAGAAGTGGAATGGGGTGTCTCCACAGATGCTCCACGAAGGACTGTAGATGACGATCCGGCGATGGTGCTCGACGTTGACGGCTGGCAACACCTCATCAAGGATGCGGAAGATCTCACATTCCTCAAGCTTGCTCTTGTCGATGAGCCAGAACTGAAGCTAGTGGATCCAAACCTCTGGGCTTTCAAGCAGAAAGAGATCAAAGCTCTCAATAGTGGTGGTCTCTTGGGTACCACCACTGATGTGGTGTCGATCAAGGGTCACTATGTTCCCAACTCTACGGGCAGTGCTCGTACCGAAGGATACAAGAAGATTCTGGAGTCCGAAAAATCCAAGTACCTGCCTCATCGTATCAAGGTCGCTCTGGCAAGAGAGGCACGCGAACGTCAAGCGGCCGAAGGAAAGCCTGCTCTACCAAACCCAGCCATTGCTGCCGAGGCTGCACGCATAGAAAAGATGAAGTCTAGCGCGCACTCTCGATCGAATCGAGCAAGCAATCGAACACACGTCAAAGACATCAATATCGTCAAGCAGAACCTGTCGGGTGACGGACAACAAGGCGATGCCATTCGTTTCAATCAGCTAAAGAAACGCAAGAAGCTTGTCAAGTTTGACCGATCCGCCATTCATGGTTGGGGTCTGTATGCGGAAGAGAACATTGCGATCAACGATATGATCATCGAGTATGTTGGTGAAAGGGTACGGCAGGCTGTTGCAACGATTCGTGAGGCACGCTACGACAAGCAAGGCATGGGTAGTTCTTACCTCTTCCGCATTGACGACGACTCGATCGTTGATGCCACGAAGAAAGGAGGTATTGCAAGATTCATCAATCACAGCTGTGCTCCAAATTGCACGGCGAAGATAATCAGGGTGGAGGGGACGAAGCGCATAGTCATCTATGCGCTTAAGGATATCTACAAAAGTGAGTATCAGTCCTCAACGGCCAACATTGATATGCTTGCTAACTCTGTCTCTAGACGAAGAGTTGACATACGACTACAAGTTCGACCGCGAGAGTGACAACGACATGAGGATTCCATGTCTCTGTGGGTCCGACGTGTGCAAAGGCTTCCTCAACTGATGAGCCTACTCTGGTGTTCCTTCCGGCGTATACACGGAAAGGCTTGCGGCAAAGCACAAAAGCATGGTTCTGGCTCATGAACTATAAAGGATTCTCATTACGATGGTTTGATTAGCATGACTGAACGGACGGGTTGGCTGTGTCATTTATGCAATGCATCTGGGCGGCGGCGCGTTTTCTATGGGCATTGGCAATTAGGGAGGTGATAGAGGGGTGCTGGTACAATCAGGTTGACTGACTGGATGTCTCGAACGTGTACAATATTTGCCGCAGCATAGCAAGACATCATGGACCAGATGAGGTTTCTAGCCTGATCTTCAACTTAATACTGCTCCGATCCTCGACTGTGATCCCGTATGCCTTGTCTAGTGCTTGATTGAGGATGACCAGGATGACCAACAAAACCGTCGGGCAGGGTAGGCAGAGTGACGTATAAACGCGTGAAGCACACGCAACCCTGATCGCCTTGCGGTCTTGAGCTCCACCACTTCTGAATCGCCTCGTCTCATCTGTCTACATACAACTTCGACCACATCAGCCTGTCAACAGACACTCTCCGCCTCCTGTACCTATAGACGTACTGCCGCAACCTCAGATCAACACCTCGCTTCCCTAACTCGAGACATCAAGCAACAACTAAAAGACACAAAACACACATTCGCTCAGCATGGTCAGTCTATTGCAGAACCTCACCTGGTCTTTCAGTATCTAACAAGTGCTAGACTTCGATAGGCACGGGATACGACTTGGGTAACTCTATCTTCTCTCCCGACGGACGAAACTTCCAGGTCCGTTCTGCCTGATTCGATTCATCTGGCCACATCCAGCCTGTGGAAACAATCTAACACGACCCATCTACAGGTGGAATATGCAGTCAAAGCAGTAGAAAGCGCCAGCACATCCATCGGGATCAGATGTAAAGATGGTGTGGTGTTAGCATGCGAAAAGCTGGTATCGAGCAAGTTAATGAAGCAAGGCGCAAACAAGAGGATAGCGACAGTGGATCGGAATATCGGTGTTGTGAGTGCCATCGAACCACCAGGAAGATCGTACTATAGATACGCGTACAGTCCTGCAACTAAGAGTCACAGCTGACGCAAGTCTCATCACCTAGGTCTCATCCGGCCTGATCCCCGATGGCAAGCACTTCACCACTCGTGCCCGTGAAGAAGCTGCAGAATGGCGCAACTTCTACAAAGCACCAATTCCCATCTCTTCACTGGCCGATCGAATGGGTTCTTATGTTCAGATCTACACACTCTACAACTCCGTGCGACCATTCGGTATGACAGCAATCGTCGGCGGCTGGGATGGCGAGAACGAACTACCAGTGGATGGACAGGTTGGATCAGGACCGAGTACAGGTGCAGGAGGGAAGGTTGCAGGCAAAGTCAGAGAAGGTGGACCGGGGCTGTACATGATTGAGCCAAGCGGGTTGTTCTGGGTATGTCAAGATTCGCCGCTCTCAAGCAGATGTGCATGAGAGCTCAAGTCAAGAACACTCATGATCTAATGTGACATTCAGGGATACTACGGAGCAGCGACAGGCAAAGGTCGCCAAGCCGCAAAAGCCGAGCTCGAGAAGCTGAACCTACACGAAAACCCACCCACCCTCGAAGACGGAGTCCGCGAAGCAGCACGCATAATGTACATCGCACATGAGGACAGCAAGGACAAAGAGTTTGAGCTGGAGATGACATGGGTGAGCTCAATGAGCGGGCCAACACAAGGGAGACACGAGGAGGTACCCAAGGAGCTGCTAGAGGAGGCGGAGAGGTTGGCGAAGAAGGCGTTGGAGGGTGAGGATGAGTTGGAGGATGAGGTTGTGAAGGATGCGGGGACGAGTGGTGATGCTGTGCCTGGCGATAGGATGG
>Ga0268246_10000638_pt1 | contig 14153 bp, 9 predicted proteins | sample AgamicOrSfe_FD_200242 | JGI IMG/M metagenome (GOLD analysis project Ga0268246, IMG submission 200242) | Agave microbial communities from Guanajuato, Mexico - Or.Sf.e (v2) (version 2) | ecosystem: Host-associated > Plants > Phyllosphere > Phylloplane/Leaf | place: Guanajuato, Mexico | collected...
GTGCTTGATCGCATCAATTGCGCTCACACTTTGTGGCGTTTTTGTTGTGAGGATCAGGTTGTGAATTATTTCATCGCCTGCAAGAGACTGAAACCTTTCTCTATCCGTTGGTGTAACATGACCTCTCCTCTGAGGCCCTCTCTCCCGATCTGGCAGAACTAATTCAGCATTGAAACCATCTCTTCTATCTTTCACTCGGTCTCTAATCACAGTGATGGAATTCTTCGCTCGACGGAAACCCTCGTAGTATGTAGGGCGATGAAGAAGCAGTGTTACTGGTGGTGGATTCGGGATGCCACGAAGAGAATGTGCTATGAACTGCCCAACGCTGCCAGAGCCCAGTATGTGTATTCTTCGAGGAACATTGAGAGTTTTATAGTGCTCTCTAGACTTGCTTGAGGCGTTTCGAAGTTGAGTGGACGACTTTCTACAAATAGTCTTTATGATGTGAGTGGGATGCCGTCGGCACGATAATGCAATTTCATAATGTCGAGCTATTGGTGATGCGTTCGGCTGTGGCTGAAAGGACGTATGAAAAGATCGAGCAGCCGTCACTCGGCTGCACGTAATGCTATCTCTGAAACATAACTGAAATATGTGTGATGTGGTATGCGCGAACCGCAAGCGCGGAGCGGCGAGGGCCAGGATAGACAGGTTGGTCAAACCGAGCGCATCAAGGCATGTACTACGTCTGTTTCCGAATCTACTAGAATAAGTAGCAGAGAAAGTCGGGAGGATCGTGAGATGGTAGTGTATGTACAAGTGTATACGAGGTCGAGTTGAGGCGAAAGTTGTAACAATGTCGTCGATCGTTCCATCGTCCAAAAAGTGCACTCGGGCCGAGATATTATACATGAAACTTCAGTTGCTGCCTTCTGCTTGTCGCAACCCTATCTTCTCTACCATCACAATGGAGGGTGCCAATCTCATCCCCATGCTCGAGGATCTCAGCGAGCACATCGACGACCTCGAAGAAGCTCTGAAACCACTCCTATCCTCGACCCTCCCCGACATCTCCTCCCGCCTACCACTTCTCGATAAAGCAAAACTCCACGTCTTCACCGCGTCCGCCATAGAATCACTTCTCTTCTGTTCGTTTGCCCATCGTATTCTCACCCGTTCTCACCCATCATCTAGACTAACACCCTCCCAGCCGCTCTCCAACTCAACGGCACCAATGCCCGCACACATCCCGTCTTCACCGAGATCACCCGCGTTAAGCAATACAACGAGAAGATCAAGCTTGCCGAAACTGCAAAAACAGCACCTGCGAAATCAGCAGTGTCGCTCGACAAGGCAGCAGCGAACCGCTTTATTGCACACGGCCTGGCAGGGAACGACAAATATGATCGCGAGCATGCAGACCTGAGAGCGAGGGATAATGCAGCGCTAGCGAGAAGGAAGGAGTATGAAGCTAATAGTGAAAGCTTGGGCTCGATGGCGAGGTTTAGGAACGTGGGTAAAAAGCGGAAGGTTGAGGGCGAGGACGAGGCGGAGGAAGAGATGGTCGGGGAGCAGCGGCAAGGAAAGGAGCAGGAGCTTGACGGGTCGGAGGCAGGGGACACCAAGAAAGTGGCGAAGAAGCAGGCGAGAGAAGGGATGGTCGGTACCCGAGCGCAGGGACAGGAATTGGGCCTGGATGACGGTGAAGCGGGTGATGTGAGGAAATCGGCGAAGAAGCATTCCAGAGAGATGCAGAAGCAGTCTCGAGAGGTGAAGAAGCAGAAGTCGCATAAAGCGATGAGAGCAAGTGGTGCGGTTTTTCAGGATTTGCTGAATCGCCCCGGAGCGACTGAAGCGAAGAAGTGATGAGGGATTGACGACACGACGTTATGAATTATGACCGCAGCATCGGGATGGCGCTGATATTTGGGACGAGGATATGTCATGGTCTTAGGGGCGTTGGGTGTGTCAATTGATGGGCATGCTGAGGGCATGCGAGTGAGGACGGGTAGGAGCGAGACCAGCGTCAAGGAGAACCTGATAGACAAATTCGTCTTCAGCCTGTGTTGCTGCCTCATACTTCCGTAGCTACAAGGCCGAAAATGTAGGGAGATGTCGAACGATGCTGGTGTGTCGAGGAAGGAGCTTGTTCAGCTCGAGAGAGACGCTTTCGAGGCTTGCTGGCTGCCGGCGAGGAAGAGGGAGGCTTTTCTAGATGAGTTGGATACGTTCGCGAAGGATTTTGTTGAGTGCACTGGGATCTAGGAAGATCTGCTACTGGGGCAGGAACACAGCTTGCTGAAGGAACATGTATCCAATGTGGTAAGTTCCATATCTGTACATGTCAAGGCAGTCGTACAAGCTAGCCTGCTACTAGCACCCATAGCAGGAAAACTATGCGAGGTTAGCTTGATGCCTCGTCGGACGCTCAACGACACCAACTTACATATCATCAACACTCCAAACATCTTAGCCACTAGCCATCGATTCCCTTGCACTCGACTCCAATACTTCAGCAGCTCCCTCTGCGCACCCTGCACATTATCCACCACATCCTCCGTATTCGCATCTATTCTCTGTATCATCTCACTCTGCTCACTGACCATCTGCGCCAACTGCCCGAATATGCCCCCCAACTCAGTTATTGTCCTCTCAATCGCCTCAATCGCTTCTCCTCGCTGCTGAATATACGCATTGTTCGGCTGTGCCTCCTCCATCATCAACATCTGCTGATCCGACTGCGGGCCCCTCATCAGCGCACTCGAATTAGATACCGGATCCAGACTCAGTATATTATCCGGATTACCACCCAGGCCCGGCTTCGGCGATCGCCCTCTCGACGGTACAGCACTATTATATAGCGGACTATCCGTCCGTCCCGGATCCAGCAGACTCGTCGGCTGTGCTGCATGCGCGCTTACACTGCTGACGAAATTTTCCGTCCTGCTCCTGCTCGCCTGTATATTCTTCGTGCGCACCTCCAATACCTCCTTGAAATTGGCGCCCACATCCGCCAGCTTGCCCTGTAACAGCACAACGACGTTCTTATTATGTTCGTTTTCCTGGCCCGCGCCGCCCTTGCCGCCCATGCCCATGTTGTTGCGCGAGAGTTGCTGGAGTTGTCCAATCTGCGCGTTTAGTGCTGACAGGTCCTGCTTGATCACGTAGGTGAGCTCTGCGATTTCGACGGGCCGGTCGTCAAAGAGGGTTTTGCGCTTCGCGAGGAGGGCGAGACGTTCAAGTTTCGACATTGTGGAAGAGATACCGCGGCCGATTGTGGCGGCTCGACGGGCGAATTCGGAGCGCTGCTTGCGGGTTGGGGGCTGTGAGGTGTCATTGTTGGAGGAAGCGGATTTTTGCTGTTTTGTTGTTTGTATGCGACGTTGTGCTTGGGCGAGGATGGAGCGGAATTCGGGGGTGCGGTCTTGAATCGAGTGCGTGGATATGGTGGGGCCGTAGGCGGACATGGCGATGGTATTGATGGATGATGTTGGTGGTGCGGCGAAGGGGGATTATGAGTGGGTGTCGTGGTAGTATCCAGCCAGTGTATCAAGACCAGGGCGTAATCGACAATGTGGTTTCTGGTCACGTGGCGGTCGAAAGAGCCGCAGAATTGTGAGATATCTGTATCAGATGAGATGAGATGAGATGAGACGAGTCGTTGTGATGAGGCTACGCTGTTGTTGTTGCGTTTCACAGACGGTGTTGTCGTCATGTAACATAAATTGGTCGACGGAAACTACTCCGCGAGCTTGACTCGGCTTTCCGGACGGAGCTGCATTGTCGTACGTGGACAAACATGCTACAGCTGTAGCACAGGACTGAACTTGGGACTCGCGAGCTGACTGCGACATACTCGTGGCCTCGAGAGATTTTACACGCAATCCTCATCTCTCTAGTAGTCATTGATAGCTGTGCAGTCTTCCTGACGGCAACCTTGTTTTATTTACCTTGGTAGACCAGACCCTGAAGTTGAACCTTGGCAGTAGCAGCTGGCAGCGTCGTCACCTCGCGTGTCTTGCTGCGAGCTTGAGGTACCTGACACGACCGTCCCTTCAATACACAGCCTGGAGGATGCCATAGCCTTTTGCGTAGTTAATTACTTGTCCATGACATCGCTATCGTAGCAGCAGCAGCCGCCACCATGTCTGGCGCAAATCAAGGCCCTTCATTCAAAACAGACCTTCACCGCAACAAGACCAAGAAATGGGCCGAAGCTCCCTCATACGATTACGGCGGGGATGATTGGGGTGTCGCCGACGAGTATGGAGAATACGGCTCATATGATGATGAACCACAGCCACAATCACAACCTGGCAATAGCTATCATGGACAAACAGCGTCGGTATCCAGCGCAAGAGGCAGAGATAGCTACGCTTCACAAACTCCACAACCGCCACAAAGAATACCATCTTATGAAGCAAATGACGAGCAGCGAGCATTCTCCACAGTGACAAGCCCAGTCGTTACACAAGAAGAGATGCTCAACACCTTCCCACCTCAGAGATTCTCGCAGCAGCAGCAGCAGGTACCTACACAGGAAGCTCGACGTCCGTCTGAGTCTGGATCTACGCAACATTCCTCTCCTCAGATTCAAAGGTTCCATTCGCCAGTCCAGTCTTTTATCCAACATCAATCGCCACGCTTCGACATACAGCATGCTGGCCCTTCTCATGAGCCTGAATATGACGACCGCGCATATCCCGGAGAGGACCAGAACCAGGGACTGGGACTCTCTACAGGACAAGATGAGCATGACCCACGACACTCCTGGCTACCTCCTCTACCATCGGAAATGGCAGCTAATCAGCAGCACCATTCCGGCATGAACCAGCAAGCACGATTGCCTCCATTTCCACCACGTAAGAGTAGTCTGAGCTCGAGAAGTCGACCTGATCTCAACAGACTGTACCAAGCGCAACAGCCGCCGATGCCACAGCCTTCTGAATCTTCAGCCATGTTACCCCCATATGGCCAGCAACAGACACGAGAGGAGCAACAAGACGAAGAGGAGGTACAGCAGGCCGCTCCTGCTTTCATTCGACCTGCAGATATCTATAAACGTCTGGCGGAGGCGAAAGAGAAAGAGCGACAGTCTATGGAATCTGCCAGGAATAGCCCAGAACGTCCAGTGGTGGCGATGAGTCCTCCGAGTGCAGCTGTTCAGGCTGACACGCCGAATGACTATGCTAGTCCACCCAGCTCTACGATAGGACGGCAGAGCTCGGACTCACGTCTATCTCGTCCCTTCCTTGGTTCGGTGCTTCCAGATGCGCCAGCTCATCCCGAGACAACTCGCGAAGCTCCAATCAGAGAACTATCAGATGATCATCGTGAAGAGTCTGCTCCTGACCACCCGGCGCAGACTTCGACGGTCGCGTCTATAGCATCGACCGTGACAAATGCATTACACCTACCTGGCCTGTCAATCTCGAATCCAATGCTCGCTCGTGCTTTAGGGATAAGCAATGATGATGCAGCGACGCCAGCCGAAAGCGAGGAAACAACCGCGACTTCGCCGACGTTGCCCTCCATAAGCCGGTTCTCTGGTTTTGGTTCCTTGACAGATGGTATCTGGCAAAATCAATCTTCCGGCACTGCTGATGATGGCATGCACGATGATGCAGCACAGTCTTCTCTACCAAGCCGGAAATTAGAGGCGAGTGAACAGTCGCAAGGAGAAGAGTCTAGACATGTGAGTGAGCGGGAAGAGGTGCCCAATCCATCAATAGGACCAGGCGCAAATCAGCAGCGCTCAGCGCATACTGCCCCTTCGACTTCTTCGCGACCCGTTCCGCAAGCTATATTCGCACATCAGCACAATCGCAGCCTTGCAGCGGACAGCGACTCAGTGAGCTCTCCTACAGCATACTATTTTAGTGATCAAGCAGGCTCATTGGACGATCGTATCCATGACGAGTCAGCCTATGAAGGTTTCGAGCAGCAAGATAAGTATTCGGAATATCCTCGTCGTGACAACACGTCTGGTGCTTTTCCGAGACCTTTGTCCCATGCTACGCCGGCACAGTTTGACTCGGGCGCACTGAGCATGCACGATAGTGGAGCTCCAGAGGTGCTAAATGTGCCGGGTCCACTGCCACAGGCTGCTGCCGCGGTCTCGCGAGAAGAGCTGGAAGCCAATCATGCGAGGACTGCTTCAGATGTTTACGAAGATTCCGATGATGTGCAACGAGCTCATGCAGACAAGGACGAGGCAGACGAGCCATATCTGGAAGCACCTACCCTTTCAGCGGAGTGGTCGTACGATCTGGATGGGCTAGAGGCTTCTCCAGAGGTCGATAAGCCTGTAGAGAGTATTGAGCCTATAGACACCAAAGAATATATGGAGGCTACCACACCTACAGGCACAACGCGCGCTCTGCCCGACTCATCTCAGACGCTGACCCGTGATGAGATCGAGCAAGCTTATGCCACTCGCCAGTCACCATCGAACCTAGCTGGAAGAAACGACACTTCAGACAGATCATTTCTCGAAACACCAAGAACGACGGGCTCTCATAATGTCGAGCACTACAACACAATCTTTTTTGCAGAGGACAGACAAGACGAGACCTCTACGGACACTTATTTTCCTGGGTCTGACCACGCGTATGATGATCCTAGCGCACGGCGAGTCCCAGAAATTATCGACAACAGTCAACCGAGTTCCGACAATTCACGACAACCCCCAGCTCCGGTTTCTAGTCGTTTCCTGCAGAACCCTCTCCAGATTGATCCGATCGCGAGAGGCACTTCTCCAGGTGGCAGAGTGAAGCAAATGGCGGAGAAGTATGATGTGATACATACTTTATCTCGGCAAAGCACAATGCAATCTCCAACTGGCAGTGCATCCGGATCGAGATCAGGCAAAGAGTCGTCTGGTCGGAGTATCAAGGATTACGATCGACCGCACCTGCCCGGAGAGTGGATATCCTATGCCGACACGATCAACACTGCAACTGATTCTGATCGTCAAGAACCAGGATATTATAATGAAGACTTGAGAGGTGAAGATGAAACTGAGCTGGACCGCTCACCAACGCCGACGCCACGACATGAAGAAGAGTCTGTGACTACGCCCACAAGGGCGCACGTTGAGCCGGCTGAGGAGCCTGTCGACTTCTCGCCCACAGTGAGCAAGAGGAACGACGCTTCACATCCTCTGTCAGCATTAGCTGCTGCGGGCCAAGCACTAGCGACCTCGCTCATGTCCTCCGTAGGTATGCAGGGCAACGACGATGAAAATGGCAGCGATTCGGAAGCGGCTGAATCGGCGCTGACATCAGAAAATGTCACACCGGATGTGACAGATCGTGCATTCACTGGCTTCCAAAGTCAGCCATCGGCATTAAGCAGAAACATACGTATGTCGAGTGAAGAGCTACCGACCACGCGGAACGAGTCAATGCCCAGTCAGCATGATCAGGTTCAGCACACGGCAACTCCCAATGTTGTTCAGCACCAGTCCCCGTCGGAGCTTGCGAGTCTCGAAGATGCAGAGGATGCGAGTGTATCTGATGAGGACGAGCTCCCGCCGCCTGCTCCACTTCGACCTCGCAGTAACATCAGTCGACCGACTGTTGACACTACTCCGCAAAGACCCATCTGGCCGTCAACTACGTCCGCGATGAGTATCAACTATTCCCCTGAGGACACGGAGAGTGATCGTCTACGCAAGGATGTCCTACGAAGCTTGAGTCCAGGTCCAGACATCACTCGTAAGAGTGTAGATATGGAGCCTGAGCCTAGATCTTCGGCAGAGTATCCTCGCTTCGGTGCTGTCCCCGACATGACAACGGATAGAAAGATGGCCTCAACTCCATTGCATTTATCACCTCCGCCCGCGAACATCCTTGGAACGAACGTCGAGCCTATAAACAATAGCACTACTCAATCTGCCCAGCCAAATCTTCTATCTGTTCACCCGTTGAGTTCTGTCAACATGTCCAGGGAATCTACAGTGTTGCCCCGAGAGTATGATAGCTATTGGGCAGAGAAAGAGTCACAAGACGACGGAGTCACGGACAGTCCACAGGTACCAGCTATTGGTGTCACCCAATCGACAGTTCCACCAATTTCGGCGCAGAATCATCTCAAGCCGTCGATTGCAAACGTTCCCGAGCCTATCAAAGAGTCGGAGTACAAGCCAAGAAGTGCTTCGCCAGTCAGACCAAATTATCTGGCGAAGAGATTCAGCTGGGAGAATGTCGACGCATCGGAAGCTTCTATTTCTGATAACGGAGCAAGTGTATCACAGGCCAGTCAAAACGTTCCACTGCCACCATCATCAAGCCTGCTTGCCACAAATTCAATCGTAAGTCCCATAACGACTCCAAGACATTCACACGATGCAAGTGCAATTGTGGAACCTTCACAGGAAGGTTTGTCCCAGATCTCCCGTGATGTCTCCCAGTCCTCAGGTCCGCAAGCGCATCTGGACGAGAGCGACGGTGTTCCTGCCCAACTGCCAGGCGATACCGAGATTGGGGATTCACCAGCACAATACAAGTACGAGCGACCATTCCAGCGTGCCCGAGGTCCTTCCGAGAGTGAAGGTGTCGCCAAGACGGGACTTCGAAAGACTTCTTCAGCCGCGCGACCATTTGGACTTGCTGATCAGACACGTACCATCTCATCTGGCCACTTCTCTGCACAGGGTGCTGCCCTCGCGGGTACGGAATCCTCGCAACCTGGCTTCAAGACCATCATGGCCATGCGCGATACCTCTGATCGCATCGCAACATTTGACAAGACTAGGGAGGACTTCGCAGCTATGGACACTGGACTCGATGATTGGCTCAAATACATGCTTCGTCAAAATCAAGAGCTTGCTAGTGATTTGCAAACGCTCGGTCCACGAACAAATACTGGCGGCTTTGTGGGCTCTATGCGCCACAAAATCTCACCATCCATTGCCAAGCTGACAAAAGCACCTGGCGCAACTGCATCACCCATTTCACCATCATCGCGTGCACCAAGCTCATCTGCACCTTTTGGCGACGCAGCAGCAGTGCCCAATGCGACGAGAATGCCAAGCTACTCACAGCGAAGGACACCAAGTATGTCAGAGGCTTCCAAGGGGAAGGCCTTTCTACAAACAGCCGGATTGAACGCGAAGGGCATCTTTGCAAAGGGAAGAAGCAAGTTCCGCGGAGTATCAGGTGAAAAGGTAGAATGACCCATTTCCATTTCTACTATTCATAGGACGCAGGACGTTGATATTGATCCGGTTGGAAAACGCTTATGTATGATTATGAGTTATGGGGAATGAGCGAAGAAGATATCGATAGTGTAAAGGAAGCAAGGGATATGTTGTTTTCCTGACGATCAGTACGTACTATATGTCAAGAATGAATGTTGATTCTCTTTTTTGCTAGGTCGAGCCACTCCCCATCCGTCGTCATGCGTCGCCCAAGCGTGATGTGTCAGTCACAGCCAATTCACAAAATTTGAACGAAACGGGGGACGTGCCTCAAACGAAAAGCCCAACTCCAATCTGGGCGGCCTTCGCATCTGTCAAGGATGATCAAGCTCTACCCACTCCCTCGAACAAAGGAGACTACTTCACTGGAAGACCAGAAGGAGAAACAACGGCAGCGCCATTAGACTCGAGCAATATGGGACAAATATTGACACAAACAGCACTAGCGAGCAACAACGATATCCGCATGGCCACGAAGTCAGACGACACTCGACATGCACCTCTGGATAACATCGTTGGCAGGAACACCACGTCCGACTCAAGGACGGAGAACACAAGCCAGAGCGATGCGAACGTCATGCAGCAAGCAGAGCCCACCACTACTTACTCTGGTACAGTGCATCAGGGCAGACCGCAGCAAGCTAACGCGTTCAACGACGATATGGAGGATCGACCAATTTCGCCTATCCAAAATCAAGCAGGGAGGCCAGCACTCGGACTTTCTACAAGCTCGAGATTAATGCTAAACTCAGAGGACATGCCAATCTCGCCAATCGTGCGGGATGTCTCAAACCACAATACAAGGCTGTCCGGTCTTAAATTGGAAAGTGTTTACAGCGTCGTCACTCCTCCCACGACCCCTCGCAGCATCCTTCGAAACTCGGAGAACTACAAACCACGACCCCACACCATCGCAGTGTCGGACTCTGTTGCAGATCGACTGGTGCGCTCTGCAAGCTCTGATAACCAGATTCAGTCTGCGAGTCCACAACTACTATCACCATTGCAACCACCTGGAAGACTTAGCCTTGCTCTTGAAAAGCAGAACTCGGCCACGGTCACGGAGACAGAGATCCACCCTGCTTTGATGCATCGTACTAGTTCTTATGGCGGTAGTGTCAGCAATGCTGGGCGGCCCGAGCAAAGGCATAGAGGTAGTAGTGTGGGACCCAAGCCACCGGCAAATATAGCAAGACTGCCGCCGAGTGTACAAAAGCGGTATGCGTCGTATAATTCGACCAATCTTGATCCGTGCACTACTCCAGCAAGAAGATTGACCGACCAGCATGCCTCACAGACAGCTTTTTCGTCAGGGAGTGCCGCGCCTACGAACATCAGCACTGATGCTGCAAATTCGGTCGGAATAGATAACACGCCCCAGCGGCCACGAAAGCGCAGCAAATCCCCATTTGCTAGATGGCGTGAAAGATCACGAAGTCGTGATGCACGGCAGCATGCACACAAAGACGAGCTGCTGTCACAGCAATATGATGAGCAGAGGCCAGCTATGCCTAGTTATCCTCCCAGTCGCATTTCAGTAGCGACTTCTGCTGGATTGAATCAACGTGATATGTCAATGCCTAATTTGGTAACCTCAGCGGATTCTCCTTCATCTGCCGTTGTCAGTCCCTCAAGCACCAAGACAAAGTCATCGCCCTTCGCGCGCTTCAGGGAGCGTAGCCGTGGGCGGAGTTTCGGACGTGCTTCAGTAGCTCCTATGGCTGCCGGTACCTTGGAAGCTCAGAACGGTGCCACTCCTACTCGGCCCGGTCCGGCCACCAGAACAGCATCCGGTGCCGACGTTGATCAGTCTCTGGAGCAGATTGCGACGACCGAGTCTGATCGTAGGGGTCGATCTCGTTCCTTTGCCCGGTTCCGCACCAAGTCGACCACGAATACCTCTGACCCTATCGATGCTATCACTACCAACGGCGACCGGTCTCGCTCCAAACGCCGCTCTTGGTACAACCAGTTCCTATGCTATGACGAGCATGGCATTCCAGTAGATGCACCCTTGCTACCTGGCGCTCATACTCCACAACCCCAGAACGCTCGATCTAGATCTGGAACTGATGTGATGCGGCACAGTTCGTATAATGTTTCCAGCACGAACGGGCTGGACATGCCACAGGAGCCGGTGCCTAGATTGAGTGATGCTGAGTATGCTGAGCAAGAAGAATCTCTTGCACGGGATCAGCAGGGAACTCGTCCACGGAGCGTATCTAGGAAGAGGTTGGCTTCCATGACCGAGGCGGAACGAGAAGCGCGAGTACGCAGTCTTAAAGACAAAGCAATGTTTGCGATGAGACTACCAGCAGACAGCGGGAATCCTGACATCGCCAAGGAGATGAAGCGTTCGTCCATAGTATTTGGACCGGAGCCTCCTAGCCGATCTGCCTCAGTAAGCTCGCTTGAGTCTGCACGAGGCAAATTCGGTCCCGAGCCACCTCCAGACCACCCGCCCCCGCTTCCGCCGACCCCGAAGCAATATCAGCAGTCTCCATCCAGAACCCAGTCGCCACCAATCAGCAGACCATGGGCAACACCCAATCATCAGCGCCAGAACCCTTCGTTCCTCGAGCATAAGGAGCAAAGGCGTCAGCAGCTCATGGCAAGTCAGCATCCATCACCGAGTGCAGATCATGCTGCTGGGTCTGCTCCGCCACAGATGCGTGCTGATAATCCGCTGACCGTACGGGGCACAAAGGAACATGAGGAGCGCAGACTGCCCGTTGGATCGTCACCGTCACGGAATGTGGCGCATAGTGTGAACCTGCCCGTTCGTGATGGACAAGCTGATGAGATCTCGAGACAAACACACCCGGATGTGCTGCCAACATCCCCGAGCCTGATATCACGTAGAGTGCAGCCGCCTGCTGGTAATAGAGATGTTGATGATGAGCTCAGACAAATACAACCAGGTCTGGTTTCCTCAGCATCGAGCCAGGTATTGCCTCAAGTTGACCTGCCAGCGCGCGCACCATCCGACGACGAGCAGCAAGAGCAAAGACAGGAGCGAGAGGTGGCGTCCAGCACAGTGCCACGTGAGGTCAATTTGCCAGGCCTTGGGCAAGAGAGCAAACAGCAAAATCTGGCATCACCGACTCGAGCATCACTCCCCGGACTCCCAGCTCACCTGCAGCATCTACAACTGACTCTTTCGTCCTCGCCAGCGCCAGTGCTGTCTAATGCTAGTAGAGCTCCTGCATCTCTATCCACTCCAGAGCCGTGTGCACTACCACGTCCTGATGTTCAGGTCAATAATGCAGGACCTCAACACGCGACGCACCGCGAGCTCGTCCAAGTCAACAATGAAGGACCTCAAGAACCAACGCACCGCCAAACGGTCCAAGTCAACAACCAAGGCCCTCAGAACCCAGCGCACCGCCGGATAGTCCAGATCAACAATGCAGGACCCCAGGACCCAATGCACCGGCATATCGTCCAAGTCAACTATGACAAGATCCAAAGCCCAACGCACGCCCAAATCGTCCATGTCAACAACGAAGGACCTCAACATTCAACGCGACACCAAATACCTTCCACCGAATCCACACAGTCACCAACGCCGCCAATGCAGCGCAAACGTGCAGAGTCAATCGCACATCAGTCCAAAGACCACGACCGTGATGAAGTCTCAGATATGCCAGCCCTGCCAACAGTCCATGCAAAGTCCACGTACCCTCAGGCACATACGGCGCAACTCCCCACGTGGCCGGCACCCGCACAGTCCCCGGACATCATGCGCTGGCGCGACTCTGTCGCCGGCGCCTCGGACTCAAGCTCGCGGCCGGCCTCTGCTGTCGCGCCAGTGGCTGCCAGTGGCCGCCAGAGCCGCGCCTACGCCAGTCCGACTCGGAAAGCAAGGGAATCGTGGCCGTTCCCTGACACGGCGCCTGCGGAAGATGGGCAGGATGCGTATCGGATGTCTGGACCGCTGGGGCAGAGTGAGGCAAGGAGGAATGAGATTAGTGGTGGACCTCGCGGTCGTGGGCGGCATGATATGAATGGGTTAGAAGATGAGAATGTCGTGTTGAGTCCAACGTTGGCAGGGCCGGGGTGGGAGTGGATGCCTGGTATGGATGGGGAAGCTGAGGGGGGTGAGTGAGGCGGAAGAAGATTGTGCTGGACGTGATGGTATGTGGATGGCTGAGGCTTTGGGCTAGGGGGTTGGGATTGTGGAGGGGATGAGTGAATGGGAGAAGGAGATGAGGAGATCGGTGGACCGATGGAGGGGCGAATGTTTGTAGATAGGTGGGAAAGCTGGATAGGATATTTGCACAGAAGGGGGAAGGCGTGTATATTGGCGTTTCATAAGGTAGATACCCGTGGAAGGACTTTTGAAGTAGATATGATTTTCAAGGGAAGAGCTGTAAATAGAGGCATTTTTCGAATACTTTGAATCTGGCCGAAGATGACTGGGAGCTATCAATCAGCAGTAATGGCTCAAGCCGAGTTCTGGTCTATATCCAATGCACACATCATGCATTGCTCAAAGCTTAGCTGTCCGATCCTTAGCCTCCCTATCACCCACTCCAGCCCCTTCGTCCCCCAGGGACCCGTACCCCTACCGTCTCTTGTCGACCGCCTCCCGCAACTTCGCAATGACCTCGCTCGGGTCCTTGGCGCCAAACACCGCACTCCCTGCCACAATGACATTCGCGCCCGCCTCCGCCGCCTGATCTATCGTCTTTTCGCTCAAGCCGCCATCGACTTCTATTTGTAGGTCCGGATACCGCGATCGTAGCGCTTGTACCTTGGGCATCATGTCGGCCATGAAGGATTGGCCGCCGAAACCGGGCTCGACGGTCATTATGAGGATCATCTAGGAGGAAAGGTATTAGTCCATCTAAGGAGAGGTTGGAGTAATTGGGTGGTAGGAAGGGAACGTACATCTGGCACCTCCTCCTTGACCCCGCAATCCAGCATATCCCACAACACCTCGACATCCGTCCCCGGCTTGATCGCCACACCCGCCAACATACCCTCCTCATGCACCCTCTTCACC
>Ga0268246_10000640_pt1 | contig 14044 bp, 11 predicted proteins | sample AgamicOrSfe_FD_200242 | JGI IMG/M metagenome (GOLD analysis project Ga0268246, IMG submission 200242) | Agave microbial communities from Guanajuato, Mexico - Or.Sf.e (v2) (version 2) | ecosystem: Host-associated > Plants > Phyllosphere > Phylloplane/Leaf | place: Guanajuato, Mexico | collected...
CAATATTACCGCGGAACGACAAGCTATGGTATAAATACGTGTATATGGAGGAGACGGTAGGGAACATTGCAGGCACAAGACAAGTGTTCGAGCGATGGATGTCGTGGGAGCCTGATGAGAATGCTTGGAGCGCGTACATCAAGCTGGAGAAGAAGTACGGCGAATTTGAAAGAGCTAGGGCAATCTTCGAGCGTTTCACGATCGTGCATCCCGAGCCGAAGAACTGGCTGAAATGGACGAGGTTCGAGGAAGAGTTCGGCACGAGTGAACTCGTAAGAGAAGTGTTTGGTATCGCAGTCGAGACTTTAGGAGACGATTTTATGGACGAGAAAGTCTTCATTGCATATGCACGATTCGAGGTCAAGCTGAAAGAGTACGAACGTGCCCGGGCGATATATAAGTACTCCCTGGACCGCATGCCACGATCAAAATCAGTAAATTTACACAAGCAATACACGACTTTCGAAAAGCAATTCGGTGACCGGCACGGCATTGAGGATGTGATTCTGGGCAAGCGGAGGGTTCAATATGAAGAGCAGCTAAAAGAGAACCCAAAGAACTACGACACCTGGTTCGATTATGCCCGCCTAGAAGAGAGCTCAGGCGACATCGACCGAATATGCGACGTCTACGAACGAGCCATCGCCCAACTTCCCCCTTCACAAGAAAAGCGCCACTGGCGGCGCTACATCTACCTCTGGATCTTCTACGCTCTCTGGGCCGAGACCGAAAAGCTTGACATCGAACGAGCCCGCCAAATCCTCCAAAAATGCCTCCAAATCATTCCCCACGAAAAATTCACCTTCGCCAAACTCTGGATCCTGAAAGCGCACTTCGACATCCGCCAAGGCGACGTCCTCGCAGCGCGCAAGACGCTCGGACAAGCTCTCGGCAGGTGTCCCAAAGACAAGCTCTTCAAAGTGTACATTGAGCTGGAACAGAAACTCTTCGAGTTCGAGCGCTGTCGCACGCTGTACGAGAAGCGCGTGGAATGGGACCCGGCCAACTGCCAAGCCTGGATCAAGTTTGCCGAGCTGGAGCACGCTCTGGACGATCTAGCGCGAGTGCGAGCCATTTTCGAGCTCGCCATTGAGCAGCCGCAGTTGGATATGCCGGAATTGCTGTGGAAGGCGTATATAGACTTTGAAGAAGAGGAGGGCGAGTATGACAGGACGCGCGCACTGTACGAGCGATTGCTGGAGAAGACGGACCACGTCAAGGTCTGGATCAGCTACGCCCAATTCGAAATCAACATTCCCGACGTGGACGTCGATGACGACGAAGACGACGACGCCCGCCCCATCAGCGCCGCCGCCAAAACCCGCGCCCGCGCAATCTTCACGCGCGCCCACAAGAGCCTAAAAGACAAAGAGCTGAAAGAAGAGCGCGTCGCCCTTCTCAATGCCTGGAAATCTTTCGAAAACGCACATGGCTCGACGGAGGATATTGAAAAGATTGCGAAACAGATGCCGCGTAGAGTCAAGAAGAGGAGGAAGTTGGACGAGGCGGGATTGGAGTACGAGGAGTATCTGGACTATGTGTTTCCGCAGGATGATGAGAGTGCGGCGAAGATGTCGAGGTTGTTGGAGATGGCGCATGCGTGGAAACAGCAGCAAGCGCTGCAGAAAGAGGGGGCCGCGGACGTTGATGGTGGTGCTGTGGCTTGAAGGGATTGGTAGGGATTTGGTGGTTGTACTGGGTGGGTGATATCGATGTCAATACAGGTTACCATTCCTGGCGTACATATCACTCAGAGCAGCCTGCGAGCTACTCTACTAGAACATGAATCTGGGCACAACTTGCAGGGCATGGCATTCTCCCCAGGTACATGCAGCCACTGCCGTTGCCACTACACTTGTCAATCCTCTCATCTCGAGCAATGGATTCAAAAGTACGGAGGAGGATGTCCATTGCATTCACAGCAGCTACATGCCCTTATTCCCACTTCAGATCTATTACATCTACTTCCTCCCACCGTGCCCGTCATGTCCCCATCGGTCGAGTCGAGGCTGTTGGGCCTGCGGGACAATGACAGCCCCTCATTCCTTTCCAATCACCCCATGCTTTCATGCTTTCCACCCTTTCCATCCTTCCCAGCCCATCCCTCACTCATACCCAAACCTCTCCGCAATCTCCTCCCCACTCAACGTCCCCACAACCGCTCTCGACGCAAATGCAAACCAGGTCTTCTCCGCGACCTTCCTCCGCCGCCGCTTCTCCCTCGCTTCATCGTCTTTACCGTCGTCATGGTGCGGATGTTTCTTCTTCTTCTTTTGCGCGTCCACCTCTTCGTCATCTTCCACGTCCAAGAACTCATCCTCTACTTCACCTGCAAAATCTGCCTCATCTGTGCTACCTGTTCCGTCCATGCTTAAAGCGTCGGACTTCGCCCTCCGCGGCCTGAACTCACCCATCCTTGTCGCCAGCTCCAGCCACGCCCGGACGGTGCTGCCATTGGCGAGGGCGTACGTGTCATTCACCCTCCGTGTGTCATATTCGATCTCGAACGTGAAGTTCAGCGGGTTCGGCTTTGCATGCTTGGGTGAGTGGTCCGAGTGCTTCCCCGGATTCCAGCGAAGTGCGTCAACAGGATCGTCAATACTCAGGGCGGACTTCGATAAGGCCTGTGGGGTGGTCGGATAGTGGCTTAGAGGGTCGTAAGCTGGGTTGGGAGAGGTGTTCGTGTTTGAAGATATGCTTTCGTCGGGCTCGGGGCGAGGACCGGGGCCGAAGTCATTGTTTATGTGGGTTAAATTGGCGAAGTACTGGGTGTAGCCGAGCCAGGAGAGGACTTGGGGTGAATATGCGGGTCCAGGGGGCGCATGTTTAGAAGGAGGGTCTGGGATGATGAGGCGGTGCTTCTTCTTTCTCGTTGGTGTGGGTTTATTTTGGCGAAAAGCGCGGAGGGCGTCCATAATACTCCAGCTTATAGATTTTGGGCTGTTCAGGAGTTTCGAGTCATCTTCCTGATCAAGCTCCGCTTCCTCCTCTTCTGCGGGTTCTTCTCCGTTACCGACGGTGACCTCCTCATCATGCCACCTCTCTGAGCTTCCAGCAGAGGAGGCATCTTCCGAAAATACGACGTGATCTTCAAGTCCGGTGATGTTGTACTCGAATACACGAAGTGCTGGAAAATAGTTCGGCACCACACTAGCTGCCATATGAGAAACTGCGAATCGCTCCGCGTACTTTCCACCAATCTGAGCATAGTAGTCTCGCTCTTCCTGCGTCACCCGGCCACTCGGAGACTCAACGCCTTGTCCGATCAAAGTGGCGGGGACTGACGGCAATTTCGACCATATCCGCCGCAAAGACTGTAAGTAGCTTCCATCATTGACCAGTACTCCCACTTTGGTGTCCTCACTCTTTGAGCTTCCTCTGAACCCTGCTGTCAGACCTGGCTTATTCCCTGCGGCTCGATCAATGTCGATGTCCCTAAAATCTTGCAGCACAAAATGCTCGATGTTCATGTGTCCGTATACCGCGCCGACCACCACGTCTCGATACTGCTGCATCCAGAGCGTGTACTTTTGCCAGCACGTCTCGTCCCAGCCCACCTTTTCGTCATTACGGGCTGGCGGCACATGGCCACTCATTATTGCTTTCATCCCCCGTGCACGAAGGAATTGGAGCTGAATGCGAAGCCATTCCATGTGTTCGTAGCCTGGCTCTGTGCGCGCAGCGCAGCCATCCACAGCCGAGTTGGAATCGAAGAAGTATCTGCGACGAGCGAAATCAGCACACTGCTTTCTTACCAATTGATGTATTGTTACCCACATCGTATTCAAGCTGATCACAGCGAGCTTATTTGGTATGACCTCGACGAAAAACCAGCCTCCCCGGTCGAATGCATGTCTTTGTGCTTCTGGCACAATATCGTGCCAGACATCTTCATAGTTCCTTGTCCATCGATTCGGCCCCTTGACCATGATATTATGCGGTAAAATGTCGTTGTTTCCAAACGTCGGCACAATGGGTATCCTGAACACGCTCGGACTCCTCCTATTACCACCATCACTACCAAACACCTCTTTGAATTTATTCACCAGCATTCGGTTTTGCCCAAGAACTTGCTCTTCTGTTCGCGGGATCTCTTCATCGTTGTCATGCCGTGCAGAGTCGCCGGTCCAGATGACAAAATCGATCGAGTCCGCAAGGTTTTCGGCAATCCACTCGAATGTCGCGTTTACTAGCGTGAGAGGTGTGTCACAATCGCTCGTTTCCGCGCCATAGTATCCAGCAGCACCCTTGCCACGATGGCAGAATGAGCCTGTCTCTGTGGAAGAGTAGGTCTTGTAAAAAGGATCTGGGTGAATATCTGTCCGTACCCCGTCAGTCCTCGGAACGGTCCTGAGCAGCACTAAGCTCCTTCACAATCTAATACACGACGCACCTGTGATCTGCAAGAAGCGACCCGTAAGCTTGCGACCATGTTTCTGCGAAGTCGCTACATTGGCATAATGAAGAGGCTTCTGCTCAGGCGCAGATTCGGCCGAGGAACTGCCCAGCAAGACGAGGGCGCAGGCAGCGAGCGTCGACTTCATCATCTATTGCTAGCCTCTTGGTGTGGACAGTCACATTGTCTGCAATGCGGTGTGTAGGAAAGACGTCTGAACATTTCAACGACGCTTGGCATTCGGAGTCATGGTCCTGTAAGTGGCTGGAAATATAAGACCCGTGGAGGTGGAGGACCGTGATGGTTTCTCCAGGGTCCAAGAAGGTGAGGTCTGAGACAACATCATGCATGACCGTGGCAGTATCACACAATGAAGCAAAGCACGATAGCACGGGGTCAATTCAAATGATCCAATTGGTTCAATGCTTTGCCACTCATATTTGATGTCTAACTCCATACAAGGTACATGATGATATGCCTTTTGCCTATGCCTATGATGCCATACCGTAACCTATACCTATGCCAATGATGATGCTGTGAGTGACTGAGGAGGTTCTCGCTCGAATCAAACAAGAGTGTGTGAAGAGCCCAGCACTTGGAGCATCTCCTCGGGTTTGCGCCGACGCTAATGCAGGTACCAGTACATCCCTCCCTTGTGTGCATCGACTGCCCTCTCAAACGCCATGTCAAATGACCCATATTTCCACGAAAGCCTGCGCACAATATTGCAAATGTGCCTCCAAAAGGGTAGCATCCAGCCCCCAATCGTTGATCGTTCAGTCTGCAATGTCCTGCAGTGGCCACTGAAGCTGTGTCTCTATTTGTTTGGCATGCTGAGATGCTCAAGACTTCGCCCGTTGATCTGGGTGAACCCATCCTTCACCGTGTAGCGCCCTCATGCCCTGCTTCTTGAGCGAGCTGCCATCGGGGGACTTTTTGAGCCAATAGTGTTGGGCAAAGTAGTTCCTGCAACTAATGTTAATTCATGTTCTGGCTTTAGCATGGACCGATTGACATCTCACCAGCAATGATCTTCAACAAGTGAACGTTCCTTTTGACAGTAGTCGACAATGCGCAGGGCAATGCTCCGGAGGACCTCCTTCATGATCTTGAGCTTCACCTCGCTATCAACAGTCTTCTTCACGTCTGCGAGACTTTCAATCTCCTTTTTCTGGCTGCGGAAGATCTTCTCATATTTTTCATCCTTTTGCGGAATACTGACCGTCTTCGAGCTAGAGGCCTCTTTCGACGGCTTGTGCGTCGTGCTTGGATTTTTTGTAGGCTTGTGTGTCGAAGATGTCGAAGCTTTTGCTCCCGTGCCAGCTCCTTTTGGTGTCGCCACCGAGGGACTACGAGCACCACCTCCATTCATGATATGACGATCGAGGGATGCATACTTGTCGACGCGACTACGGTCGCCGTCCTTTCGTGGTGCTCTCGGGCGCTCTTCACGCTGCTGGGAAGGTTGACGGTCAAAGGTGTTCCTATACGCGGAGGATTCGCGACCAGAACGATCAGTATTTCCTGGACGTGGTGTGCCTGATTCTGCTTTCCGACTTCCATTCGGTGCAGGGCTGCTTGATGGACGGCCGAGTAATCTCTTCTTGTTATTGCGGTGATGATTGTCGATGGCTCGCTTCGCAGCCACGTTGTTGCCATGACTTGTCTTCTCCTTGAGCACAGTGAGTAGGTAATTGGCACGACGGACTAGATGCACTGCTCCAGGAGATCGGACAACTTTGCCTTCCACTCCATCCATGGCTGCTTTAGTACGCTCCTCCTTCTGGGCGACTTGATGCTCTTCGAGATAGAACTTGTCTCCCATGCCAAGATCAGGGTCGTCGCGGATCGGCACCCACGCACCGTATCCATGGCGAGCGATGCCAACGCATAGCATACCGTCCTCTCGAGCACCCCATGGTGAGGTGTACTGTGCACCTTTCGTAGCCTCTGGAACGCGAAAGTTCTTGTAGTCCGGTGCGGTTGCAACCACATCACGCACCATGCGCATCTCGACAGGCCTCTCTAAGAGTGTTTCGGCATTAAGTCGCTTGACGCCACGGAAGTCGAATAGAATAGCTTTCTTGTCCTTCTTGGTCAGGACTTTGCTGTCATTCTGCACAACAGCAGTTTGTCTTTCTTGCTCTTGACGAAGCTGCTCCCGACAGGTATCCAAGATGTCTTCCAGAGTGGTTCTGACTATATCGACGTCGCGATTGAGTAGCTTGGCATCTCTGATAATCTCGTCACCCCGTTCGTCGAATGCACCATATCGTTCATAAGCTCGAATAAGATTCCGGATCTCCTTCTCCTCGAGAGGCCTCTTTGGGTCAGCCTCCGGATCAGGTTCAGACTCTTCCTTCTCCTGAATAGCAAGTTCAGCAGCCTCATCACGGGCACGCTTTTTCGCAGCTCGACCCTCACGCTCTTCGACAGTTGCCTTCCTTTTGCGTGGAGCGTTCTCCTCAATCACACTCTCGAGGTAGCGCTCCTCTGCCTTGCGCTTTTCCTCGGCTTTGATGTTGTCAAGGTCAGACTTCGGGATGATCTGATCCCATTCGAGCTCGACCTTGACATCAGTGTATTCAAAGTTCTTAAGAAACTCTTCACCACCATCGGCAGTCAGGCCTTCAGGTTGTTCTGTCTTGTGCTCCTCGGCATTCTCGAGAATCGCATCAATGTCGAGTTCTTCGAGTCGTTTTTGATTGCCAGTCTGCTCAAACATCTTCTGACCACGCTTCTTGAGTATACGGTTGATATCGTCGGCATCTTCGGGTGCGTTGACAGTTCTTTTGAGACGATCGGCAATCTCCTTTGCGTCTTTGTCCGTGACACCACGCTGGATTGTGATGAATTCGAGCATGAGCTTGTTGCGAGCACGTTCTAGAACTTCCTCCTCGACAGTGTCCTTTGCTACCAATCTGTATACGGTCACAGGTTTCTTCTGTCCGATACGATGAGCACGAGCCATGGCCTGGAGATCTGCTTGTGGATTCCAATCAGAGTCGAACAGAATGACTGTATCAGCGGTCATCAGGTTGATGCCGAGACCTCCGGCTCGTGTGGAAAGCAGGAAGCAGAAGTCTTTACTGTCAGGCGCATTGAAATGGTCAATAGCAAGTTTCCTTGGTGCAGAGGCAATGGTGCCATCCAAACGCTGGAACTGATGACCTCTGGCTTGAAGATAATCACCGAGGATATCAAGCATCTTCACCATCTGGCTGAAGATCAAGACTCGATGACCGTCTTTCTTCATCTTCGTGAGCAGTTGATCGAGAAGCATCAGCTTGCCACTACTCGTGATGAGTGCTTTCAGTATGTCGCCTCTGTCCTCGCTGCCTGCCAGAATCTTCTCTTCAGCATTAGGAAACATGAAAGGGTGATTGCTAGCCTTTTTCAGTTCCATCATGATGTTGAGGAGCGACGTTCTCTGGCCGCTACCACCTTCATTCAGTGCTGCGTAGTTGCGAGTGAGGATGTTCTTGTAGTACTCGAGCTGAAAGTCGGAGAGTTCAACACGAATGATCTTCTCACTCTTTGGCGGAAGGTCATTTTCAACCTTCGCTTTGGTCCGCCGAATGATATACGGGCTGATCAGAGTTGTGAGATCTGCAAGTTTTTGGCTAGCCTCTTCAGATTGTAGATCAATATCATCGTCGACGTTTATCCTGCCAGGCATGAGGAAATTCATGAGTGCAGCGAGCTCGGTTAAGTTATTCTGAATTGGCGTTCCCGTAATCAATAGGCGTGTCGGGGCACCAAGCTCCATCAGCTTGGCGAACAATGAAGATTCTTTATTTTTCAGACGATGAGCCTCGTCAACGGCTAGGAACTGCCATTTGACTTGTTGGAGCTGTGGTGACCAGGAACCCTTCATGGTCATGTAGTCGTATGTGGTCAATAGGACGTTGAACTTGACCTTTTTCGGGTTGCCGTCAACGAAGAGCTCCCTGTCACGTATGGTCGAACGTGCGAGCTCATTGCCAGTATAGATGACATAGTTGAGATCGGGTGCCCATTTGTCGAGCGTGTCTGCCCATGCAGGCATAGTGGAGAGTGGAACGACAACGATGTGCGGTCCCTGCTGACCCCGGTCGTGATGAAGCCAGCTTATAAACGAGACGGTCTGCACTGTTTTTCCGAGACCCATCTCATCGGCCAGAATGACATTGTTACCCTTGACCCAATTCATCGCAAGAAAGTTGACTCCTAAGATCTGAAATTCTCTCAGTTGTCCGCCTTTGATGTAGTCGGGCTGCGTATGAAATGCCATGTACCGAGATCTTGTCTTGATATTGTTCTCGGTCCTGTCTAAGGTTGCCAAGCGTTGTGAGCGATCGAGATAGCGGTCAATCTCGCCCTGTGCCAGATCACCGACGACGTCGGCAGTTTCCCAAGTGCAAGCGTCGTATGTAAGACCACGCCACTTGACCATGTATTCAGTGCCATCTTCGCCATCCTGCCTGTCGATAACACGCTCAACTTGATTATATTCGGAAAGTGCATCAGCTTGACGTTCCCTGTCGAGATTGTATTGTTCCTTTTCCTCAAGTGAGACACCAGGACTGTACTCCATATCGATCTCACGGCCAATGACATTGGCAAAGTAATTCTTCACCTTTTTAGCGCCTTTCAGTAATGTCAACGAGGAGTATTGCTCCCACGTAGCATGATAGTGTGCTTTGCCAGTCCACTTGATGAAGTATTCGTAATCCACTTCGCCTGGATGGGAACCAGCAGAGTCAGACTTTCGGCGATGATCCAGTACTTTATCGATTGCAGGACCAGTGTCTTCGGGAACATAGTAGTTAGGCGTGAGCACATCCGACTCATCGTCCTCTAGTAAGTCATCATCGTTCCCGTCCTCTGCATAAGTTGTGATTTTCCCAGCTCGGCGATTGGAGAAGCGCACATCTGTAGCACTTGGGCCGTTCATGCCAGCCGCTGTTTGCAGTTGACGGCGACGTTCCTTTTTCCTTTGCTCGCGAGCACGTCGACCACCATATGAATCGCTCTCGGAGTCAGAGAATGTTTGACGTGCAGGTGCAAGTGCAGGGCTAGGTTCTTGGGAGGCTAACAAAAATCATCAGCACTTCCACCGGCATCGACTACAGATATACGCACTCTTCCGAGATGTAATGGCTCTTCTCCTCTTGGGTTGATGAACTTGCACGTCAGATCCCGAGTCGGCTTCGTCATCCGATGTATCGGGCTGGAGTCATGTCAGGATTTGCTATGGGTCGGAGTGTGGTAGCAACTTACGACGCGATGTGATAACCGAGCTCGGCCCTGATCATGCTTGATTAGCACAGCACTTTAAGACGCGGGAGGACATGGCGTACACTTCTTCGTAGACCATAAAGCTCTGGATCCTTCATCATGTAGTCATCTTCATCCACAGCCTTTTTCCGCTTTCCAGGCCTCGGCGAGAGGGAGTGTTCTTCGTCGTCAGACTCGTCCTCGTCTGGTTGTGTATGCATTGTAGTGTCAAAATCCTCGTCTGGCTCGCCCTCTGCATCTTCATCAGAATGCTCCGAGGACAAGTTGTCGGATGTGTGCGTGGTCATCCTCTCATGATTTGGAACGTCCACTATTGGAGATGTATGCTCAGAGGCAATAACAGGTGGAGGGACATCGGCTGAGGTAGGTACGGTAGGTAAGGCAGAGCCATCCGCCATGCTAATCTGAGTAGTTTCGAGCCGGTCCGACGGCTCTGGGGAGAACAATTGAGAAACAGAGCTCGTGAGGACCGAGCCGGCTAGTGAGGACAGCATTGTTAGCCTAGTACTTCTGCTATAATTGACATTGAGACGCGATTTTGTCTAGACCATGATCACCAGTGTCAGGCGACCACGAAGATTGTGCTCCGCAAGCTATCTGATGAATGTAGCACTTCTGAGTAATCTTCGAAGATGTTCCTGATGACTTTGAGATGGGGGCTTGATGAATTGCGCAGCGGGACCCAGGTCACACAATGACGTGAATACTGTCAAATCTCTGCAATTGAGCTATTGAGCATCAGAGCATCGCGCTCGTCTAGCAGGACGACCAGATGTATGACCCAGTGACATGCTCAATGTGATAATAGGTAGGCGCATGGGCGTCAGCGGCTGGACCAGCCAGCAAGCCGTAGGAAGAACATCTATGCAAGGGAAGTCATTGAAAGGTGGTAGACTCACAAGCCATGGCTTTGGCCGTCCTCTAGGAGGTATTTTGACAGTAGTCGTGGTTGTGGTGTGTCGATGGTGGGTTGAAGTCGCGCGGTGGAGGAGGAGTACAAAGCGGGTGATATGTTCGAGATGCGAGTCCTAGGTAACTTCGAAAGCGATCTGGCTATCGGCACTTTAGCCTTGATCACATGCTAGACTTTCCGCTGAGACACCAAGGTGTTTTACAGTCTGACCACGAACGGAATCGTCTTTACTGCCTCATTCTTGCGGTCTGAGTAGCAAGTTTTCCGGCACTCGGACATCTATACAGTAGAGTCACCTTCGAGGTAAGAAATTATCTTCATATTCGAATGTTATCACTAACAGGACTTCTCCAGCTCTGATTCAGTCGTCCTTCGCACAATCATTACTCGAAACTTGCTTCCCGCACAAGAAACCTCTAGGCAGGGTTGAAATAGCAAGATCTTCGATATGGCGGATAGATTGACTCGGTAGGTGAGTTTCGGGAAGATCAAGTGGCCCCGGCGCTGACAAGGCTTCCAGTATCGCGATTGTGAACAGTGACAAGGTTCGCATTATCTTGGAGAACCCTTGGAGAAGACTTCTCGCTAACCAACGTTTGTCTACAGTGCAAGCCAAAGGTGAAGATCTCATCCCCACTCCATCAAGCGGTATCTGATACCAGAACAGAAATGTCGACAAGAATGTAAAAAGTCATGCCCTGTCGTGCGGACAGGCAAGCTTTGTATTGAGGTGGCGCCTGACTCCAAGATTGCCTTTATCTCGGAACGTCTATGTATCGGTTGCGGTATCTGCCCTAAGAAATGTCCATTCGATGCCATCCACATTATCAACCTGCCCACGAACCTTGAGACACAAGTCACTCATCGGTACTCCGCAAACAGCTTCAAGCTCCACAGGCTTCCTATGCCAAGACCCGGTCAAGTCCTCGGACTTGTAGGCACCAACGGAATCGGAAAGAGTACAGCCCTGAAGATTCTAAGCGGCAAGCTGAAGCCCAACCTGGGACGGTATGACAACCCACCAGACTGGGAAGAGATCTTGAAGTACTTCCGAGGTTCGGAGCTGCAGAATTACTTCACCAAGGTTCTTGAGGATGATCTTAAGGCGGTGATCAAGCCTCAGTACGTTGATCAGATTCCAAAGGCAGTCAAGGGCACGGATCGAGCAGTTCAGACGCTTCTGAAGTCTCGCGCACAAATGGAGAACTATGAAGATATCCTCGATATCTTCGAACTGAGAAACGTCCTTGACCGCGATATTGAGAAGCTTTCTGGTGGTGAGCTTCAGCGGTTTGCGCTTGCCCTGGTTTGTGTCCAGAAGGCCGATGTTTACATGTTCGACGAGCCGTCCTCGTACCTGGATGTCAAGCAGCGTCTAAATGCTGCCCGAGCTATTCGCGGTTTGGCCCGGCCTGACAACTACATCATTTGCGTTGAGCACGATCTGTCAGTCCTAGACTATCTATCAGACTTTATCTGTGTGCTCTACGGAAGGCCCGCTGTCTACGGTGTGGTAACTCTACCCGCATCTGTTCGAGAAGGTATAAACATTTTCTTGGACGGCAACATTCCAACAGAGAACTTGCGTTTCCGAGAGGAGTCGCTGCAATTCCGCATCGGTGATACCAGCGACGAGTTCATCATTGACAGGAATCGTGGTTACAAATATCCCAAAATGGAGAAGACTCTGGGTGGCTTTCACTTGTCTATAGAATCTGGAGAATTCACGGACTCTGAAATTATCGTCATGATGGGGGAAAACGGTACTGGCAAGACGACCTTCTGTAAGATGCTTGCTGGTGTTGAAAAGCCAGATGGAGACAGGAAAGTCCCTCCATTGAACATCAGCATGAAGCCTCAGAAGATCACGCCCAAATTTACTGGCACTGTCCGTCAGTTGTTTTTCAAGAGGATAAAGACTGCTTTCCTCAGTCCCCAATTCCAGACCGATGTTTACAAGCCACTCAAGCTTGACGACTTCATCGACCAAGAAGTACAGAACCTGTCAGGAGGTGAATTGCAACGTGTCGCTATCGTTCTCGCACTTGGTATCCCGGCAGACATCTACCTCATTGACGAGCCCAGCGCGTAAGTTTGATTTTAGCATGCCCAACCACATCCAATCCTAACAAGTCTTCTCAGTTACCTCGACTCCGAACAACGTATCATCGCCGCACGTGTCATCAAGCGCTTCATCATGCATTCCAAAAAGACCGCCTTCGTCGTTGAGCACGACTTCATCATGGCGACCTACCTCGCCGACCGCGTCATCGTCTTCGACGGCAAGCCATCCATCGATGCCCGCGCCAACTCCCCCGAATCCCTCCTCACCGGCTGCAACAAGTTCCTGAAGAACCTCGACGTCACCTTCCGCCGTGATCCCAACAGTTACCGTCCCCGTATCAACAAGGCAAATTCGCAGATGGACCAGGAGCAGAAGCTCGGTGGGAACTACTTTTTCCTGGAGGATAACTCCAGTGATAGTTGAAGAGGGCGTTCCAGTTGAAAGAAGTGAACACGATGCCAAGGCGCTGTTGAGTCTGGAAGCGCAAGTAGGACCATCGCGCCGCCGCGGAAGCGGCAGAAGTGGTCTGGGCGCGGGGTTGGGCCTGGCTGAGGAGGAGGCCGGTGACGAGGATGAGGAGGACGAGGAGATTAATGACAGGTGTGGAGAAGACACGTACGATATGGTTCGGTGAAGGGATTCCGAGGAACGTCTTCTCAAAGAAAAGGTCTAGCTATGCCTGCAATATAGCGCCGCCAACAAGTGTAGAAATACTTGGATGTAGAGATGGTGCGAAAAAGCAAGTCGTCGTTGTAGGGAGGAATGTCGAGAGCACGTTGGGCGTAGGATAGAGTAATTGTATATGCATTCCGTGGTCTACTGGACATATTCCCGTCAACACACGTAGCTATACCGTCTGTGGAGCCGTACGCAAAGTCAATCGTGTCTGCACAAGCGACGTTCATCGCCCTCAACACCTCCTCACACCCTCTACATCTCCACCCCGTTCCCCTTCCCTTACAAGCCACACCCCAAGCGCCCGTACCCTTCCCACATCCACATCCGCCCACCTCCACGTTCCTTCCGCGCCTTAACTGTCCAAATCAACCTGGGTGGTCGGAGAGCGAACCGTTGCTACATCTCAAGCCGCTTGTGGAATTGTGACCGATTGGGCCTGCACAGCGGCGCGTGTTCCGCGTATATGGGTGGATGGAGAGGACGGCGCAAGGTTGGTGGTCGTGGAGGCGTCGGGTACTAGCCTGTGGGGAGACGGTCGTGAGCGGGCCCATCGCTTACGCACGTACGTCCAGCTGCGATAGCATAGCCCCTTACCCGCCCATATGGCTCGAAGCCAAATCCTCGTATCCATCATTACCCACCATCCCCTCTTTCGTCCTCTCCTTCTCGCCTTCCCATCACATCGTGCGCACCGCTCTGCCCGACCCACACC
>Ga0268246_10000641_pt1 | contig 14028 bp, 16 predicted proteins | sample AgamicOrSfe_FD_200242 | JGI IMG/M metagenome (GOLD analysis project Ga0268246, IMG submission 200242) | Agave microbial communities from Guanajuato, Mexico - Or.Sf.e (v2) (version 2) | ecosystem: Host-associated > Plants > Phyllosphere > Phylloplane/Leaf | place: Guanajuato, Mexico | collected...
GGGTTCGGCCCGCGACAACAAGATTGGTTTTCTAGCCACAGCACGCGTGCAGCAGGCGCGGGATCTTGATCATGCTGCGGTCATGCGGTAACGGAGATGTTGACAGCAAGCCGTGCTATTCATAGGACATTGCTCTTTTCTTGTGTCAGGTGGCGCCATAGAGTCTCACATCCTCTATTGTCGTCGTTGTCGTCGTCGTCGTCGTAGTCGTAGTCGGTCAGCTTCAAGAGGGTAGCCTTCTGTATATCACGCAACACTCTCGGGCTCTCCGAGCGCCACATGCCCACATCACAAAAAGCGATCGTGCGATTCAGTTTTCTTCAATGATCATTCAAGCCACCGTGCCATGCCACATCCAATGCTGATTTCGCGCATCATATCGCAGCCACCGAGCTGCCGTCTTCCGCCCGACCGGGCCGCTCCCTAGCTTCATCTTAGTGCAGGCGCAAATATTGAGGCGTGAGGACGTGAGGCTGTGAGTCCCCTGGAATCTTACATGAGCGTTATCACAAAGGCATTTTGATCGCGACGTGTGTGGCTGCTGAGTGAATTCTTTGTGAGCACGTGGTGCTTGCTTCAGGCAGGCACAACGGGACGGGTGAGGCTGGAGGACAAGGTGTATCAACAGTATTGACTAATTACCCAATATACTGGCGTGTTTCAGTGCGCAAGGCTAAGCGCTGAAGGATTGAAGGATTCTGATCATGATCGTGCCACGAGGAGAGGATTGAAGAAAAGCCTTGCAGCCACACCGAGCACGTTCAAAGTAAGGGAAGAGGCTGTGAGGCGGAAGTATAATTCATTGATTTCATTAATTGAGTTTCATGTGGTATGTAAGGTAAGTGACTACTGAGTATGCCCGGCAACCCACAGTCAGTCCTGCATAGCGCTCCCATCTCATCCTCCATGACGCCCAAATGTTTCAGAGAAATTCCAATCCAGTAAGGGAAAAATTGCAACGCTAGATGACAATGATTGTACATCTCTTGGGGTATCTTAAGCTCATTCTAAGGGACAGGTAAAGTAGCCTTGTGTGCGACCAGTGGTCCACAGTCGACCTTGCGGTCGGGGTATAATCGTCGTCGTTGTGGCGGTGAAAAGTACAGTATATTACAGAGGTCGTAAGAGTCGTTAATTAGTTTGCGGGCGAGTACGACTTTCGAGTCGACGATCAATAGCGTAGAGTGAGTTTCCGGAATGGCGAAGAGTCGACAAAGTCCAGCTCGGATGTCATCTCTTGACCTTCAGGTAGCTCTTCAATCGCTTCGTCATCGAGCTCGATGTGAAGACCTCTGTTGTTGATGCGCAGTACAGTAGTGATGGCCGTGGCATCGACTTCGTACTTGCGCGAGATTGCAGCGATAAAGTCCTGCAGGGTGCGTTGATGCAGGTAGACGGCACGGTGCAGTGCGCTCGAAGCGCCAGAGTTTGCAGACTTCTGCTGAATGTAGAAGCAAGCAACAGGTTGGAGCTTGGCAGGTGGTGCCACGTAGTTTGAATCAACCTCCAAGGCGCTGAGCCAGGCAGAACCGGAAGTCTTGACTTTGCTGATCTCATCGGCTGGTGTAATAAGAGATTGTGGGTTTGCAGACTTGTTGGTTCCAATGCGTGTGTCAAGTGTCGGTACCTGGTTCGCAGGAGCGTGACCTTGCATGGCGCTCAATCCTGAAGTCCTTCTGCTGGGAGAGTCGAACTCGATGGAGCTCGGTGTGGGAGATTCCATGCTTGGCTGAGACTGGAAAGTACTGCGGCGATCGAGTCTTGCCAGCTCAGGCGAGTCCGAGGTAGAGATGGCACCATTTATGCCAGGGAGGGAGACGGGAAACAAATCAGGATCGTCCTGTTCGTCTCCTTGGAGGTAGAGCAAGCTCTCAGTGCGTCGAGAATGTAGCATAACATTCATGCTTGTGAGCTTTGTCTGGATGTCGTCCTCAGCAGCATCGCGCATACCGTTCGAGCTGTTCGAGGAAATCGAACTTGCTCGCTTGTGACGAGCTAGCTTGCCAGGACGAACGCTGGCCATGGCATCACTTCGTCTGCGCTTTCCGTTCTCGTTCATGGTGCTGGCAGTCTGAGCTTGTTGCAGTTGTTGGCTAAGCTTCTCGATAGTCTTCTTGACGTGTGACTCATCATTGGCAATCTTGCGCTCCGCACCGTGATCGCGGAACAGCTTGACCCGACAGTAGCTGACCTCGTTGGTTGGTGCTGGAGGTGCCATCGTTGTGGAAGAGCTGACGAGTTCAGTCTTTGCACAGAGTCGAACCGGAATACCCTTGACACCCTTGGAATGGCTGAAGTCGGTCGAGAGAAAGTTGAAGCGTACTTGGACCTCGCATTCAGCCTGACCTTGGTAGGTGGGTGTCCAGAGCACACAGAATCCGTCGAAAGCTTCGGATTGAATCTCGACATTGGCACCACGATGAGCAGATTGACCTTGAGTAATAGGAACGTACTCCACAGCTTGCAGCTTGCCACCACGCTGGTGTGCTTCGTTCGTGCCTCGTCCGTCCTTCCAGAGCTGCCAGTGAGTAGCAGGCTTCTCTCTTTGCTGCTCATCCTCGAATGAGATGCGAACGTATGTGCGGTATTGGCAGACTGCGCCAGGCATCTGATTGGGTGTAGAGTCTCGGATGGAGAGCTTGTAGGTTTGACATTTGTTGAGATATGTCACAGGAATGTCGTCTTCGTTCTTTGTCATGGCAGTGGCGGTGAGAAGCGAAACACGGAAGCGGAATCTGTGCACGTTAGTAACAAGCCCTGAAGAGTAGATCAATCAAAGTCTTACTTGTCCATCTCTGGTCTATGAAGGCTCACGTGGCTGTCGAGGGGAGAGTCGTACTTGAGGCCCATGCTGTGACCGTGCATGCCCTTGTATATGGGAGGGCCAGGGTATTGCAGGGCTGTATGGCCAGGCAGCTGGATGTTGGCGAATGCTTGCTGAGGGTTGTAGTATGCTTGTTGCGGGTATTGAGAGGCCATGTACTCATTCATGTCGAGGGTAGATGGCTGTATACTGGCGTGTTGTAGTTGATTGTGTTCGACTGGCGCAGATATTGGTGTTGCGAGTCCACCATGAAGAGACATCATGCCGTCGAGTGGCATTTGTAGCATGTCACCATGGGCAGCAGCAAAGTTCATTGTGCTGTCTATACCAGGAGTAGGTTGACACCATACATCGGAGAAGTTGTTGTTGTTGAACATGTCATTGCCCCAGTCTTGGTTGTCGAAGACGAGTTCCTTGCCGTCGACGCCATGATCCCATTGTCTGTGATGGAGATCAGTATACTAGGACATAGAGAGGCACGGTGTAGCGCTAGGCGTAGTGATGGAGGCTAGGTGTACTCACGAAGGGTTGAAAGACATGACCAGGTCTTCGTTGGAAGTGCTCCCCAGTGTCTGAGCAGGAGTGGCAGGCCCGTTGGCAGGACTCTGGATGATGTCGTCGAAGTTCTTCTTGAAGTTCAGGTGGAAGTCTTGAGGTGGCTTGTGCGATTTCCTCCTGTTGTTGGTCAGCAGCTTTCGCTACACTTTTGGCGCATGCCAAACGATCGTGGAGGAACATACTTGGAGAACATGGTAACTTAGTAGCTCATGTGTGATGGCGGACCAGAGACAGGTAAGGTCAATAACTTCTCGCTAGGGTACTGTTGTTGTTGGAGCTGGAGAGTGTCGTGTGGATGCTGCGGTGCGACTGCCGAGGTGCCGGCGCTTGGAGGTAAACAAAGACGTTCGAAGCGATTAACGCTGCTAGATGTCTCAAAACCAGTCGCAAGGTGTTGTACTGAGAGCCGCCGAGTGTTGGTGATAGATGTGATGAATGTGTGTGTCAGGGAGGAAGGGAGGAAGATGGGAGGGTGTGGCTTGCCTTATGAATGAAGAGCTGTGGCGCAGCAGCACAGCAAAATCGCTAAGTTTCAGCATTATTTCTGGCTGTCATCTTCTGGAACTCAACGGGCGCCAACCCGTCTTCAGTAGTGCTTCAGTGCACTAGGCCACGCGTTGTAATCGGTGGATGGATGAGCAGAGAGGCATTTCGAGCCGGCCGTACTAGCCACCATCCCTGCATGCATGTGACCATGATACTTGCGCACGGTAATCTTAGTCCGCCTTGGGGCTGAGATAAGTCAGCCAATCGGACGCCCCGGTCTTGATGTGATGGGTGCCGTCGGAGATGCAGTCTGTATTTGTGGTGTGGCAACGATATCGCGTACAATCCGCGCTCGTGACGTTCTAGATACTCTAGATACCCTTCAGTAGAACGACGAATGCCCTCCCAGGACAAGACAGAGCGTCAATCGTGAACAAACCGGTGTCGGCCATACGCTGACCGATTGTTTATTCATGGTTCTCTTTGTGAAACGGGCTCTCCCTGACAAATGGTTTCAATGGATGAACAAAGTTTTAGCTATGCTTCAGATAGAATGAGGTCAAGCCTCAGGGAGCAGAGAAGCTTCGATCAGATTAAGATCATCGGAATCATCAGATCGAACGAGTCGAACGAGGAGTTAAACTACACTTCAGTTTTCGGCAACTTCCAGCCGGGAATGTGCCGAGGCTGTTATCGCCGAGCACAACAATGGCGCAAATCAATTTGTCAAGTCATGCTCACAATCTACAGGACTAACACTGTACAAGGCCAGAAGTCTAAGAGAGGTCCTTGTGAGAGTGCCACAGGCATTCGGCGGAAACTTCTGCTCCGTGACAACACCATACCCGGCAGAAAGAGCTGCTGCGTGTGTATCGGTTTCGTGACCGATGATGCTCCTAGCCCGGGTAAAACAGAATCATTGGTAAACGTTATGCATACCGTGGCTCAAGCGATACTGCTCACTTTCCCTTGTTCACGCGCCAGTTTTATCAGCTTCTGACGGGCCACGTTGTATCTTTGTCCAGATATGCCTCAGCAGTTACTGCAACGCAGACGCAACGGCATGCAAAGATAGACGAGCTGTTGTGGCAATACCGATACTGCCAGGCGAGTATAGCAGTACCAGTCGTTCTAGAGCAAAACTCTTGCATGCTGACCAGGTGGACTGTGGCATTAAGCTTGAAATTTAGCGTCCTTGTGCACATGGACCTTCAATAGCGTGCGTGGCTGTGCTGTGCCGTCGTCCTTTCCCTCTTCCCTCGTCTCCTGCTTGCCCGTGCTCGGCTATGTTTATCCTCAAGCCATCACACCTTCTCAGGCTAGTGGGTATCTCCCGTCACGCCGCGTCAAACTTAGTGGCGGAAATTGGTAGTTCTGTACTAGCGGATTATCCCAGACGGTGGTTCCAATGGTGACATAGTCATACAGATAGCGTGCCCCAAAATGCGGCACAGGGATCGTCCAGAGATTGTGCATGTCGCAGGCTCGCAGCCCGCATTCACCTGACCTCATGCGCCACGCCCTAGCAGCTTAGCTCCTAGCTCTGGACATGGATGGAAGGGAATGCTGTGGCTCAGGCTGTACCTTCGTCGATCACGACCAGCTTTCTTTGACAGCACGGATTCCTGTTGAGCTATCGAATAGTCTTCTCGAACGTGGACTCGAGATGCCTGCGGAATGCGCCAATGTCATTGTTAGAAATACCTGCTCCACTGATCAGCTTCTAGAGAAAAGAGGCCTCCATTGAAAGCATCAACCAATCATGATCCATGATGCAAGGTGTGGGCCAATGACAACGTGCCCCCAGTGCTGCCAGCGGCCCGACTCCATCAGTGAAGCGTCGTCGCGTCAAAGGCAGTGGCTGTGCAAACGGAGTGCGCTCCTAGGACTTCCTCACTCCAAAGGGAATCCCTGCTTGTACGTCAGCACATACGAGAAGCATTCGTGTGAGGCTTCGAATCCGAGGACCTCCGCGCTTGTTTCAGAGTGCAAACGTCATGGCTATCACTTTCTTCACGAGGTCGATGATGGCCAGAGTATGTGCCTTGATGATCATACACTCGACAAATCCACCCTGGACACTGCTGAATACTGTATAGCTCTTGTTTTAGATGCCATGTCACGATTAGGATCGAACATGACCTGGCATGGCACACTACAAAATCGTAGGGCGATTTTCTTGCTTCTTTCACTTCAAGGCAGTTGCTTCACGAAGACTTTACCGGTCTCAATGAACAGCTGACATAGTCTGTTGAGGTCAAGGGAACGTGACGACGAGTCTTGCACTCCTCAGATTGTGCTTGCCGAAAGATCTACACGAGCTGTTGTTCTGTCACTCGCACTTACCTCATGAGCACATGAAATTGAACAAGCAAGAGTATTTCGACGGGCTGGAGCCATCACCTTGACAAGGTTGTATAGACTGCTTCGCTGGAGTCTCATTGCGGCATTCCTCCCTCAATGAGTTTACTGGTCCGCATGTGTCAGGTTAGTGACATGGAAAGACGTCTGGACAGCACGCTGTCACCGGGCATCGAGAGGTTGTTGATGTACTCCATTGCATTGTTGCACTGTTCGTGCCTCAGAACTAACATCTTGAAAGTGTTGTCAGATATTGGCCGATGAGTACTGAGTACTGAGAAGGAGGGTTGCCGAGTCTAGTCGGGAGAGTGCCGTACACTTCTGGACGGACTAATGCTCGTAGCGTGGAGTCGGCGGTCGAAGGGAGCCTGAAGTCGGCAGAACGAAGATCTTATGCAGAAGCAGGTCCTACTGTTGTGAAGGGAGAGCCGAAGGAGTGGATGATGCCGACAGCCAGGATACCAGGATGGTTTCATGATTGTGAGGGTGCAAAGTGTGCAGCATCAAGATGCTGTCACTTGGGCCAGTATGGCAGCGTAAGTGAGGTGTAAAGGGCGAGGTGGTCCAAGACTAGCTTTCGTTGTGTGCGAGTACCGCCAGCTTCCAAGAAGGTCCACAGAGCATCAAGATGTTCTCTCTCGGGTCGGCGTGGTAGCACTTCCGAGCCGGCGAGAGAAAGAGATTCCAGATAGACGCGGCATGGTAGCGGGAGAGAACCGTATGCGAAAGTGTCAAGACATCTCCTCGTTCAGCATTGATTTGTCTTCCTCATCTCATCATCCTATCAGCTCATCATCTCATCATCTCAACCACAATCACAACCACGACGGCACTCTACACGACTCACACCGCTCAGATTAAAACCACAGACTCAACATCCATTGGTTCGCGTGTGCACATGCCGTGTCTGGTGTCAGTGACGAGCACCAAAGTAGGTGTTGGATGTGGTCTGGGCTTCTGGGCAGGTGTGCGGTATCTGGCTTTGTGCTTGAGATGTGGTGAGATAGATGTTGTGATGTGAGGTGATGTGTGACATATAGAGCTGTGAAGACAAGATAGGAGTACGAGTATAGTGTGACAGGCAGGAAGGAAGGAACGAAGGAAGAAAAAACGCGAGTAAAGACGTGACGGGTTCAGAAAATGACGATGTGTTTCAGAGTGATGCATTGGGTTTGCTGAAACACGTCTACATTGCCAAGATATAATACAAGCGAACCCGAATCCGATGATTTCTTCCTGTGGCTCATCTCGCTGGCCTTTGAAGCAGGTTTTAGAGCAGGATCTGGAGCATGATGTCTTCGACCCATCGTAGCTGCTCGAGTATGGACTAATAGATTCGACACCGTCATGTAATGCTGCTGTTTAGCTTGCTCCATCTCTCTTTGTCTGCGCAAGTCCTCCATTGCAGCTGCACCCGTCAAGGGTAAATTTTCGTGTTGCGATGTCGGCTTCTAGGTAGGTAAGTAGGTGATAATGCTGAACCAACATCTGCTAGTGAAGCTGTGAGGCGCTTGTGTGCGTAAGTCTCGTAGTCGAGCTGCACGCCGCATCCAGTGTTCCATGACCATTGGCTTCGTTGGAGAGGACCGTCAGCATGCAGGGATGTCCAGGGCACATCAAAATGCTATCACTCGTGCTAGTATATTGACGAGAGTAAGGCGAAATAGGAGAGGTGCTCCAAGCCTGGTATGATAGCAGGAGAGTACCGTGGGCGAACCTGTCACTATTATCACGAACGAATCTGAGCCTGCTGTGTTTCGAAAGCGTTTCAACTGAACGTTCAACGTGATGCTCGGACAATGAGAACGACAATGACGAGAACAGCACGGGATACCCTGCAGGTAAACTTTCAAACATTAGTTAGTAATACAAGACATCTCATCATCATCAATCGACCCCATCATCGAGCAGGAACTGTTGCAATCCCTGCCGCGCCTGTGACAGGCGTCGATCTCCTGTCCGCACCATTTCTTCTGATACCGCGTCCTCCATCCTCATCCAGGGGCAACACACTACCATATCTCCCAAAGGTCTTCTGATCCACGCTGACATAATGCGGCAGTCTGCCGAGCAAGTTCAACTTGCCCTCGATATATCGGAGCGCTCTTTCCGGCGGTATCAGGAACTTCAGGTATCCCAACTCGAACCCATATCCGACCAGACATCCGCATAGATTCCCGAGGAGGCTGTCGTGTAGTATGACCGAGGGTAAAAGGAAATGTAGAAAGACTAGTAGTGGTATCGGGAAAGGCCAGATTGGCAAATTGATGTCTCCGAGTTTGAATGACGGATGCCGCCGGTGTAGCATAAGCGCTTCCATAGATAGGAGGAGATATGACCATGTCATCGAGCCTTGTATAGGAGTATCCGCACGAAGGATAACATGGTTGACGAGGATGTATAGCACGCCAGGGAGTGTAGCGAAAGGTCCGAAGAAGAGGGCGGCAGATACCAAGGTGCCGTATTGCGATTCGAAACGTTCGAGTAAAGGGATGAGAGGGATGAGACTGATTATTGCGCAGACGATGCCTGCGTGGACTATCGGGAAGGTGTTTAGACGGTATGCTAAACAAAGATGTCAGCCAGTGTCATGCCATTAGGGTTTCAAGGTAGTATACCAGCAAATATAGATATCCGGCTAGGAATCAAAGCGCTAGCAGGAATGATCCATGAGACTATCAACCCAGCGATCGAGGACAGAACCACCAGAAGCAGGATGCCGCGTGTGAAGAATGGTAGCCTATTAATCCATGCGCGTATGCGAGCAGGATTTGGTAATCGGAGTGCAACAGAGTTTGCAGCCATTGAACGTTCGTAGCAAGCAGCGAGGAAGGTAACAGCAGGTGCTAGGACGGACAGTAGCAGGAGTAACACAAAGGTTGTTTCAGGTTGGCTCGCAATCGTCTGAACGTTTTCGAGGTTTCGGAAGTTTTATCGATTAGCACGCGTTTCACATTTCAGGACAACAATCGAGCTGTGATTCCATCATGAGCATGGAGTGATCAAAATGGGCTTGTTGTGTATGTATGAGTTGCCCATGTCCTTAGTCCTCTGCGTCTCATGCTAACAACTGCTATAGCAGCACTACTGACTCTGCGCTCGGATCCTCGAGTTGCACGACTTCCTCCTTATTTATCCCTCTTCTGCATCTTCGTCGGCGTGGCATGGCTCCTTCTGTTACCTCTGGATGAATACTCACGTCGTACTTACGTGTCTGAGAATGCGATACTTCCAGGCCAGGTCCATACATACTTTGGAGGAAGCGAGCATGATATCTTTCGAGCATACAGACATGAGGTAGCTGGGCTCACGGAACAAGCACCGGAAGCGTAAGAGAGATGATCCATATCATGACAACAAACGTCTGATAAAAAGTGCTAGTGTTGTGCAAGGTCTACAAGATCTGTTCAAGGTGCAAGGTCTCAAGGTGGCCCTCCAGAAGTACCAGTATGAGGTAGCTGGAAAAACAATAGCAGGAGAGAATGTGTATGCTATGCTGAAAGCGCCACGAGGAGATGCTACTGAGGCCATCGTGCTCATGGCGGCGTGGAAGAACATGGACAACATCCTGAACCAGAGCGGCGTGGCACTCGTGCTGACACTGGCTCGATACTTCAATCGTGAGCAATGGAATCACAACCTCAAAGTGGTTGGGGCTGACCCATTCCAGGCTGGTCTCTGTGGTCAAAGGACATCTTCTTCGTCATCACGCCCGACAGCACGGCTGGACCACAAGCTTGGGTGGACGCATATCACTCTTGTCACGATACATCTTCTGTTCAAGACCTTCCGATTCGTGGTGGTGCGTTGCAGGGAGCAGTAGCGATTGACTATCCAGCTGGAACTGGTGGTCATCGCTTCGACAAGATCCATATCGTATACGATGGCATCAACGGCCAACTACCGAACCTCGACCTGATCAACACCGTCACCGTCATTGGCACGGATTACATGGGCATTGGGACCACAATACAACGGATGTGGGAGCACGGAGATAGCTACGAAGAGCGCTTGAAGACGATGCTCCACGGCATGCTCGTACAAGGCCTGGGTCATGCGTCTGGTCCGCACAGTAGCTTCATCCCCTACCACGTGGACGCTATAACACTACAGACAGTTGGTGATGGCTGGCATGACGAGATGACTCTTGGTCGTCTCGTGGAGAGCACATTCCGCAGTCTGAACAACTTGCTTGAACATCTACACCAGAGCTTCTTCTTCTATCTGCTCATGCATGCCAGACGATTCGTGAGTATTGGAACATACCTGCCCAGCGCCATGCTGGTGGCCATCAACTTCTCGATCATGTCCATCGCGCTGTGGGTGCAAAGTGGGCGGCGTACTAGAGCTTCGATAGAATCAGCGACCACAGTACCTGTAGCACAAGACAAGAAAGAATCACAGGCAGAAGTGGAGATACTGGAGCATCGCGGCATGGTGACTGCAGTGCCGAAACAACTCCTGGCAACATCGGAGCGAGCCTTACTTTTCCCGCTTGCTTTCGTACTTCTATCACATTTCATCGGTGTGGCACCACTGTTTCTGCTACATAACACTGCTTCCGAGGTGTGCCACCCTGGGACCCGTCCATATAATCATCCACTAACGTACGTTTGATAGGCAATCAACAGCATCTTCCTCCAAATCGCCGTCGCCACAAATATCCTGCCATACCTCACTGCCGCATTTCTCCGCGCCAATGGAGTTGCGACTGTACAAGCACTCACACTAATTCCATGTATCTCCCTCCTGCTACTTGGCATCGCCCTCGCCACGCTCTCGACTCTCAACTTCTCGCTTGGTCTACTCGTAGGACTGGCTGTATCACCGCTGTCGCTCATAAATGCCCACTTACTGCTTCCCGAAGCTCCATCCACCACAAAGCCAGAAACCGCCTTACCCCTCCGCGCTATCACCACTCTCATCCTCCTCCACCTCATCAGCCCAACAAGCATAACGTACATAGCCAACCACCTTCTGACAGCCACTCCGCTGGGCGATGTGCAGAGTCTGCTCGTGATGGCGAGCGAGGCGTGGATGGTGCATTCGACGTATACGGCAGTAATCGTGTGGCTGGTGTGGTTTCCGGCGTGGTTTGTTGGGGCGTGTGTTGTGGCTTGTGGGTTGTTCGGGGGACGAGAGAAAGGAGCAGTGGATCGCTTGCGAGTAGGAGGGGAGGGCCGGGTCGAGGGACGAGATGCGAATGGTCAGAACGCTGGGGATGATATGGCTTTGAAGCAGACAATGCTGGCAGCTGACGTGACGGCGTCGAGTTAGGTCGAAATGATAGGAATGAGCAATCGATTGGCTCTAGGAGTAGCAGAGAGTATGCATGAAGTCAATCAAGCTTTCACTACGGTACTCTTCACGACTTTTAACCTTTGACCTTTTTTTCGCAAACCATTTCTGTTTTCTATAGACTTTCAGTCGAGAGATTAAGCTTTAGACGAGTAAATCTGAACAGAAAAATAGACGGCACTCGCCACAACTTTTTGCCTTTGACCTTATTTTGCAGAAGTACTCTAATCTCGTAAAGATCTCAAGCGAGATTTACGTATTACGGCCCTGTTCTCGCTCTGTAGACATCGACGGCACTCTCCACGATTTTCAACCTTTGACCTTTTTTGCAAAAGTACTTTGATCTCGACCGGACATTTCGATGGAAAAATGAATCGTGGCCTGATCCTCTCCAAGCGGATATTGACAGCACTCTCTACGATCTTTCACGTCCAATGATTCAACCGTGCACAATGGACAAGGGATATAGATGTAGTATGGTAAAAAGTCATTACGTGAACGCGTCACATCATCAAAGCGTCCGACAACCACTATAAACCTACTTACAAACACTGTTCCACTTCCACGAGCCTTTCCTCCTCGCCCCCTCCTCAACGCAGGACTTGACCTCTTGAATCATAGTCGCGTCCCACGATCTCTCATGCCTTCTATGGTATCATAACAAATCAAGGCCACCCTGCCAGTTGGACCTTCACTCTACTGCGCACCGTGGGCCTTAGCCATGGTGTTCAGGGCACTTCCGTTCTTGAACCACTCAATCTGGCCAGCGTTGAAAGTGTGGCTGAGCTCGCAGTCCCATGAGTCACCGCTCTTGGGGTGAACCTTCAATGTCATTGGCTTGCCGACAGCAATCTGCGTGCACAGAAGGTCGACCTTGTCGTCTGGGTTGATCTTCTCGTAGTCCTCGGGGTTGCTGAAGGTTAGAGGAAGCATACCCTGCTTCTTCAAGTTGGTCTCGTGGATACGAGCGAAAGACCTGGTGATGATGGCAAGACCACCAAGATGTCTTGGCTCGAGAGCGGCATGCTCACGAGATGAACCCTCACCGTAGTTCCAGTCACCGACGACGACCCACTTGATGCCCTTTGACTTGTAGTCACGAGCGGTTGCGGGAACAGCGTCTTCCTTGCCAGTGATGGCGTTCTTGACCTTGTTAGCCTCGCCGTTGGCAGCGTTGATGGCACCGATAAGCATGTTGTTCGAGATGTTGTCAAGATGACCGCGGTACTTCAACCACGGGCCGGCCATGGAGATGTGGTCGGTGGTGGTCTTGCCCTTGGTCTTAATAAGAATGGGAAGATCGGTAGCATCCTTGCCGTTCCATGCCTCGAACGGTTCGAGGATCTGGAGACGGTCTGATGAAGGGGCGACTTGAACATCGACTTGGTCTCTCTTGGCTGGAGGAGCCTGGTAGACATCCGCACCAGGGTCAAATCCGTTTGCGGGAAGACCGGGTCCTTCAGGGCCCTTGAGCTTGAAGTCGTTACCGTCCTTGTCCTTGAGGGTGTCGGTGAGAGGGTTGAAGTTAAGAGTACCGGCCAGGGTCATGGCGACGACCATGTCGGGAGAGGCAACGAAAGCGTGGGTGGCAGGGTTGGCGTCGTTACGTCCAGTGAAGTTACGGTTGTAGGATGAGATGATGGAGTTCTTCTCGCCCTTGGGGACATCCTGACGGTCCCATTGTCCTGAGTAGAGTTAGCATTGTTCGAGATTTGGAAATTAACGCGGTGGAGATGCTAGAACGTAGATGGAGGGTGCCAGAGTGCTCTAGGAGCTGCAGAACCGCAGTCTTGTACCGAATCCTCATATAGTCAGAAGGCAAGACTGTTGTTCTGAGACAGCAAGAGAGTACTTCCGAAGATCTGTGGAAGAGTGCCGTGGGGGTCTCGAACACAACAATGTATGTGAAACGACCGAATTTAACGTGGACTCAAGAAGGAAAGCTCTTACCGATGCAAGGTCCACATGCGTTGGCAAGGACCATACCGCCAAAGTCCTCGAAGGTCTTCATCTGGCCGTCCCCTGTACAAAGTTAGCCTGCAATTCTGAACGAAGGGATTGAAAATTCTGACGCTCAATGGTTGCTCTGATCTGTTCTGAACCGGGTGTGACGGTGAAGAGGGCCTTGGCCTTGACACCGTGGTCCATGGCATCCTGGGCGATGGAAGCCGCACGGGACATGTCCTCGTATGAGGAGTTGGTGCATGAGCCGATCAAACCGACCTTGAGGTCCTCCGGCCAGCCGTTCTCCTTAACAGCAGCCTTGAACTTGCTGATGGGTGTTGCCAAATCCGGAGTGAAAGGACCGTTGATGTGAGGCTCGAGCTCGGAGAGGTTGACCTCGATGAGCTGGTCGTACTCAGCACCCTCGTCCTCGTGAAGCTCCTTGGAGTAAGATTTGGCAAGGTCGGCGATTTGAGAACGCTTGGTAGCTCTGAGGTAGTCTCCCATCTTGTTGTTGAACGGGAAGAGAGATGTGGTGGCACCGATCTCAGCACCCA
>Ga0268246_10000642_pt1 | contig 14012 bp, 12 predicted proteins | sample AgamicOrSfe_FD_200242 | JGI IMG/M metagenome (GOLD analysis project Ga0268246, IMG submission 200242) | Agave microbial communities from Guanajuato, Mexico - Or.Sf.e (v2) (version 2) | ecosystem: Host-associated > Plants > Phyllosphere > Phylloplane/Leaf | place: Guanajuato, Mexico | collected...
GGCGCAAGGTGGTGGCAGCTACACTCCCTGCAACTACTACAACTCGTTTGTGCTGAGCCAGAATGGAGCGGCGACGGGCATGTACTGCGCTTTCCACAATGCGGCTGTGCCTGCTAGCGCGGCTGGAGGTGCGGGGGTCAGTAATGGGGGTGTAGCGTATGCTTTCTCGAACTCGCTGGGTTATGCATTGGCGACGCAGGATGCGGGTGTTTGTTAGATGATCAGAGAGCGTGGGGGAGGGGTGATGTAGAGGAAGCGGAGCGACTGGAGTGCGAGGAGCGTAGGTGGTGAGGAGCAGGAAGAGGAAGAGGTGGAAGAGAGAGAAGGAAGACGAAGAGAGAGGGAATCAGGCGGTGCCGGGGATTGCAGTGACAGGAGGAAGACTACAAAGCAGCAGTTTCAGGCATAGAGGATTGTGGAACACGGCACGATGGACTGAGGAAATGGCGCAACGGAGTAACAACTTGTATCAATCAGCATCAGCATCGGCAGCGGCATCAGTACCAGCAACATGTATATATTCATCTCGAGCTCATGACAAATCCCAGCCCATGCTCTGACAGCTAGTCTCCCCTCCGCCTAGTAAATCTAAAGACGATATGATACACCTTCGTTCGTCGAGCTTCGTATCTTAACGATTGGATTTCTTTCGCTTCGCGTCGTCCAGAAGGTTCTCGCATGCTGTTGAGGTATGCTTCACGTCCAGTTACAGATTAGTTTGTTGATTCAGATACGCCGGGGTTTGATCAACGTTGTTGAAGCATATGCTCGAGGGCTTGACATCTCATACAAAGCAGGGGCACTGTACATCTGTATATATACGCAACGCTTGCTAGACTTCCTGAACAATGTAAGGTTCAACCTCGGCGATCATTGTCTTTGCTGGAATAGTGACAGCAATTGGAAACTGGTCACAGCTGTTAGCGATGCAAGCCATACATAATATATCAACCGGTGCACTTACGCCACCATAGTCCGGATCCTCATTCGGCATGATGAAAAACTCGCCACTGCGCGTTTCATCTCCATTCATGACTCTTCCTGTATGTAGGTTTCCATCCGCATCCACCGTCTTCTCCTCCGCATACAGAATGCCCGTGAAGGTTGATTCTGGTCTTACAGATTTGAAGCTGACATTGAAGCCCCATCCCAGGAGCAGGAACTTGCCGCTCGGTTGACGTATGATGATCCCGGCGCCCGGCCCAGGCTTTCCGAAGACGAATGCTCGTTCGACGGTGACTTTGAACTCGGCAAACACCTTCACCCACGAACGCTCTTGCTTTGTGTCGTCCACCTCGTCGAAATAGAAGCCCATCATATCATCTGGTCGCTGGGCCTGTGCTTCGAGGATATGCTTTTTCATGCTGTCGAGGAGTCTATAGTGTCGCGTTACGGGACTGGTTGCTGCCTCGAGAGAGTCGATACCGAAAGGAGAGCAACCCATGGCCTGATAAGATCCATAGGCCAGCCAGGTTCTTCGTAGCCCCTTCTCATCGCGCTTCTGCTCTGGGATGAAAAGAGGTTGATTCTGATGGCGATATTTCTGGCAAATGTCCTCATAGTCATGCATGTATAGGTCAGGGGAGATAAAGTCGAGGTACGGCGCGTTGAATCTCCAGAGGTCCATAGTGTGAGGACACGGGCCGCCGGAAGGATATACACCTGGGGCGACACCTCCCCCTACGATCCCTTGAGCGCCTGGGACGCCCTCGAGGTCGAGCTTAGTCGGGTCATCCATGTTCAGCCAGACGTTAGTATACATTGGGATATCGTATTGTGCTTTTCCCGCCTCAGAGACGTGGCCAACGTACGTTGAAAAGGCATGGGCCATGAACATCTCCTCGGCCTCCACACCCACACCAAACGCCTCTTCCCATGTCGGTGTTTCTGGCGAGTCCAGAAGGTTCGGCCACCGGCGCCGGAACTGTGCATGCAAGTGGTGATATTCCTTCTTCAGAAAGCTGATGACCTCTCGTGGGATCGGCTGCTGATAGAGTACATCTGCAACACGGCTACCGTCTCTCGAATCGCCCAATAGACCTGTCTCATTCTCTACTTGCACCATGATGACTGTGTTCTGCAGACTGTCCACCTCGCGCAGGTGCCCCATAAGCGCCGCAAACGCCCTAGCATCTGCCTCCCAGGCCCTCGAGTTCCACGGCTGCACCAGCTCCAGCGTACGCATGCGGCCACCCGCCTCACGCACATGGACACGGGGAAACCGCTCCACATCCCGCTTCACCCACGCAGGTGCGTACGTGCTCAGTGCATTTTTGAAGCTGCCGAACCATAACAGCACGAGATGCATGCCGTGCTGGCGCGCTCCGGCGAGTACTTGGTCGAGGATGCGGAAATCAAAGTGGCCTTCTTCGGGCTCGATCATCTCCCAGGTGACGCTGCCGAGGAGGGTGTTGACGTGCATGGCGCGCATGTTGGGCCAGACTGTCGACATGTGTGCAGCGGACGAGAGTGAAGAGTTGTGTAGTTCGCCGGCGAGCATGAGGAAAGGCTCGCCGTGTACGATAAGCTGTGCTGACGTGGAGGTCTGGCGTAGATGGGGAGGTCTGTGAGTTGGAAGGCTGGACTCGGGCATTGTGGGCGAGGCGGTGCTGCTTGTTGGCGTGAGAAGTGGCGTTGAATCCGAGGGTGTCATGGGTGCAGGCGAGTGATAATGCGCCTCCAAAACAACAGTCTGCATAGGGATAGATGCGAGTGAGGACGCTGATTATTGGATCAAGTAGGGTAGACGGCTTCTAGTACGTGAACGAGGCGGGAGGGTATCTCGTGGCAATTATACACAACCCCACCGATGCTACAATTCGATGAGCTTGCCTGACCATTCGGTTCTTCGTACCTCGATCGTGCATTTGCTTTCAGCCGAGGTGAAGGTCAAGATATCGATCCGAAAATCGTCCTGAGTTCTGATGAGTTCTGAGTTCTACCTGAGTTCATCCCGGGTCCTTCATGAATTTATCCCGAGTTTATCCAAATACTGTATCTTCCCCGACGTGGTCTTCCTCAAGTTTCTGAAGAGCACCAGTACCATTACTGGGTATCACCGGTACGGAAAGCCTTACTCAGGATCTGCCAGATTATTATATTGAGACCTGACTGATCTGTCCTGAACTCAAACCCGTCAGACTCGTTTGATATGGATGCTCCGGATATCTACACAATATACAATCAAAGTTGGCAAAACCGTGGGACCGAGATAGCTCACTTGGAGGAAGACAAAAACCAGCGGAGCAAGCCAATTCTTGGGTTCTTGTGAACAGCAACTGTTTTCACATTAATGCGGAAGGAAAATTACGGGAACATGTATCAATATAGTGATTAAGTTTTCCTAGATCTGGCTCTAATCTTGGCTTTAATCTTGCTTCTGAAGCACGTCGAGAAGCGAAAGTAACTCTAATAGCTCCTTTCTTGGCCTTGGACTTGTATTATCCATTCCGTCGCCCATGACTGGATTAAGTAACTCTGAACCAATGTCACGAATTTTGTTCATCAAGCTATAGCCATTGGCTTGTAGGATCGCAGGAGGCATGTTTCTCAGAATCTCAAGCATGTCGTCAACGACCGATTGCCTCTCACATATCACTTCGGGTGTTGTAATGCCTGATGAAGGTGCCGCTCGTGAGATGTTTACAATCTGATCGAGCAGGTTGCATCTGATGTGCAGCTGTGTTATGTAAAGGTTGGCTGTTTGGACGTCTGTGCCAAAGTTACTTCCTTGCGGCCTCGACAAGCGGCCACGCCATTTCAGCTCAGGTGGAAGATGATCTAAAATCAAGCGTACTGCATTCATGTGGACCAAGAGATCATGAGATGTGCATTGATCTCTCTGTTGACTCGAACGCCATTGGATGAAAAGGTCTGAGAGCTTGTTCAGCCCAGGTATATACGAAACATGGTTTCCGTGCCATGTTAGGTCGGGTAGAACACCATCGACGTAAAGCTCGGTATCTGTGATCTCATCGGGTCTGAGTAGCTTTATGTTGTCTGCCGATGTCAACAGTCCTAGGCATGGGCGCTTGTGAAGATCATATGTGCTGCTCGAGGTTAGATATAGCATCCGAATAATCGACCGTATACACTCACGCTTCTGCTGCAAAGAGCACCCAGAACAACCGACGCAGTAATTGTGCCTCAACGTAAGACATTGTAGACATCTCATAATATATCAACCACTTCACGTCGATACAAGCATCGTATAGAAGCCTGAAAGTCTCCTGGCTGTCTAAAGCTGGGCCTCGTTCAGGCGCACACGCCAGAGAGAAGTGATACAAGGTCTAAAAGAAGTCAAAAATCGTCAACGGGACTGATATTCGATGCAACTCACCTGTGCCCTCTCAAGTGTCGCGATGCAATTGCTGCGCCTGAAAAAGCCAAGTCCTTCAGCAACTTCGAAGCAATGGTCTATGTTGATCTCTATATACTTCACTGAGCCATGTCGACGGAGGTTCATACACGTCGTGGCAACTACAGAGGCTATCAAACAGAGAAAGGATGCACTGGCCGAACTCTGTTTGTCGTGCAAACGTCTGAGCAAGTCGTCACGATGTAGAACTGGACAAACTGGATGATAAAGCTCAAACCAATCGTTGATGATGGACAATATAACAGCAGGAGGTGCCAGCGATTCCATACATATAGGCGGGATTATTGTCCCGAGCGACTCGACATTCGACGGAACTGACCTCGCTCGAGCAGCTGCGATATGTCTGTTGCTGAGTATCAGCTATTGTGTGGTGGCATCAGGTATGACTGGCAAGGTACTTTGAAGGAGGTCCCCTTCTTCTAGAGACAGTAGTAGTGTGGCAGGGTACTTCCAACACTACACATGCACTGCAGCTACGATGGTCTGAGCTATATAGGCACTGGAGAGACCGTCAGCTCCACGCCCAGGATGATATAAAGCATTCTTCACCTACCTTTGTCCTTCTCGTCCTACATAGATCACAGGCTTTAGTAGCACGACCCGGTCGACGGGGCTTGCCAAGTCCATCCGCCTCATCTCCAATGTTTTTAGGAGACAGGGCTCGTCGTGCGTCCGCATAGGGCAGATTGGTCCTGCCGGGCGCCTGGAACATGACGGGGCTGGGACAACGCGGTGAAGATGGCACGAGTTTCTTCTTAGTCCGAGTTTGACGGGAGGAGATGCAATAGTCCTTACCCCGCTAATTTCATCTGTCCATGCGCCACCGCTGCCACGCCTGCTGTAGCGATAGCAGCGGATCAGAGCACGGATCGTGCAGAAGCAGGAGTTGCTGCTAGTACAATGAAGCTGAAGTAGAAGTAGAAGTAGAAGTAGAAGTAGAAGCAGAAGCAAAAGCAAAAGCCGGCAGATTGTTTGGCCTGGCTCAGCCAGGCGCGGCCGAGCTCAAGCTTAGAGCCGGAGAAACTCGGCGTTGAACTAAACACCTCCACCTGCAGCGACACCACCATCATCAGACGTCGACATTCTCCTGCTGGCCCATGCATCTCATCTCCCCGCTTCCAAAGTCGCAAGACTCTCGTCTCCGCCTCTACGCCGCGTTCCCCGCTGTAGCCACATAGTCCTATATCCTACCTGGCACAATGCTGGGGCTGGACTTGTTACAAGTCACCTCGCAACGAGGATATCTATATATTGCAGGCCTTTGCCCCCGCTCTTTCACGCCATCTTGATCTTAATCTCCCTCGTCTCATATTCGCTCATTTGTTCCCGATAATATGGCCTCCTCGCACACAAAGATCGCCCCGCATAACCATGTCGAGACAGTCCCTGCGGATCACATTCCCCAACACCCTCCGAGTATGGACGCCATGCCCCCATGGTGGAAACAAAAGGGCCTCAGAGAACTCTACCTTATGATGCCCATCCTCTTTCTCGGTTCTACCACGCTCGGGTTCGATGGTAGTCTCATGAACAATCTGCAGTCCATGATACCATGGCAGGACTTTTTCCATGACCCGACAGGTGCACGCCTTGGTCTTTATGGAGCTATGCCTGGTATGTCATGAGTCTTCCCAAACTTCTTGCCCATTCGCTTGGTCTCGATCGAGCCAAATCCGTGGATCCCTCAGATTCTGTAGTCACTGACAAACTGACAAACTGACAAACTGACAAAGGCTGGGGTGGTCTTGCTATCCTTCCCATCGCCCCGTATCTCTTCGATCTCCTCGGTAGACGAAACAGCATCGCCGTCGGCTGCCTCTTTATCATCGTCGGCTCTATCGTTCAAGCTTTCCCACAGCCTGCTAACCCAAGTCCAATGTACTTGGGTGGTCGCTTCCTCATTGGTGCTGGTGCTACTATATCAAATGGTGTAAGTGCCTTCTTCATGAAAATCAACATCTGTCGTGATCTGACTGACTATTTGTGAACAGGGCAGTCCACTATTGGTGACCGAGGTTGCACACCCAAAGCACAGAGGTCGAGTAACAACAATCTACAACACACTATGGTATCTCGGAGCTATTATAGCCGCGTGGACAGGTTTCGGCGCCATCACCAACCTAGCTGGCAACCTACAATGGCGGCTACCGACAGGTCTTCAATGCCTCATGCCAGGGATCCAGCTTATTTTTGTCTTTTTCCTGCCCGAGTCTCCCAGGTGGCTGATCAGCAAAGGGAGACACGAGGAGGCGCGAAAGGTTCTTATAAAGTACCATGCTTCTGGAGACGAAAACGATGCCTTTGTGGCATGGGAATTTGCCGAGATCAGCGAGACATTACAACTGGAAGAAGAAGCTGCTGCCAGCAGTGGCTGGTATGAACTGGTCCGGACACCAGGGAACCGCAAGCGATGCGCTTTGATCATACTTACAGCCATCTTCTCCCAGTGCAGCGGTAATGGGCTGGTCAGCTATTACTTGGCGCAAATCTTGAAGACAGTCGGCATAACTGAGTAAGTCTACCTTTTTCCTTTGACTCTCACGACGTGAACCTCTACCTAGATTCAAGCAACTCGATACGATACCTAGCTAATCTCATCTTTCAGCCCTACCAAGCAAAGTGGCATCAATGGCGGATTGACCATATGGGCCTTCCTCATGTCCCTCGGATTCGCGTTCCTCGTGGACAAAGTAGGGAGGAGGACTCTTTTCCTTTCGGCCGGCGTCGGCATGCTTATATCCTTCACGATTTGGACAGCGCTTTCCGCCGTGTATGCCAAGAGTGGCTCGCATGGCTCCGGCACCGGTGTCTTGGCCATGATCTTTGTCTTCTACGGCGTTGCTGGACTCGCTTGGCCCGGCTTGACTGTCTCGTACACTGTCGAGATTCTGCCATACAAGATCCGCGCAAAAGGACTGACGTTGTGCTTTGTCTTCACGTCCCTCAGCGGCGTGTTCAACCAATACGTCAATCCCATTGGCATTGCGGCACTGAAGTGGAAATTCTACTTTGTATACATTGCCGTGCTGGTCGTGGAGTGTCTGACAATATACTTTTATTTTGTGGAAACAAAGGTAGGCGGCTTCTATTCCCTACTTGCACACGAGGCGGCATGCTACTCCTATGTTCTTGGTACTAACGATCTTCTTCCTAGGGTCTAACTCTTGAGGAAGCCGCCTCTATCATCGACGGGAAGAATCTGGCAGACCCGGCCATGTCGATGGGCCCAGTCGAAGAGATGCAGATGGAGACAAGATACGCTAGCAACGGCAGTGCAAAGGTTTGATTACGAGGCTTGATTGTGACGTGGCATGATATGTACACAGTATTGGTCGATTCAACTCAATCTCATATCCATTATTGGCAACCTCATCGTGCTGGTGAAGTGCATCGAGCCCGGCTATCCCTGTTGACTCTGTGTGCTACCGTCATACACGACGAACCTTCGCAGAATCCAACATGGCAAACACTATATTGCACGCCAATAGGTTTCTATTTCGTCACAAGCTTTCCCAAAGGCCAACATAGTCGATGAGATTCCCCGACGAATCAGCATGGCGGAGAAGTGCCTACGGCAGTTGAAATCTGTACTGTATAAAGTCGTCCTCATTCATGAACATTGCACTCACACGATATGGCAAAATGCAGACGGGTGATTCACGTCTTGCAGATCTGCCCTGCTAGCTTGTGCCGCCTTGTACCACTGTGTACGACATGTATCACCCGAGTGCGCATAGATCACGGTTATTTTCACGAGCTGGACGAGCGTCAGCCGAGCATACTTGTACCGTTGATATGATACGTCGATGAGACGCGGAAGTCGCGCATCACGTGATACTGCAACGATTCGAGATGGACGGGAGCACGTGGGAGGCTGTTGTTCTTTGGGCCATGCTAGGGTTTGGCTGCGATGATTGCTTCATGACAAGCACGAAAAGCGTCATACTGTGTATCGATGGAGGGTAGATACTAACATATACTTGACTGATATCCCTCAGTCAACCACACACCCACTCAGTTTCTCCAATCATCGTCGGCGTCGTTATGTTCATTGTTGTTGCGCTTGTTCTCTTCTCCCACCCTTTCCTGTCCCGATCTGCGCCACAACTTGTCTTTTACATAGCAGCGCAGCGAAAGACCTTCTCGCAACATCCAAGATGTAAACGTCTTGAACCCTTCAATCACTGCACCTTCTTCCCCTCCTTCGCCACCTCTCCATCATAACTCCGATCATCCACCCCCTCCACCTCCGTAATCATGCTCTCCGCCTCCTTCTTCTGCCTCGCCCATTCCTTCTCACTGAGCTTCTCCTCCTTGTGGAACAACTCCTCGTTCGGCTTCCTATAGCTCCCTCCCAACCTATCCCACAACGTCGTGAACTGACCATAGTTGTAGTTGAAGTACAGATGATGCATCGTATGGCACGCCGCACCGTTGATGATCTCGCTATTCATGGCGTACTCCCCGTCATGAATCGTGATGGTCCAGAAATTGACAAAGGTGAAGATGGCGACGTATGCGAGTTTCTTCATGGGGAAGAGAAAGGGAAAGACGTGGTATGGAACGCTTTGCGCGAAGCCATCGAGGGGGTGGAAGGCGTGGCTTGCAAACGGCGTCGGCACAACCCACTTGTGGTGCGCCTTGTGTAGATGCTTGTATATGCTCTTGTGGTGGAGTCCGCGGTGGATCCAGTAGATGAAGCAATCGGTGAAGGCGATGAAGAAGGGGAATTGCACAATGTCGTACCACAACCCTGGCCCGTCGGCGGAGGAATCGTACATTTTGCTGTAGCCGCGGACTTCGAGGAGGAAGGAGGGCACGGAGAGCAGAGCCATGAGCGGCATGGCGTAGCAGGCGGATTTGATCTCGAGGAGGACTTGGCCTTTGAGGTATTTGGGGTGTTTGAAGTTTGCTTTGTCGAAGACGAAGTAGTAGGAGAGTGTTGCGAAGACAAAGTAGAGGACGTATGCAAATATTCTAGTAGGGTATTGGAATTAGCGTTTGTTTTCCCTAGTCGACGCTGACGAAACATACATTGTGATAGCAGACAAGCTCAGCGCTTGCCGCGGGAGGCTATTTCTGCTCCATTGGCTCATATACGCCAAATCCGACGGCTCAAGATCAAGATACTGGCTGAGCATCAGACTCGACGGTTCATATGTGTAGCTTGTCGGCGGCATGGTCGCTGCCTGTCGTATGCTGGAATATGTGCCATTCGGCTGAAGAATGTCTGATTTGCCCAGAGAGAGCGTGGACTGGGGGAAGGCGGGTAGTATTGACGCGTAGAGCGCATCACCAATGTATTGATCGAAGACTTCGAGGACAATGTCCATTGTGAAAGGTGTGGTGTTGTGCTGATCGTGCAGGTGTGGTCGTTCGAGCTGTGTGGTCAGAGGCGGAGGTCAAGATCTTGACGGTGTGAAGTGAGGTCGCGCAGAGCAGACGTGTGTGGCGAAGGCTGCGACAGGATAAGAGTGGAAAAGAAGTGGGTTGTGAAGGTTGTCAAGGCGTAAGCAGTGCGACGACTTTCGGGGCTGAGTCCAGAAGCGAGGTTGGTGTTTTGAAAGTGAGGCAGTCCAAGTGCGCTGTGGTGATGGTTCTCGCGATAAGCCTGTGGGATGAACTGAGAGTAGTGCCTTATGCTATATGAGTGAAGGACAATGGCAGCGAAAGAGGAGGAGGAGGAGAAACAGACGAAGACGAAGACGAAGCTGAGAAGCTAGCAGGAGCTAAGGCAGTTATCGCTATCGCGCCTCTTTGCCTCTTACTGCTGTTTTGTGCTCGGCGCTCGACCGGCAGCACAAAACGTGTGTTGGTATCTGTGGTTCAGGGTCCAGGATTCGCCATGCGGGATCCAGGCCTCGAGGATTCGCGACAAGCGACCACGCTTCACAGCTCAAGCTCAAACTTCGGGTTTGCGGTATCGGCGTGCTAGCTTACACGTACTGTGTTTTCTTGTTTGCGATACATCCGAATGGACTCGCATCTCATATCATTGCCACTTCGTCTGTATCACTTCACTTTGCACTCTTCATGCCCCTCTCCATGTCCCACACGTCCTCCAAGCTCGATCAACCTAATCTCCCCACTTCATCCTTCAGCCGCAAGGTTTTCGCCACGCGCTATTCAACGTTCAACGCTCAACCGTGTCCGAATAAAGCTTCCGACCTTTCTGTCCGAGGCATAGCGCGAATGGTGCACGTCTTGGACTGCCCAATCGTATGGATTGTTGGGCGCCTTTCCCCTCTTTTCGATTCGCGGTGCGGTGGTGGTTCCGTCCGTAGGCGGAGGCGGCAGCGGCGGCAATATCTCGGGAGTATGAAGCACTGCGAGTGTCAAAGTAGGGTTTCAGGTGTGTTTTTCCCGCAGAGGATCGTCTCGGAATCTGCCACTGTTTGCATCCAGTCAGGGTGTGCTTGCTTCCGTATGTCCTGAATATTTGTATGCCAGTAAATACCACCGAGACTGCCCTGTAGACGCACTCATATGCTACTATTCGGAGGTGTTTGCGGAGTTCGAAACATCGGACATGAATTGGCATAGGAAAAAACTGAACATGTTGTCTGACAGGAAGAAGAATATACTTGATCTGTGGTCAAGGTCAGCAAAGGCCAGTGACGAGCAATAAAACCGAGAGAAGGAACCTAGAAACCTGCTAATTCGACGATGATTGTGATCAATGCAGAAGACCATTGTCACTCGTGGCTTCGTGCGTTTTAGGCTCCTCCTCTCCGTGCGGGCTAGACTAAGCTAAAGCTGGTGATAGACCCGGCTCATGCATCCACCGTATAATCGCACCAGCTTACATGCTCAACAGTAGAAAGCTAACTGTGGCAGTCCTCCTCTGACTTGGTCGGTTGATTACAATTCCTGAAACAGTGCATCCCACTCTCCCTGTTCCAATCCCGTAGGAAAGTTCAACGAGTCGAACCACATCTCATTGAAGATGTCACCCAGTGAAGCATCCGCCTCGGGCATGTCAGCAGTAGCAAGAGGCATACCCACCCAACTCGCCTCCGGTGTTGCCAAGTTTGACCCTTCTGTCGTCGTCCTCACATCATATGCCGGTCTAATGTCATTACCCACACCTTCTGCTGCACCACCATCACCACAACCCCTCTGTTGTCCGTTCGCAGCCCACTTCTTCAGTACTCCCTGCAGCTGCGTCAACCCCTTTGCCGCAATACTGCTACTATCCGAGCTTCTCTCCAAAGCCCTACAACACTCCACAATCTCCGGCCGCATCGCCGCATTGCCTCTCGCATACTCCATGGCCAGCACCAAGCTCGCCACGAGCAAATGATGGACTATGGCCCAGTGTCTTGTCAACTTGGGCGCCGCCGCAACCGTACTTTCGTACATCCGCCGCTCAACTCGCACCACAGTCCGTGCCGATTCGAGACAGATGTCCCGACTGCGCTTGAATCGTGCATCGGCGAATCCGAGGACGAGCCAGCGTCGGTGGATCTGCATACGGCGGATATTGTAGGCACAATGCATGCCGGCGCGGGCCCAGACGAGGTACGGGCGCTGTTTATCGAGGACCGCACTCCTAGCTAGACTCTCTGCGTCCATTTTGGCGAAATACGGCAGGTTGTCTTGGTAAGCAACGAACTTCTCGTCGAGCATCTGCACGGTGGCGTAGTCGAGTTCGTGGACTTCAAGGCCGAGGGCGTTGGTGGTGTCGACGACGAAGCGGTAGACGGAGGCCAGGCCGATACGGAGGGCCCCTGTGGATTCGTCGGTGAGGACGGAGGAGGGGCGGGGGTAGAAGCCGTCAAAATCGAGGGCGTCGTCGTCGACGTTGGCGGGGAGATCGACTTGGAATTGGGAAGGGTAAATCTGGTACGTGCATGTGAAATTTCCGCTCATTGTCGAAACGAGCCTGCGGGAGAAGGTTAGTTTAGTATTTACGGGTGCGAGACGGAAGGAGGTATTCGCTTACCAGTCACTGGAAACAAGCCTCCACCAAATCCTCCTCATAGTCTCCAACTTGACATGATCGACCTTTTTACCCTCCCTCAACTTTTTCTCCCTCGGCGAATCAACCCGATGCATCCCAAGACTCTGCGCACAATGTATCGATGCTCTCAGTGCTAGCAACGTCGTCGGCATTTCGCCAGCTTCCGGGAAAATAGCATAGCCAAGAATGAGATCTGCTTGAACAGTCGCAATATTTGGCGTCCGCAGGTAATTCGCCTCTGCAAGCGCCCGCTGCGACAGCCGTACTAGCTCTACTGCCAGAGCTTGCATGGCTTCCGTGGGTTTTTGTGGTGTTTCGGGGAAGTTGTACGCACTTACGCCCAGGACGGCGCTGATCAGGGCGAGTTCACTCATATCGATGGGAGCATCGGTGGCGAGGGTGTCGAAGAGGTTGTGCAGACTGCGTCGGAGACTCGGCATATGGCACACATGGTAGATCCATTGTATCAGATCCGCGTAGTGATCAAGTAATCGAAGTGCTTTGGAGCGTGGGGGCAAGCACCGTTGCACTTCCGGGCGAGTGATCGGACCTTGTCCGTATGCGTCGCTGGCAGGGAAGGTGAGTTTGATGCCTGCGTTGGGAAGTGCCGTAATAGACGGATCATGTGATATGTCGAGCTTCATTCCGGTGGCATCGGCTTCAAGGCTGAGGGCACAGCGTGACAAGTCGTGGGGCTGATGTTCGCTGTCTGGTATGGTATTGAGGGCATCGAGGATGGCAACCGAGCTTTCTGGGGTAGGAAGACCATTATTGGGTGATTCAGTAGAGTCCATGCCGGTTGACTGATGTCGCTGCTGACGAGGATCGTAGAACTGTTTATGCTTCAACACCTCGCCCGACCGCTGATTCTCGGCGCTAACCGCGGTCGCTGGGCTTTTCTGGAGGGGGTTTTGTCTGAATTCAGTCCTTTCCGGGAGTAGTGCCGTTGACTTCTCATGCTGTACATGGTGATGATACCTCGGGCCTAATGCTGAGGCTGGAGTCTTCTCAGTGACGCCTCTGACATAGCTAGTCCTGTCCAGAGGAAGTGCCGCTGGAGTCTCGTTCTGTAAAGGGTAATGATATCGTGATCCGAATCCTTTCGGGAGAATGGCGATATTCGCATTGCTTTCCACTCCAGTGTAGTCATCGGTGGTGCCGTCAGGAGTCGGAATGCATTTGTCATGAGCGCTATCACCACTGTCATGGCTTGTCTCTGGCTGGAATCGTCCACTACGTGTGGTCCTCTGTTGAATTGATCCTCTCTCGGAAGATACCCTGAGAGACCTTTCCGGCGAGAGACACTCTACTTTCCTGAGCACGCAATTGCTACATGGCAAAGCACGATCACATTTCAACTTTCTTTTCTTGCAAGAGGTACACGATGCTCGCTTGACCGGCTCATCTTTTGAGAATTGTGCAAAGCCGCGCTTCATCATAGGTGATATCCGCGTTGCAAGAGAGTCCGCGCGACCGTGCTTCGCTTAGACTAAAGCCTAAAGCGTGGCGTGGACGAAACTCATCAGGAGAGACGGCGTAAAGAGAGGGAAGCCTGAAGAGGACCTTGAAGAAAGCCGCGGGAAGAGGGAAGGCGGCTGGAAAGGGGAAGAACTAAGAGTCAAGATTCCGCGGAGCTTGATTTCGCCCATTCCTATAGGCCTATCCTAAGAC